>ERZ780149.3434-NODE-3434-length-13251-cov-4.609048_pt1 | contig 13251 bp, 10 predicted proteins | sample MGYA00511367_ERZ780149 | MGnify/ENA primary metagenome ERZ780149 (study PRJEB29588, sample SAMEA2153852) | human gut metagenome | biome: human gut; feature: human-associated habitat; material: faeces | place: Denmark | collected 2008/2010 ...
TCGGAAAGTGTTCGGATTATTCGTATGTGGTCGGAGTGACAGGATTCGAACCTGCTTGGACCAGTTCCCAAACGCTAAAAACCTGATTTTTTGCGTGATTTTACGGGATTTTCAGGGCTTTTTAGTCCGGATTGACTGCTTTCGTGTGCTCTTCGCGGCATAAAATCCGGGTAGTCCGAAGCCGTAAGTGGTCAAAGGTGTGGTCAGCAACGAAACCCGCATAGATTTCCGTCATATCGTGAAGCCCGCAGGTGACTGCGCAAACTGCTTTTTTCTGCCTTCAGTATAGCATAAAACCGCTTGAAAGTCAACTCATTTCACAACGCAAAGGCTGAAGTGCAGTAAGCAAAGAAAACGGATTCGGATTCCCGTCGGCACATCACGAAACGACGGACAGGTCAAGTAAGACTTTCTCAATGTCGGCATAGCATGCGGCAAAAATTCGTATTTACACCTTTTCAACGGATGCTACACCAAAAGGACAGGCAAAAACGTCTGCCCTTTTTCTATCGGAACAATACCAAAAAATGCGGCGGTATAGTTCCGAACAATGTTCCGAATATTGTTCTTGACATTGTTCCGATAATGTGCTATACTATACCTGTAAAAATGTATGTGGGGGATCGTTATGCAAAGAATGATGAGTACAAAAGAGGCGGCAAGCCTTTGGAATATCAGTGACAGACAGGTCAGCAAGCTCTGCGGAGAAGGAAAAATCAAGGGCGCGGTTAAAAAAGGACGCACATGGGCGATTCCTGTCGGAACGGAAAAACCGACAGATGGAAGAATTAAGCCGGCATCGTCCCTCCGACAGCCGAATCTTCCTTTGCCAATCGGCATTTCCGATTACCGTCTGGCATCAACCGAATACTATTATGTTGACAAGACCATGATGATCAAGGATTTTCTTGATGAGCGTCCGATGGTCTCTCTTTTCACACGCCCGCGCAGATTCGGCAAAACGCTGAACATGGATATGCTCCGAACATTTTTTGAAAAAACGGACGAGGATACCTCCGTGTATTTCAAAAACAAAAACATCTGGGCTTGCGGCGAAAAATACCGTAGCCATCAGGGGAAATATCCCGTTATATTTCTCAGCTTCAAGGATATAAAATGCGATACATGGGAGGAGACCTTCGATGCTATCAAAGATCTGTTTTCCAAAGAAGCGTCACGCCACAGCGAACTGAAAAGCGCAGATGTGTTCAACGAGTACGAAGAAGCGTATATAGAAAAAATACTTTCCGGCACGGCGACACCTGTTGAGTTGTCGGTCGCTTTGGCTAATCTGTCTATGATGCTTCACAAATATCACGGTGTTGCGCCGATCATTATCATCGACGAATACGACACGCCGATCCAACAAGGACATATCAAGGGCTTTTATGACGAAATTATCGGATTTATGCGCAACCTGTTTTCCGGCGGATTAAAGGACAATAAGCACCTGACATACGGTTTTCTCACCGGCATTCTTCGCGTAGCAAAAGAAAGCATTTTCAGCGGACTGAACAACCTTGCAATCAATTCTATTCTGGATACGAAATACAGCGAATACTTCGGCTTCACGGCTGATGAAGTCAAGGAAATCGCACGCTATTATCATGCAGAGGATAAGTACGACGAAATTTGCGAATGGTATGACGGATATAAATTCGGCAACACCGAAATTTTCAACCCTTGGTCGGTCATCAACTATTTCCGCAACGGTTGCCAGCCTCGCGCATATTGGCAATCCACGGGCAGCAACGACATTATCGGCGAAATTCTCGGCGGAGCGGATGAAACGATTTACGAAAAACTCAATGCCCTTTTACAGGGTGAGTCGTTCCTCACCTATATCGACACAGGTGTCATCTATCCGCAGGTCAAAAGCAATCCGTCATCGGTATACAGCTTTCTGCTTGTTGCAGGGTATCTGAAAGTCATTAAATCCGAGCCGTCCTTCAGCGGGGATTTCATGTGCGAGGTCGCCCTGCCGAACAAGGAGATCACATTCGTATATAACAAAGAAATTCTCCAAAAACTGAACAACATTGTGCCGCAGGCAACGGCAATTTCGATTCAGGAAGCTATTTATTCGGGAGATACTGCCGCACTGCAAAAAAATCTCGGCACGCTTCTGGTGCAGTCGGTCAGCAGCTATGATACCGTTGGCGAAAACTTCTATCACGGACTTGTCCTCGGACTTTGCGCGACTCTGGATAACCGCTTTTATATCACCTCCAACCGTGAATCGGGTGAAGGACGGTATGACATCTGCCTCTGTCCCAAGGACGGCAAACTGCCCGGTATTCTGATCGAACTTAAAGCCGCCAAAGATTGCCTGGAGGACGAGTTGAGGCAGCTGTCAGAAAAAGCGCTGGCACAGATCGACAGCCGGAAATACGAGACGGAACTCACCGTAAAAGGTGTCCGAAACATTCTCAAATACGGCGTTGCTTTCAGTGGGAAAAGAGTTCAGATCAAGGCGGAATAATCAGTAGGATAGGGATAAAATTATGGCAATCAAAAAGAATGAATTATACAGCTCCTTGTGGGCAAGTTGTGATAAACTTCGTGGAGGTATGGATGCCTCTCAGTACAAGGATTACATTTTGACGCTTTTGTTCGTCAAATATGTAACTGACAAGTTCAAAGGCGTAAAATATGCGGATATTACAATTCCCGAGGGCGGAAGCTTTGATGATCTTGTTGCGATCAAGGGAGACAAAAATATCGGCGAAAAAATGGACAAAGTCATTGCCAAACTTGCCGACGCAGGAAATAATCAGCTTCGCGGTGTTATCGATAACGCTCATTATAATGACGAATCCAAGCTCGGCAAAGGCGATGAAATGGTGGATAAGCTCTCCGGGCTTATTTCCATCTTTCAGCGTCCCGAATTTGACTTCAGAAGTAACAAAGCCGGCGGTGATGATATCCTCGGTGATGCCTATGAGTATCTCATGCGCAATTTTGCAACAGAGAGCGGCAAAAGCAAGGGACAGTTTTACACGCCTGCCGAAGTTTCACGCATCCTTGCAAAGGTCATCGGGATTGATAAGGTGACCGACCCCGATACAACGGTCTATGATCCGGCGTGCGGTTCGGGCTCATTGCTTATCCGTGCGGCAGATGAAGCGCCGATTGATGTTGCGATCTACGGTCAGGAAAAGGAGATCACAACAGCCGGTCTTGCTAAGATGAACCTTGTCCTGCACAACAAAGCAACGGGTGAAATCTATGCGGGCAATACGTTTTCCGATCCGCACTATAAGGATGACAAAGACGATTCCGTGCTTCGCCGTTTTGATTTTGCAGTTGTCAATCCTCCGTTTTCACTCAAAAACTGGACAGACGGCGTAAAAGATTACGGACGTTTTACGGGTTACGGTGATATGCCGCCCGAAAAGAACGGGGATTATGCATGGCTCCTGCACATTCTTAAATCCCTGAAATCCACGGGTAAAGCGGCAGTTATTTTGCCGCACGGTGTACTCTTCCGCGGGAATACCGAGGCAACCATACGCCAACATATTATCGACAAGGGCTATATCAAGGGCATTATCGGCTTGCCTGCCAACCTCTTTTACAGTACGGGAATTCCTGCTTGTATTATCGTTATTGACAAATCCGATGCCGATAACCGTCAGGGCATTTTCATGATCGATGCAAGCCATGACTATATCAAAGACGGAAACAAGAACCGCCTGCGCGAGCGGGATATTTACAAAATCGTAACCACATTCAACGAGCAGATTACAACAGATCCGAAGTATGCCCGTTTTGTACCCAATGAAGAGATCAAGATCAAAAATGCCTACAATCTGAATATTCCGCGTTATATTGACAGTTCCGAACCGGAGGATTTGCAGGATCTTGAAGCACATCTTCACGGTGGAATTCCGGCGGCGGATGTGGATTCTATGGAAAAGTATTGGACACATTTCCCGAACCTCAAGAAAAAGCTGTTTTTTCCTTGCGCGACGGATATTATAAGCTGAATATCGACAAAAACGATGTTCGCAGTACCGTATATGCCGATGAAGAATTTTCCGTATATGCCGAACAGATTGACGCGGCGTTTGATTCATGGCGGCAGGAGGTCGATGCCGGACTGCGTACGATAGACGACTCCGTGGAGAGTAAGAAATACATTATCGAGCTTTTGGAGCTTCTTATATCAAAATTTGAGAATATCGCTCTTGTGGATAAATACGATGTCTATCAGGTGTTGCTGTCCTATTGGCAGGAGACGATGGCGGATGATGTGTTTATCCTCGTGCAGGACGGATATGAGGCAGGACGTGAAACCGAAGATGTCTATGAGGTCACGGAAGACAAAAAGACGAAAAAGGAAAAAAGAAAATATAAGGGCTGGGACGGCAAGCTCATTCCGAAATCTTTGATCGAGGCGCAGTATTTTGCGGCAGAGCGCGCGAAAATTGACGAAGCGCAAGCTGTTGTTGACGAGACACAAAGCAAGTTAGATGAAATGGTCGAAGAACAGACCGCAGAGGACGGCGTTCTTTTCGATTGCCTGAATGATAATAATGTCGTAGATGCAAAAAAGGTGAATGACCGTATCAAAGAATTGAAGAAGTCTGCGCCCGACAGTGAAGAATACAGAATACTTTGCGAATATGCGAAACTCTGCGATAAAGTAAAGCAGTATGCAAAGATAGCCAAAGAACTGAACATCGCACTTGATGAAGCTTGCAAAGAAAAATATCCTCTTCTGTCCATGGACGAAATCAAGGAACTGCTTGTCAACCGCAAGTGGTATTACACCATTTTTGCAGGTATCAAAGCCCTGTATATCACCACCTCCCATGAGATCGCCGGACGCATTACCGAACTTGCCGAGCGTTACGAAAACACCCTGCCCGAGCTTGAATCGGAACTTGAGTCATACGAAGCCAAAGTGAAGGCACATCTCGAAAGGATGGGGTTTGTATGGAATTAAATGATGAGATCCGGAATAGGCGCTTTGGCTATGTTCTTGATTCTCATTTGTGGAAAACGAGCAAGGAGTATATCGCGCTTGCAAGCTTAAAATATTGCTTCGGAGAAAAATACAGACACTTAAGAAAAGCGGAAGCACCGGACTTGCAGGATGCTGAAAATTCGGTTGCTATTGAGGTGACGGATTCTGTTACACCCAATGACGCACAAATCATTGGCGAGTTTACAAAACTGTCGCAGGTAAACTCGGAAAAACAGAAGGAAAAATGTCGCAAAAAAATCAGTCGGAACGGAGCCAGACTTCTTGGCGACGGGATGATGGCTTGGCAATCCCGTGGTCCGGAGACGGAAAAACGTGAGATTATAAATGCCTTTGTTCAGAAACTATCCAAAATTTCCAAGTATCGAAAAATGGGGTTTGCAAATATAGGGCTGTTGATTTATCATGAAAAGCCTGCTTTTTCCGAAACCATAGATAATTTCCCCGAATGGCTGATAGATGCTCAGAAAGATTGTGCAGACAAATATGATTTTGTTTACATATTGCATGTCGAAGGACTTCTATTTTATGATTTTGCAAATAGAGAAAAGAGCGAGATAATAATACCGTATGAGGATAAATATGCTCTCGGAAATCTCGGAAGAATGGCTGCAGAAGGTGAGGTGAAAGATGATGATCCCATATGGCTATAAACAGACCGAGGTTGGTGTGATTCCGGAGGATTGGAGTGTTGATACTATTGGTGCAGTTACACTTTCGGTTACTAACGGCGGTAACTATAAAAATTCAGCCCAAATATCATTATATCCGCTTATCAAAATGGGCAACATTTCAAGGGGATATATAAATTTAAAAAAATAGAATACGTGATTGGCCTTCCGCCCTCTGAAAATGATCGATTAACTTATGGCGATGTATTGCTCAACACAAGAAATACACCCGAGCTCGTTGGCAAAGTAGCAATATGGAAAAATGAGCTTTCTCGTGCCTATTTTAACTCAAATTTGCTTAGATTCAACTTCAAATTAGAGAAATCAGATCCATTTTTTATGAATTTGATTTTTAACACAGAGCAAGTAATATCTGAATTCAGAAATATTGCAAAAGGAACTACAAGTGTTGCTGCAATATACCCGCAAGATATGCTCAAAGTAAAAATTATAATTCCCCCTCTTCAAGAGCAACAACGCATTGCCGAAGCGCTTTCGGATGTGGACGGCATGATTTCTTCGCTTGAAAAACTGATTGCGAAGTACAAGTCCATCAAAACGGCTTGCCTGCAACAGATGTTTCCGCAAAACGGAGAAACAGTCCCGCGTATGCGTTTGCCCGGATTTACGGGCGCTTGGGAACAGCGTAAGGCAAAAGAGCTTTGCAATATAGGTACAGGAAAAAGCAATACACAAGACCAAGTCGAAGATGGAATATACCCATTTTACATAAGGTCTGATATTCCTGTTAAGAGCAATAAATACCTCTATGATTGCGAAGCGGTTATAACAATCGGTGACGGTAATATAGGCAGAGTATTTCACTATGTAAACGGCAAGTTTGATTTGCACCAAAGATGCTATAAAATGACGGATTTTCAGGACATTTGGGGGGAAATATTTTTACTACTTCTTTTCCACACGATTTTATGACCGTGCAATGAAAATGACTGCAAAAGCTACAGTTGATTCCGTTCGACTTGAAATGATTTCCGAAATGGATATTTGGAAACCAACGGCGATTGACGAACAAAAGAAAATAGCAGAATTTTTCGCCAACCTCGACAACCTTATCACCCTTCATCAGCGTAAGTTGGAAAAAGTACAGAAAATCAAACAAGGTATGATGCAACAACTGTTGACGGGAAAAATTAGACTTAAATAACAGGAGGAACTTTTATGGCACGAATAGTATGGAAAAATTCTTTGACGGGACAGAAAGCTCAGTTTGTTGCAGATACCCTAAATGATTCACTATTCAATTACGGATTTGATTCTAATAAAGTTCCATCTTTGAATTTGCATTTTTTCTGCATGGATTACTTATCCACATATAAATTCGTGGAAGATGGAATGATGCAAGAAGGAAATATGCAGCCACTCAATGAGGAATTTGAGCATATAGTTAATCAATCACCATGGCTACCTGCGCATATCTCATCTCACATTATGCTTTTTAGAAACAAGCAAGGGTATTATACAGATGTCCAAAGCGAAAAAAACATGGAGGTGAAAACAAAATCTGCATATTATAAGGAATCCGCAAATTATATTATAGCAGTATTAAATTCAGATGATAATTACCTGCGACAATTATTGCATAAGATTAGGGCTATTTTAGATTCGAAGTCTTTTTCTATAACAGAAAAATCCGAACTTTATTTCTGTGTGCGCGAATTTTGTGGTGAACTTATTAATTTGGGATATAGCAAAGAACATCTATATAACAGGGTTTGTAAAGATCTTTTTTCCAAAAAAACATCCAATGATGACAATAAGCTTGTTATGGGTTTTCTTGAATCATTAATAGCTAAACGGGAAGAATATAGTGTGATATTGGGAATATCAGATGATGTATATGCAGAATTCAAGGATATAGTTAATAATGTTCGCAAAGCATCAGAAGAAGAAAAAAACAAGCTAGCAGTTAATTATGTTATAGAAACATCTCAAAAATCCCTTGATCCAGTTTTAGCTTTGCGTCAATCGAAAAAAAGCATCGGTTTGTTAGTTAATATATACAATGCGTGCATTCACAATGATAATATGAAAGTAGCTTGTGATGGTTTGGTAAGAAAATCAGGTGTAACGCAATGGAGTTTTATTAATGACTCCATGAATCTTCTTACTAAAACGCAAAATAAAACAAAAAAGGAACGTCTACATTGGACACAAACTGCCATAAAGCGAAAGTCAGACACAGCAATACTAAATGCCTTATCATTACACAATAATGCTTTAAAAACAGAAGAACCGCAAACGCAACTGCTCACTCTGTGGACAATTTTTGAGGTTCTAATTGACTCAAAACAAAACTTTATGAGCCGCTCAAATCACATTACAAATTCTTTGTGTTCTATTTTATGTAATAGTTATTTTTCTCATGTAATAGAAGCGCTATATCGGCAGATTTCTTTATCAAAAGCAGTTAAATCTTCTATCTTGACAGAACCGCGTGGAGGTAATCCTATTGAAAAATTGGCTTTTGTTTTAAAGGATAACCGTGAACTGCAAAACACAATTTTAGCAGCATTAATAGATTATCCTCTTGAAGCATATAAATTTGAGCATTATATTACAATCTTTTCATCCAAGGAAAATATGTTTTTGGATTTAAATCGTCATTCAAACAGGCTACGGTGGCAAATAATGCGGATATATCGAAATCGGTGTATGATAGTACATAACGGACAGAATATGCCATACATAAAAAGCGTCTTAGAAAACTTACATTATTACATAGATGAAGTGTTGAATTATGTGTTCTCTAAAATCGATATTGGGATAGATAATCTTGAAGCGATCTTTTCACACGCTCGTATCAAAGAAAGCTCAAACATAAAACTATTGGAGGATAAGAAAAAAACTATAACGGATGATGAGTACCATAGTATAATTTTTGATTATTGAGGAGGTCAAATAATGTCCCACATTGACCCAACAGAAAAAATAACACAATCCCGCGTTCTCAAGCTCTTTGTCGACAAGCTCCATTATACATACCTAGGCGACCTGCATGACAGCGAAAACAGCAATATCATGCAGGAGCGGCTCTATGCCTATTTGACGAAAAAGGGTGGTTATTCGGACAAGCTGGCTCGGCGGGCAATGGATGAACTGATTCGCACGGCGGGCAACCTTGCGCACGGTCTGTATGATGCCAACAAGGAGGTTTACCGACTGCTGAAATATGGTGCCAAGGTAGTAGAAGAAGCCGGCGAAGCTCCCCAGACAGTGTTTTTTATCAACTTCTCCGATCCTGCGCAAAACGATTTTGCGATTGCCGAGGAAGTAACAGTTGTTGGGGAAAACACCAAGCGTCCCGATCTTGTCGTTTATGTCAACGGCATTGCGCTCGCGGTCATTGAACTGAAGCGCAGCAGCATTTCCGTTTCCGAAGGCATTCGCCAGAACCTGACCAACCAAAAGGCGTATTGCATTGAGAAGTTCTTTACAACCATGCAATTCTGCATGGCGGGCAACGACAGCGAGGGCTTGCGTTACGGCACACTCCTCACGCCCGAAAAGCACTATTATGAATGGCAGAACGATGGCTTTACCGAGTTCCCGCAGGAACGCTGTGAAACGGATGTACTGATTGAGGAAAAAAGCAAGGACATCGAGAATCTTTTGGACAAACAGCTTTTTGCTATGTTCTATAAGAAACGATTCCTTGATCTGATCCATAACTTTATCATCTTTGATAAGGGGATCAAAAAGGTTTGCCGTTACAATCAGTATTATGCAATTAAACGGGCGCAGTACCGTTTGACCGAGGAAAAGCGCGGCGGAATTATATGGCACACGCAGGGGAGCGGCAAAACGCTGACCATGATATGGCTCTCCAAGTGGATTCTTGCGAATCATCCGAATGCCCGTGTGCTGATTGTCACAGATCGCGAGGAGCTTGACGATCAGATTGAAAAGGCATACAAAGGCGTTGACGAGAAAATTATCCGTACAAAAAGCGGAGATGATCTGGTGAGACGGCTGAATGCTTACGACGACCGTTTGCTCTGTTCACTGATCCATAAATTCGGCAAAAAAGGCAGCGAGACAACCGACAAGGATATCGACAAGTACATTGAAGAAATTCAAAAATCCCTGCCATCGGATTATTCTGCTAAGGGGGATTTTGTCGTGTTTGTAGATGAGTGTCACCGGACACAGTCCGGCAAACTGCACACCGCTATGAAAACCATTATTCCGAATGGAATTTTTGTCGGCTTCACAGGCACGCCCTTGCTGAAAAAGGACAAAAAGACGAGCCTTGAAACCTTTGGCGGATATATACACACCTATAAATTCGACGAAGCGGTACGGGATGGCGTTGTATTGGATCTTCGCTACGAGTACCGTGATGTCCCGCAGGAAATCAAATCGCAGGATAAAATTGACACTTGGTTTGAAATCAAAACCAAAGGGCTGACTCCTCGCGCAAAAGCAAAGTTGAAGTCCATGTGGGCGACCATGCAGAAGGTGTTCTCCTCCCGCTCCCGTCTGGAAAAAATCGCACTGGATATCCAGTTTGACTTTGAAACAAAGCCCCGCCTGATGGACGGAAACGGAAATGCGATGCTTGTTGCCGGCTCGGTTTATTCCGCTTGCAAATACTATGAGATTTTTCAGCAGATCGGATTCAAAAAGTGTGCAATCATTACTTCCTATGAGCCGCAGGTCGGTGACCTTCGCACCGATACGGTAAGCGATGACGAGGAGACAGAGACTTTTGAAAAGTACGAAATTTATCAGAAAATGCTCGACGGTCAAAGTGTAGAAGACTTTGAAAAAGAGGCGAAACGTAAATTTATCGATGAACCGGCAAATATGAAGCTGCTGATCGTGGTAGACAAGCTTTTGACCGGATTTGACGCACCGCCATGCACCTATCTCTATATCGATAAGGCAATGCATGACCACGGATTGTTCCAAGCAATTTGCCGTGTGAACCGCCTTGACGGTGACAGTAAGGATTTCGGATACATTGTTGATTACAAACAGTTATTCGGAGAACTCGCGGATGCAATCAACACCTATACATCCGGCGCATTTGAAGATTATGATGCGGAAGATGTTGCCGGTCTTCTCAAAGATCGGACAAATGAAGCGAAAAAGTACTTTATTGAGACTTTGGACGCGCTGGACGAGTTGTGCGAAGGTGTTTCCATGCCTCGTGCGGAAATTGATTATATTCACTACTTCTGCGGAGAAAACGGGATTGACGTTGACAGTGACGAAGCATTCGCACGTAGCCGCGAGAAGTTATATAAGCTGGTGTCCCGCTTGATTCGTGCTTTTGCCGAATTCAAGCCGCGTATGGATGATGCGGGCGTTTCGGCGGCAGATCGGGAAAAATACGAAGAATGCGTCAATCTGTATCTTAAGCTTCGGGAAGTGATCGGACGTGCCAGCGGAGACTTCTTGGATTTCAAGCGGTTTGAGCCCGGAATGAGATATTTGATTGATAATTATATCGTTGCGGACGATGCCGAGAAGGTGGCGATGTTTGATGATTTCACTTTGCTCGATTTTATTTTGGCACAAGAAGATAAGCTGAGTAAAGACGGCGATGACAAAGAACAGGAAAGTGCTGCAGAGGCGATTGAAAACAATATTCGCAAAAAAGTTGTTCAAAAAATTGTTATCAATCCCGCATATTACAGCAAGATGTCAGAGGTTCTTGAGCAGCTGATTCTTGATCGCAAGCGCGGCGTTGTAGCATATAAACAGTTGCTTGCAAGGTATCTGGAGCTCGCCAAAAATGTAAGCACTCCCGAAGAAAATGATCGCTACCCCGAATCGATCCGCAAAAGTGGTGCAATGAGGGCGTTTTACGACAATTGCGGCGAAAATGAAGCGTTGGCAATTCGTCTGCATCAGGCGGTGATGAAGTCCAAAATGGATGGTTTCAGAAACAATCCAACAAAAGAGAATAGAATTAAGAGAGCGCTGTATCAAATTTTGAAAGATGACGATATGGTAGAGCGGTTATATAAAATTGTGGTTGAACAAGAGGAATACTGATGCAAATAGAGATTTCGGGTATCAAAATTGAATTACAAAAAAAGAATATAAAGAATTTGCATCTTGTTGTTGCCCCCCCGGATGGCAAGGTGCGCGTTTCTGCACCGATGCACTTATCCGATGAGAGTATCAATATGTTTGTTCGAACCAAACTCGGTTGGATAAAAAAGCAACAAGAAAAGTTTCAGCACCAACCCAGACAATCGGAACGCGAATATGTTTCGGGAGAAACGTTATATGTCTTTGGCAAACAGTACTTTTTGCGTGTGGAGCACAGCTATAAGGGCAATTCTGTTGCTTTGAACGGAAATGAGGCTGTACTCACCGTTAGAAAAGAGAGTACGGCAAAGCAACGGGAAGCATTTGTGAATGAATGGCACCGTTCTTTGCTTAAGGAGAAGATAGAAATATATCTTCCGAAGTGGGAGAAGATTACCGGACTTTATTGCGACTCTTGGCAAACAAAGTACATGACCACCCGTTGGGGAACCTGCAATACAAACACGCGAAAAATATGGTTGAATCTACAGCTTGCAAAAAAGCCGATGGAATGTTTGGAATATGTCATTCTGCATGAATTGGCTCATTTGAAGGTGCGCAACCACGGCAAGGATTTTATCGCTATTATGGATCAGTACATGCCATATTGGAGAGAAACCAAGAAATTGCTGAACGAACTGAAGCTTGACCATATGGATGAAGTTGAAGGATATGATGCTATGCATGATATCACTTGTGATTGAATTCAATGTTCTATCAATTTCATCCCCCAATATCTCCCTCGCTGTAGTCAAAGAAAAGGCGTCAGCCATGGACGCGGATTTATTCGCGAAAAGCAAAGGTCAAACACAAAATTGCATTTTTGCGCCTCAAATTTACAGTTTTCTCTTTCGGCATCCCGAGAAAAGCCTTCGAAAAAGCCGGAAAAGCCTTGAAAACAGCGCCTTTTGTGTCGTTTCGTGCAAAACCGTGATTTCGGATAAATGGTAGAGATACTATCCGAGCGGAAAAATCGGCTATTTCATCAAATCAACGTTTTGTTGCTTTGGTTTGAAGCCCATTGAGACGCTGTTTTCAAAGCAAGGCCTCATTCTGAGACCTTGATAGTCAATGTCCCCCTTTGTCCGAAATTCAATCCGCAAGAGTATCTTGATCAATTCGCAAAACATGGTAAAGTCAAAACATCAGAACAGAAGGAGGTGTTACAATGGCGACGAAAAAATATGAAAGCATGCGCATTATGTCTCTCGAAGGCAGCGTGGTGTTCAAAAATGACGGATTTACCGCCACCAAAGACGGCAAGCCCGATCCCAAGGCGTTCAGAGGTGTTCTCGATGAGAGCCTTGACACATTGAAGCTCGCAGAGGTGTACGACCGGCACAAAAGCGAGCTTGCTTATCCTTATCTCGACGGCAAGAAGCGATTCTGCCGCGCCGTTGTGAGCCTTTCCTTCAACCGCGCGATCAAGTTGTATGAATCCTACGGCAACCGCTACGTTCTGAACGGTTACAGCGTTACCGACGCGGATATGCGGGATCACGTCTGCATTGATACAGTAAATGGCAA
>ERZ780149.3438-NODE-3438-length-13237-cov-6.043393_pt1 | contig 13237 bp, 8 predicted proteins | sample MGYA00511367_ERZ780149 | MGnify/ENA primary metagenome ERZ780149 (study PRJEB29588, sample SAMEA2153852) | human gut metagenome | biome: human gut; feature: human-associated habitat; material: faeces | place: Denmark | collected 2008/2010 ...
ATCTGCAAGCACGGTCGTTCGGAGCCGAAAGACAGCGTGAAACTGCTGCTTCAGCTCCGAAAGCCAAGGGTTGCTGCAACAGTCAAAAAACAAAACCGGGCAGCTCAAGAAGGGTTGCCCGGTTTGTTGCTTTCACATAATTAATTTGAATGAAACAAACAGAAAGCGGGTCCGGAAAGCGGGCTCCGCAATTCAAAGATGTTTTAGCGGCTCGATGTTGACCGTTACGTTTTTAACAATAATAGTCTTTTTTGCCAAACAGGAGCGTTTCAAACTCGTTGCAAGGAGCATATAAGCCGATACTCATTTTTTTTGATATAATTCCATCGCTTTCTTTTTCCGCAGTCGGATCTACCGATTGAATCCATTCGATGATCTCCGGACACTTCAGCGTGAGTTCTTTTCCGTTTACAATTACAAGCGTATCTGAACAGATTTCAATTGCCTCTAAGGCATTTTCAGCAGAGTAAAACAACTGAAAACAGTCGTAGTCATCGGTTGTATTCTTGCTGGAGCTGCTTTTTTTAAATTCGGCATAATCATTACCGAACGCATGTCTTACAACAGTGCGATCTGTTCCAAACGCAACTCCGTTAACGGATTCGGTTAATTGTATTTCGAGTTTTTTCATTAAATTTTGCCTCCTTGTTCCAACTTGTCTACGTATTCAAGCATTTCCTTAATTTGTGCATCGTATTTATCGCCGAATTTCCCTCTGATATCATCGATATCCATTTGAATTGCTCCTCTGAAATCACCTTTATCTATCAGCTCCTTTTGTTTCGCTCTATACTCTCGCGCCTCTATGGAGTTTCCGCAACTGGCTGTCTTGCGATGGTCCTCTTTTTTCATTTCGATGCAAGGTCCTTCCGTGCGATCCAAAGTAGAACTTGCATCGGCCGGCATATGGTGCGCTTCCACATTCTCATGTTTGTTTTCCTGAGAGTAATTTTTTACGTCTTCATAGCTTCCGCCGCCATACTTGACTGGGTTGTTTTCTTTATCGAACTTGCTGTCCCAATATTTTTGCGCCTCGTGTGATGTCATTTTGCTTTGAGGCTCAATGCATTTAAAACCGTCCGCAGTTGGTTTCTTCATTTCTGTCAATTCAGAGGATCTATTAATCTCAAGCATTAAAACACTCTCCCTTCTTTGCTGTAAATCTCTGTGAAACGGCAAAAAATGTTCTGATACGCTGAATCCCGCAACGATTGCTCGTAGAGAATCATTGATAATACCAAATCAATTTGCTCACTCGAATAATTCGTGATTAGCGGTTTCAAACCGGACACCACGGAATGAACCCAGTCCATTATTTCGGAGCAATGCTCGGAAGCTTTGATAGCTTCTCCGGCGGCGAAAAAATCATAGACCAGATGTCTCAGTGATCCGAACGCATTCTCTTCAGAAGAAGATATATATTCGATGAAATCTCGCTTCACGTTTATATCCAGTTTTGACTTAATAATCATGAATTTCAACTTTATAAGATCTTTACGATTTTTTTGTTGAAATATCTCCCTGTTCATAATGCAGTCGAGCAGCGACTCAGCAGCCATACTTCCATCGTAATCCATCTGCGGCCCTTCATTATCGGGCGAATAAGAATACATTTCCTGCGGCATTTCGAATTTGTTTACTTTGCAAAGAACGGGCTGTATCCACTCATTCTGATAAATTGCCGCAACACCGCACGGCAGTTTTGCCAACTCAACAATTTGATCATCGTTCAAGTTCGCTGCTCCGCCCACAAGCTCACGATCGCTGCGATCCGGAAGACGCATTATAATCTTGGTATTCGTATTTCGAATTACGGAAAGGTCAAGCAACCCCGGAGCTTGATCCGCAATGATGAAACCCTCTCCGTAAGTACGCATTTCCGCTATGGCGTTGGCAAGCATTTCAACGCTCTTACCCATCAGATTGGCACTTTCGGAAGAAATCTCGGTTGACGTACGTTTCAGCAGGTTATGAGCTTCTTCAAGAACCGTTATATGATTCAATTCCGAATTCATCCCCGCTGCGCCTGCCATGCGATATTCCTGAAGCTTTAATACAAGCATTCCCATAATAAGCGACTTTGTTTCGGACGAACCAACCCTGCTCAAATCAATAATCACATTTCTGTCAAACAGATCCCTGTCTGAAATATCATCACAGGTAAAAATCATGCCGTTAATGCCGTTTGTAAGTGATTGTAATCTTGTCAGCAGTGAACCCTTATAAGCACCTTTGTTCTCTGCGTCATACTCGCTTGAATCAATAATCTCTCTGATATTTCTTGCAACATCCGCAAAAGACGGATACAGCATTTCTTTGTATCGATTTTGGGAAAGGGTAAGATTCCAACCGCAGTCCGCATACGACTTCTCAACGGCGCTTTTCAATACGGCGGGCATGGCTGCATACATCGGCCAGCAAACATTAAAAATCTCAACCAATCTGTCCAGATGTTCCAAAATATGTATGCCCTGAGGGAAACTGAACGGATTGATTCTCAGCAGCGGACTGACTGCCGGATTGGTTCCGTACACATACACATCATCCTGCGTTCCGAAAACATGCTTATACTCGCCTTTTGCAGGTTCAACAACCATGAACTTGACATTCTGATTCAAAGCTTCGCTAAGAAGCTGATAAACGGTGTTGCTCTTGCCGGAACCGGTACTGCCGGTAATAAAAGTATGCGATGCAAGAGAACTCTTCGTCAGTCGAACATCGGTTTTTTCAATATGATTCATATGAAAAATTTTACCGATGTCAAGCTCGTTTTTTACGGTTGGTGCCGAGTCGTAAGAAACGATGTTTCTGCCGAATTCGGCGCACTCAATAACCGGAAGCCCAGCAACGGACTTTCGGGGGAAGTTAAGGGAGTATGCCAATTCTTTGCCCGAAAGACCGGTTGTTGCGGTTACAATTGTCGGATATACATTGAAAGTCGGGTCCTTCTGCGCAATGCCTGGATTTAACCCAAACAAAGGGTGGCGCAGTTCACGAAGGTAATTGCAAATTTCCCGGGCGTCATCACTGGTTTCACCCATATCGCCGCGCCATAGGTTAATTGCGGACTGCGACATATAGGATTCTTCACCTTGAGTCAGCGCAATATAGGAATGTGCAACATTGTTTGCCGTATTTTCATCTTCACTGAGAACATAAGCCGCAAAGTCCCACATACCCAAAGCAGTGCTGAGTTCCAATCTCTTCATTTGAGACTCAAGGAGCTCAAGCGCATGTTTAATATTGTAATTCACAAAGCTCTGAGTGATGCCTTCACTCTTGCCTATCGTTGCGGTAACTGTTGAGCTGCGGGCAAAATTAGCGCCGAAATTAGCACCGAAATTGACACTTCGGAACGCACCTGCGGTTCTTGACAACGAGTTGCTGACGGCCCGTCCGAGCGTTTTTGCAACAGCACGGCCGACGGACGAGTTCACCGCTTGGTTGGTCAAGGCGGAAATTGCCGTGCCTGCGGATTTTGCAATTGCCTTACCTGTGGATTCCGATATGCTCTTTGATACGGAGTCTGATATTCCCTGCGTCACCGCATCCGAAGCATTCGTTCCGATTTGGCTTGCTGTGCTGCTTTGCAATGTCTGATTGCAGTTCGCCTCTACGCCGAATACTTCCAACCCAACGCTGGCTGAAACTCCGAGTGTTTCGGAGTCTCCGACTGTATCCGTTTGCGAGGAATTTACTCCCTGAGTGTGGGTGCTGCTGCTCGTTTCGGCGGTGCCGGTTGTGTCCGTAACGGAACTTCCCGTTGAATCTGTCACGGATTCTCCGATTGAGTCCGTAACTGTTTGCCCGGTCGTATCTGTGACACCGTCGTTTGTGGAATCGGTTTCCGTCCCGCCGGTTGAGTCCGTGACACCGTTTGTATTGGTTGTTGCTTGATTCTGTCCGTTCTGAATGCCTGCGCTTGCACCGATATTTATGCCTACCGTAGCGGAAGAACCGGCGGAATTCTGTTCGGTGTATGTAAAATTCGTTGTCCACGACGCGTAGGGAGCAAGCCCCGAATACATTTCGGAAAGTTTGAGCTTTCTGTTGTCAACATCGTGAACAGGTGTTGCAAGCAAGATAATGATGTATTCTTTGGCACGCTTGTCCGGAACGATGCCGTCAAGCAATTTTTCTATTGTTTGACTGATGAACTTTTCTGACTTTTCCGCAGGCACGTTGGAAGCAATTGCAACGGAATACGGAATATCATTCCGAAGGCAGGGCAAAACTCCGATGCCAACCTTATCCGACCATTCGGAACCCGGAAAGTTGCCGCGGATCGCATCTGCCAAACGAGCCTTGTAGTTTTCGGAGTCAATGTTGTTATCTGCATTCTGCGTGTTGGTAACAGCCAAATACACATGAGTTGATTCGTATGTTCGGTGAAAGACCAAAGAAATATTGCACTTATCGTTGGATAAAACTTGGTAAACATTTATAAGTTTCTCGATGCTGTTTTCGTTTTTGTCGGTCACCCACTTGGTTATATTAAAAAAACGAATGTTCCGCGCCGTATCAAAACTTGTACCGTATTCAAACTCCCTCTCAATCGGAACATACAATTCCTTGAGCTGAGTAAGATACGATTTATAAATTTCAATGCTGTTTGCCGCAAGAAGCCGTTCTGTCAACTTCTCTGCGCTGCTGTCCGTCGGGTCCGGCATTTGAGAGAGATACTCATCTCTTTGCTGTTGAACCTTTTGCAGCTGTTCCGGGCTCAATGAAGACAGCCTTGAAATACCGTCGGCCACTTTGCCGCCGGCTCTGGAAAGTAAACTTTTCGCACTCATTATTCAATCTCGCTTTCTGTGAAAATAGTCTTAAGTTAACCTTGAACGAATCAATATTCTTTCCAGTCCATCATTCTTCGAATTTGCTCCGAGTACTCTCGAAGTTTCAGCTTTCTTGATTCAAGTTCCGCAATTCGTTCCGTTTCTTCTCTTATTATTTCGGCTTGGTTATAAAGCTGCGGACTGAATTCAACAATATTCTCGATTACAGTATCGAGCAAATTGTTCATCCATTCGTCAAAGCTGTTTGCATGGCTGCTTTCAAATGAGTTATAGATTTGCTGAACCATCAACCGCAGCTCGCTGTTGAAACGTTTGGTCAGCTTGTCGATATTAATGCGGTTTGTGTCGCCGAAAAATTTGTAAACGAACGCCGCTTTCTCGAAAATCGATTCCGCATGATTCTCGAAAGCCAATGCCTGATACTGAATGATAATGCCTGCAAGCTCACTGCGCTCTTTCTCGTTCAGTGCCGAGGATTGCGTCACGATTTTTGCCATCGCATCTTTGAAGCAGGATGTTCTGTTTTCCCAATATGCGCGGGACTGCTCCTCAAGAAGCGTTTGCGCCTGTGTGACATAGTCTGTAAATAAATCCTTCACGGCATTCATAAGTTCATCGGAGGAAATGCGGTCAACTTCTTTACGGGTTTCACGCAATTCTGCTTCATTGTCACGAATAGCTTTCGCATCCTCGAAAACGCGCTTTCCGGCTTTTTTAATGGACGGAAAGACTCCTTCCTTAGGCATGTTTGAAAAGTATTTAAGGAAGTTGGCCCCAAGGGATCTCCTGGAGTCACGCAACTTGTTTTTGCGTTCCTCCACAGCTTTTGAATCGGCATTTATGCGAAGAAATTCTTCTTCCTTCTCCTTTAGTGTCGCCGCATCAACCGCAACATTGACTTCATCAACATACTGAGCCATGTGCCCCGCATAGTTTTTCAAAAACTCTGCTTTCATTTCCTGACTTTGCTGTTGAATTTCAGCGATTAAAGCTTGTTTTTCTTTTTCAAGATTTACATGAACGCGCTCGCGGTATTCTTCACGCTTTCCGGTTGCAGCGGCAATTTCTTCCGATGTGATTCGAATAACACGGTCTAAAAACAGCCGGGATTGCTGGCACTTATTGTAAGGCGAAAAAACGTCTGCAAATGAACTGACAGCCTGCTCAACACTGTACAACCCACTGTTTGCATACACCAGGTTTTTATTTTCGGCGCAGCGTTCATTATAGCGGCGTTTGATTTGCTCAGGCATAATGTTGTAACGATACAACTGTTTATAGAAGCGAGATGACGGATTGGAGTATTTGTTGTACTGATCCTCAAAAATCTCTGCATTGTGATCATCAATAAATCTCTGGTCGTTCTTTGCTCCCAAACCCATGATGGATGACACAAAATACAAACCGCCTGCATACATTTGTCTCGGTATTGCAAGACTCAGAATACGATCCTGATCATCTTCGTTAAAACCGTCCTTTTTGAGCGATGCAGCATCAGCCTTGTTTACAACAATCATGGTAAAGCGATTATCAAGCTCCTTCATATTGTTAATTGCCTGATACAGTTTATCATTATCGGTGCTGTCCAGAGTATTAAATTCCGAAACAAAAATCGGCAAGCCGTTCGACAAATCCTCCATCGCTTTTTTTAACACATGGTAATGATTCAGGTTTGATGCGGAGTTCGATCCGGGAGTATCGAAAATCACAAACCTCTTCTTAATGTCCCAATTTCCGTCATCATCAAACGGAGCATCAATTTCGATCAGATCGGAAATTTCTTCTCCTGCTGTCCGGTTGGCATATGCATTTATAACACTTAGAACGCGATGCAGCTTTAACGGAATGCTCTCACGCTCAATTTCACTCAAAACGCTGTTCAAATGTTCTGCCAGCGGATTGTCGTGACTGTCAGTAAGGAATTTATAGCTCTCTGCAGAGAATCGGATTCGAACACTCCTGCCGTCAAATTCGAATTTTACCACTGCTCTGTCACTCTGATCCGATTGCGCAATTTTATAAATCTTAGCCGTGGTTGGTTCATCGCTGCTCGGCAGCAGTTCATATCCTACCAATGCGTTAATAAAAGTGGACTTTCCGGAGCTGTAATTGCCTATTACGCAAATTGGTATAATGTCATTGGATGCATCGGAGAATTTATCAAGTTCTCTCTGAATTTTGCTTTTGTCTGAAACGCTTTCGGAAACAAGGGGAGCGAGTTCTTTGAAAACATCAATAACGTCATGGAGGATATCACGAGCATTTTCAAGACATATCGGAGATCTGCTCAGTTTCGCTCGGTCCGAGTATTCATTGTCGCTGCAAACAGATTCAAGCTCATGGTATTCGTCGTCGGTCCCCTCGAACACAATCTCAACCTTTTCAGAACCTGCATAATATGCGCCGATAATTGCATCAACAATTTGTTTGACCTTAAACGGGAAGAAACCAACCGCAAAGTCTTTTTTTAACAGAGGGCTGTTGGGGCATGTATTAACATCAATACTTATCCACTCATCCAAAGCCTCATCCCATGTCTTGAATTCCGTCTTTTTATGATACGGGTTGCTCTTAATCTTTATCTTCACTGTTATTTCCTCCTCCTCGCAGATAATGCATTAAAAACGCGAAATCCACATCAAATATTTCACATCTGTACATATTCTCGGTGTTTTGATTCACGTTACGAGTTTCACGGCACATCGAACAGCAGAAACATTAAGCTGAGCAGGAACTGCATTCACACCGATGCAATACTTCCGTGTTTCCGATATTCGGCACAAAATTACCCTGTCGAAACCTCATAGCATGAGATTTAAAAAACTTTTCAGTCCGCAGGCTCGCGTTCGCGCTCGCGGCCGAATCAACCGCATCAATTGATTTGCCGCATAAAGAATACTCCTTCACGATCGCAAAACATTTTGTGCTCTTTTTCGGCAGAAACTGTCTTTGTTCGATATTGTTATTATAACATATTCATAAATAGAATGGTAGACCGATTAACTATATTTTCATTGTTTTTTCAAACGAGCTGACCGGCAAAAGAATCGTGCATATAGTTTCAATGCAGGTGATCCGCTTTGAATGCAGACAGAAGCGGTTTCCCAAAAAGCCGTTATGAAAATACAACAAACAAACATGTTTAAGCGCAACCATTGAAACAACACAATATATTAAAACGCTTTAACTAATGTGTTGACAAATGCGGCATTGTTGTGTATCATATAGGTCAAGGTTTGATACAAAGCATCAAACTCGAGCGTGAATTGTGCTTTTGACCTTACTAAGAATCATGTGGATTAGATTGGCTTTAATGCAATCACTTGCCCATATGCAAACATCATTGCGCGGCTGCATATATAATTTTGTGGATCGTATGTGTTTTGTTTCACAACAGAGATGATTAACTGCTTACAATTGATTGGAGGAATACTGTTTCCGTTTGAAAGGGTTGCGTCATATAAAAGGCTATTACCCAGCGAAAACAGATGATGCTTTTTAATGTCGACACAATAAGAAAATTATAGCGCAAACCAAGAAGACCGCTTGCGTACTAAACGGTAACGCAATGATCATAAATTACGGATGAACGCATTGATTAACGCTTGAAAAATAAATAAGTAAGTAATTGATTAATCCATTTGTACAGGATTGCAAAAACAAAATTCAATTTGTGATTTGGAATTTAAATTGCCGTTTGGTACGGCGGGCCATATAAACCAAACTTTATGCAGTTAGTAATATAAGAAACTCACTTAGCTGTGTAACAGGAAATCCAATATCAAAAAACGGAGGCAAAAGACTATGACAGACTATGCGATCAGTTATGCTAACCTGAATGCTATCGAAAACGGTTTGAGGGCAATCAGCGATGATCTTGGCACACTGAACGACAACCTTGGAGTTATCGATCGCAGCGTTGACAATGTAAACAGCAATGTTCAGATTGTTTACAGTCAAGTAGATGCGTTGGCACGCGACTTCAATGATTTTGTGAAGCTCCAGAAGCAGGAGAATGCCTTAATGAAGGCGCAGCAGAGGATCATTCAAATCAGACAAGAACTGGAAAAAAAGTTCGGACACTATGATGATGTCAGAAGACATGCAACCGGTATTCTTCAGGCGGATGACCTTGGGATTGTAAAAAAGGAGACTATCAGCAATGCCACAGAGGAATTAATGATTTCCACGCCCGGATACTGGCTCGCACCTTGTTTGGTTGCGCTTGCCGCATGGATTAACGACCAACAGGAGCTAGCTGAGCGTGCTCTTAAAGAAGGCCTTAAGAGAAACGATGAAAAAACATCACTATTCTTTGCTCTTATTTGTCGCCGAGCGGATCGAAAAAGCGCATCACTCAAGTGGACACAACGCTATCTTGCAAATCAGGATGAGGAGAATTTGGATAGAGAAACCGTTATTATTCTTGACGCGTTTGCGAGTGGACTTTTGGGTGCAGACTCCGAAGGCGTTATTTCGAAGCAAATGAACGAATGGCTCGATCATCTTGCAGATAAACTCGGTTTCGTTGAGCAGCAAACCAAGCAGTGGTCTGATGCAATAATGCTTAAAAGGAAGTCTCTCGGTTCTGATGGATACACTTATCTCCGCAAATACAGCAAAACTTGGCCTGTGCTGCAGGATATCATGGAAGGCGCTGCTCTTCATGCTGAAATTCTTAATTATTTTATGACGATTTTCGATCAAGAAGCGTCTACAGACACTTTAAAAGCTCAACTCGACGAAATATTGAGTAACCTTGTTACTGAGTTTGACGATGCGGAAATTCCTTTGAGAAAACAAGAAAGATTCAATCAGTTCATCATCGATTTTGACGGAGATGAGGATCGAGCACGTCAAAATATGGTTATCGAACAGACAGCATTTGAAGAACATAAGGACTTTACTCAACTGCTTACAGATGCGGCAATGAAGCCTGAGAGTTCTCATGCGAGCGTTTCCACTCAGAAGTTTGCCATTGCTCTTTCCAAAGAATGGATAAGCAATGCATATAATGATGTCGTTGCTCAAAATCGAATGAAAATTCCGAACGAAATTGAAATTAATATGGATACTTTCAACGGGGTAACAACCGACGGCCAAAATGAAACGGAACTGATTGATGAATTCAGCGAATTGGTAGATAGAGAAAAAGCTGATGCCATTGCACAAGTTGCGTTAACCGGTTTTGAAAAGTTCTGCCTTTGCGGTGGAGTGGCAATAGGTGTTGTTGGATTGATTATGTTGATTGACAGCAGCATCTTTTTGGGGCTGATTGCCGTAGTTGCCGGCATTGGACTGCTCATCAATTATTTTTCAAAAAAGAAGGGAGTTAATAAAAACCGTCTGTTAATTGATCAAAAATACGAAGAGAAACGCACGAAAGGTTCTCAGATCATCAGAGCTGTGTTGGCTGAAGTTGTTGACTTCAGAGCAGAGTTTGATGAGAAGGACAGGGAAAGTGAAAAGGTCGTTGACTTTCTTGAACAGATTGCACCTGAACAGTATGTAAGAAAACTTGCGGATTCGAACCGCAGGATTAAGCTTAAGTAAAGGAGGATAGGATGGTGAATACTAACAGCCAAGTTGGTTCCATAAACTCTGTTGCTTCAGGAACCTATATTTCTTGTCCGAAATGCGGATCCAATAATAAGACTGACAATAAATTCTGCATCGTTTGCGGTGCGGAGATTATTAATCGTAAGGAAACAGAAACCAGCGCTCCGGCGTTCGGGTCTGTTGAGAATGCTGTTACAGACAAAACGCGGAAGTATGTGGAGCCAAACAATGCGTTTGCGCAGGGACTGCCGGAATGGAGCCTCGAACCTCCGCAAGTTGCCATCAGGAGGCGTTGATTGATGATATCTGCGGCAATTACGCCACCGAAAACATATTCAGAGTGGGTTGATGTCTTGAATAAACTGAAGACCATGGAAGATGATGAAGCAGTTTTGTCTGCGATGCAGAGGGGAACAGTAGAATGGCAAATAGGGGTTGCTGAACGTTTTTCAAAAAAACTAATTGATGTAATCAATTATCGAATGAATGCGGCCTCAGACAAGTTTCAAAAAGAAATAAAACGTTCCAACGGACAAGAACGAGTTATTGTGCAAGCTCTTCTTGCTTTCCGAAAAGAGCTGCGTTTCTTATCCGAAGCAATCAGTCTTCACGCAATTCCGGAAAAGGACAGACAGCACTACTGTCAGTTGATAATTGACCATGCTAACAATGTGCAGCGCTCCTTGGAAGAATCCGCCCGGAAAGATCGCAGCGGAAAACTTGCAAGTATTTTAAAAAACAACAGAGTTAATGCATTTTGAAAGGAGTTATTGAAATGAGTGATGCTTTAAAGAGTAAGGAGCTTTTGAGGAGATATTCAATTGCACGTATCCCGTTTGTAGCGATCAACACAATTGAAAGGGGGAGAGCTTTAAGCATTCTTAAAGAGATTTCTGACGATTTAAATCTCCCTTTCTATGTACACACGCTGTCACGCGGGCTTTATGATTTGGTCACGGATAAATCGATTAATTCGGATAAATCCGTGTATGGAGCAATTGACTTTATGAGCGAACAAATGAAACGCAAACAAAACATGACGCTCATTCTTACAGTACCCCCGGATATCAGCAATGATACACCTGATTTCCAGCAGGTTTCAGATTTGGTTACATTGGCTGCTGAATCAGGCGGCGTTGTAATCGTTCTCACCAATAACCCAGTATGGAATCAACTTCAAAGAATGGGTATGGTTGTTAAAATAGACTTACCCAATGAAGAAGAAATGTATTCAATAATCAAGAAATATATCGATGATTATCGCTCTGAGATTCCCATAGAGTGGGATGAGAGTGACATTCGCGAAGCAGCATCTGCATTGGCAGGGGTAACTCGCATCGAGGCTGAAAATGTAATTGCGTCTTTGATTGCGAATAGGGCTATAAGAAAATCAGATATGGCTGAAATCAGATATGTGAAAAACCGATTGTTTTCGGACATAACAGGGCTTGAGAAGATTGATGTAGATGAAGGCGTTAATGATGTGGGAGGACTGATGGGGCTCAGAAGATGGTTAAATGAGAAAAAGGAACTTCTTACCCCTGAAAAACGCGCTGAGCTCAGAGCAATAGGTTTACGTCCCCCGAGAGGCATCTTGTTGGTGGGTGTTCCCGGCTGTGGTAAATCCCTTTCTGCAAAATCTATTTCAGCTAACTGGAAATTGCCGTTGTATCGGTTGGATTTCGCTACTGTTCAAGGTAAATTTGTTGGACAATCAGAACAACAATTAAAAGATGCATTAGCCACTGCAGAGAACATGTCGCCTTGCATTCTCTGGATTGACGAGATTGAAAAGGGCTTAGCGGGTGCAGGAGGTTCAAATGACGGCGGTGTGTCTACTCGCATGGTCGGACAGTTTTTATTCTGGCTGCAGGAATGCAAAAAACAAGTGTTTGTTGTTGCAACCGCAAACGATGTTTCAATGCTCCCCTCCGAGCTTTTGCGCAGAGGGAGATTTGATGAGTTGTTCTTCATTGATTTGCCAACAGCAGATGAACGTCGCGATATTCTCTCACTGTATATGAGTAAATATTTGAAACTTGCCTTTACGGGTTCGTTTGCAGATAAAATAGTTAGACTCACCGAAGGGTTTACAGGCGCTGATCTGGAGTCTACCGTAAGAGAATTAACTTATCGTTCAAAGGCAAACAGTAGTTTTATTCTTAGTGAAGAAAACATGGTTACAGCATTTAACAATGTTATTCCGTTGTCACAAACAAGTCCGGAAAGGATTGAAGCCATACGAGACTGGGGAAGAGAGCGGGCTGTTCCCGCTTCCGGAAAGCCGATCGGTGAAGAAGGACTTTTGCGGAAAAACAATGGACCTAAGATGCGTAAAGTGTTGGTTTGAGCATTAATACCATGCAGACACGAAGGCAGTTGAGTCAATGCAGCATTCGTGTCCGCAACAATCTGGTGATAATAAGGATTGCTTTTAAACAGTATAGAGTTCTTGCAATTTCTTATGTGCATGGCTCATTCCAAAACAACGGAATGTTTTGATGGAGTTGCTTAATGGCTCGCTTGGTGCGGGTTCAGCACATCGGTAAGTCTTCAGGTATAATGGACACAGAAAGAGGTGAACATTATGCCATGGAAGGAAACCGATAAAATGGAACAAAAAGAATTGTTTATCAAAGCGATGTTGGCAAATGAAAAACCATTCAAACATTTATGTGCAGATTTCGGAATTTCCGAAAAAACGGGTCACAAGTGGAAGAATCGTTTTTACGAACAGGGAAAAGCCGGACTGTGTGAACAGTCACGCGCCAGATTAACACAGGACATGATTGACGGAGATACGGCAGCGGAGCTGATCCGTATCAAGAATGCGCATTTGGCGTGGGGACCGAAAAAGATTCGGGAGATTTACGCAAAAG
>ERZ780149.3441-NODE-3441-length-13231-cov-5.009563_pt1 | contig 13231 bp, 13 predicted proteins | sample MGYA00511367_ERZ780149 | MGnify/ENA primary metagenome ERZ780149 (study PRJEB29588, sample SAMEA2153852) | human gut metagenome | biome: human gut; feature: human-associated habitat; material: faeces | place: Denmark | collected 2008/2010 ...
CTGCCGTTTGAGCCCTGCGCCGCGCGCATCCGCGAGGCGGGCGGGCTGTGCGTGCCCGCGCACATCAACCGGGGGAGCAGCGGCGTGCTGGGCGCGCTGGGCTTTCTGCCGCAGGGCGTTCACTACGACGCGCTGGAGGTCAGCCCGGCTGCTCCGCTGACGGCGGATGTGACCGGGTACAGGCTGCTCCGCTCGTCGGACGCGCACAGCCTGGAGCAGATGCTGGAGCGGGAGTTCGCGCTGGAAGCAGAGACGCGCAGCGTGGACGCGGTGTTTGACGCGATTGCGGGGCGGACGCAGCCCGATTGAGCGGCTTTCATCGGTTTTATTTCAGATTATTCTGCGCGGTTCGCCGGAGGGCGCGCACAGGTGCGGCTGACGGCGGGCGCGTATGATATAATGCATCGTTTTGGAAATAGGCAACTTCAATTCAAATCGAAAGGGGTTTATGCGACATGTCTCTTGAAAAAGAAAGGGTCGAGGCACTGCAACGGGTGATCGACGAGCTCAGAGACGAACCGGGCGCGCTGATGCCGATCATGCAGCGGGCGCAGGACATCTTTGGCTATCTGCCGGAGGATGTGCAGAAGTACATCGCCAAGGAAATGGATATTCCGGTCAGCGACGTCTACGGCGTGGCCACGTTTTACGCGCAGTTCAACCTGGAGCCGAAGGGGCAGTACACCATCAGCGTGTGCATGGGCACGGCCTGCTACGTCAAGGGCAGCAGGAAGGTGCTGGATAAGCTGGAGGAGGTGCTGGGCATAAAGGCCGGGCACACCACGCCGGACGGACTGTTTGCCCTGCCTCGGCGCGTGCGGACTGGCGCCGGTGATGATGATTAACGAGGACGTTTACGGCCGTCTGACCCCGGATGAGATTCCGGGCATCATCGCCAAGTATCGCAGCTGAGGCGAGCGGCCATGATGCGGGAACTGGCGGACAATATTCTGGATATTGCCCAAAATTCCATTGCGGCCGGCGCGTCGCTGGTGGAGATCGACATCTCCGTCAGCCGCGCGCAGGATACCGTTTCGCTGGCGTTCATCGACGACGGCTGCGGCATGAGCCCCGAGGACGCGGGCATCGCCTTCACCCGGCACGCAACGAGCAAGCTGCACGACGAAAAGGGTCTTGAAGCCATCGGAACGATGGGCTTTCGCGGCGAGGCGCTTGCGGCGATCGCAGCCGGCAGCCGCATTGAGCTTATAACGCGCGAAAAGGGCGCGGCCGAGGGCGTGCGCGTCGTCGTTCAGGCAGGCGATATCATCGACATGTCGCCCATCGGCTGCCCGGAGGGCACGAGCATCACCGTGCGCGATATCTTCCACAACACCCCGGCGCGGCTTAAGTTTCTCAAATCCGACCGCTCGGAGGCCTCGGCCTGCATATCGGCCGCGCTGCACTGCGCCCTCGGCAGACCCGAGGTCTCGGTGCGCCTAAAGCGCGACGGCGAGGAGGTTTTCTTCACCCCCGGCGACGGGCGCGAGGAATCGGCGGTGTACGCGCTTCTCGGGCGCGAGACCGCGCGCGGCATGCTGCCTGTTTCCGGCAAGGGCGAAAATATGGCCGTCACGGGCTTCACCTCGTCCCCGGCCTTCGGCCGCGGCAACCGCGCAAACCAGCACTTTTACTGCAACGGCAGGTATATAAAATCCGTGCTGCTGCAATCGGCGGTCGAGCAGGCGTACAAAAACACGCTCCTGACCGGAAAATTCCCCTCCTGCGTTTTGTATCTGGAGCTTTCGCGCGGCGCGGTGGACGTGAACGTTCACCCGGCAAAGACCGAGGTCAAATTCTCCGACGAAAAGAAGGTTTTCGACCTTGTTTACCAGACCGTGCGCGCCTGTCTCGAGGCCGAGGAAAAGCCGATCGAGATCACGCTCTCAGAGGGCACGCGGCGCGCCGTTTCCGCTCCGAAGCCGGAGTTTTTCCGCAGCATGAGCGCCGAGGAATACCGCGCCAAGGCCGCGGCGAGCGCGCCTGCAAAGCCCGTTTCTTCCGCGCCTGCGCCGAGGCGCGAGGAAAGCCCCGTTTTCCGCGCTCCGGCGGCGTACCCGGCTCCCGAGCCGCCGCAAAAAGACCCGGTCTTGCCGAAAATCGACAAAAACCCCCTTTTTTCTCCCGCTCCCGAGCGAAAAAATGTTGAAAAATCAGTTGAAAATGTTGAAAAAATCAGCGCTCCGGCCTGCCGCGTGATCGGCGAGGCGCTGGATACCTATATCCTTGCGGAGATCGGCGACGAGCTTATGCTCATCGACAAGCACGCAGCGCACGAGCGCATGATATTTGACCGCCTCAAGGCGCAGAACCGGCAGATAATGAGCCAGACGCTGCTTGCGCCGGTCATCATCCGGCCGACGGCCGAGGACGCGGAGATCATCGAGAAAAACGCCGCGCTTTTGGACGAGATGGGCTTTGAGGTCGAGCCGTTCGGCGAGGAGAGCTTCGCCGTGCGCTCGGTGCCGGACGACGTTGACGTTTCCGAGGCCGCATCCGCGCTTGAGGAGATATGCCAAAGGCTGCGCGAGGGCGGCGAGGTCTCGGCCGGGAGCGCGCGCGACGAGATACTGCACACCGTCGCCTGCAAGGCGGCGATAAAGGCCGGACGGCGGCACGATATCGCCGAGCTTGAGCGCATCGCCTGCGCCGTCGCCTCGGGCGAGGTCAAATACTGCCCCCACGGCAGACCCGTTTCCGCGCGCCTGAGCAAAAAGCAGCTCGATAAATTCTTCAGCAGGATCGTTTGATATGGCAGACAAGATCGTTGTTATAACAGGCCCGACGGCAACGGGCAAAACGCGCCTTTCCGTTGAGCTTGCAAAAAAGTTCGGCGGCGAGATAGTCTCGGCCGACTCCATGCAGATATACCGTGGTATGGACATTGGTACGGCCAAGGTAACGCATACCGAGATGCAGGGTGTTACGCATCACATGATAGACATTGTTGACCCTACCGAGGTCTATTCCGTATCGCGCTATGTTGAAGATGCCAATAAAGCAGTGCAGGATATATTGGCACGCGGCAGGCTGCCGATAATTGCAGGCGGCACGAATCTGTACATTGATTCGCTCATCTCGGGGCTTGACTTTGCCGAAAGGGCGGAGGATAATGCTCTGCGCGAAAGGCTCAATGCGCAGTATGACGAGCTTGGCGGCGAGGCGATGATAGAGACTCTGCGCGGCTTTGACCCGGAGCGCGCGGCAAAGCTCCACCCGGCCGACAAGCGCCGCATCGTGCGCGCGATCGAGATCTACACGCTCACCGGCGAGACGATCACCGAGCACGACGAGAAAACCGGAAAGCGCCCGAAAAAGTATGACGCGGTGAAGATAGCCCTGAGCTTTGCCGACCGCGCCATGCTGTACGACAGGATAAACGAGCGCGTCGATAAAATGGTAGCCGACGGGCTTTTCGATGAGGTAAAAGGGCTTCTCGACTCCGGCCTTTCGCCCGATTGTACTGCCATGCAGGCGATAGGCTATAAAGAGCCTGCGGCATATTTCAAAGGAGAAATGACAAAGGACGAGGCGACGGAGCTTATAAAGCTCTCCTCGCGCCGATACGCAAAGCGGCAGCTGACGTGGCTGCGGCGCGACGAAACGGTGAAATGGTACGAGTGGCCGTCCTCGCCCGATTTTAATGAAGCGCGACGGTTTTCGACCGAATATTTGCACTCGTGTGGTTTATGATGCTCTTGTCCCGGCACGGGATAATCTACATAAACAGGAGCACGAAAGATGCAAAAGACACAGAATCTTCAGGACGCATTCCTCAATCAGCTTCGCCGCGAGAAGGTAAGTCTCACGGTGTTTCTCGTAAACGGATTTCAGATGCACGGCGTTATCCGCGCCTACGACGGCTTCACGGTCGTGCTCGATTCCGACGGCAGGCAGCAGCTTATTTATAAGCACGCGATATCGACGATAATTCCGCCCAAGCCCGTCGAGCTGAGCCGCGAGGAGTGAAAGCGGGCGCATCGTACCTGCGATACGCGGCGGCTGCGGTCTTTCTCGCCGCTGCCGCGTGGACGCTGGCATTCTTCATCGGCCGCGAGCAGTCGCCGGAAACGGTGAGGGCAGAACGGGCCGAGGTCAGGATAAGCATCGTTGCCGAGGGCACGGTCTGGCGGAGGGAAACCGTCATAGTCTGTGACGGCGACGGCGCGTACCTTGCGCACAAGCCGGGCGACAGAGTGTCCGGCGGAAGCGTCATAGCCGTCGAGAAGAGCGTGCTCGACGATTACCTGACGCACCTTGAATTATCCGGCGGCGCGCAGCCCGACAAGGGCGAAATGCGCGGCCTTACATATGCGCCCGAGGCCGGGATATTCAGCACCTTTGTTGACGGTCTGGAGGCATGCTCGCTCGAGGAGGTAAGCTCGGCCGAGCCGTTTATTCCGCAGGGCGCGGTGGGCAAAATAGTCTCGGGCGGCTGGTATTTCATCGCCGAAACGCCGGAGACCGATAAGCTTCGCCGGGGCATGAGCGTTACGATATCGCTCCCGGATGAGGTGAGCGCGACAGTCATTTCCGCAGAAAACGGAAAGGCGGTGCTCCGCTGCCGCGACGGGCTTGAGGACGTTGTCAACACGCGCCGCGCCGCATTCAGGATAACGGTATCCGAAGCGCAGGGGATAAAGATCCCCGACAAGGCTCTGCACCGCTACGAAAACGGCACGTTTGTGTATGTTCTGCGCGCCGGCATCGCCGAGCGCTGCAAGGCCGATATCCTGCACACCGGCGACGGATACGTTCTTGTCCGCGAGGGCGAGATACGCGAAGGCATGCAGATAATTTTGGACAGTTATTAGACAGTTAAAAATTAAGATAAAGCTGGGATGAAAATGAGCAGTATTGCAGAAAACGTAAAAAGCATAAAGCAGCGCGTTGCCGAGGCCGCCGTCAGAAGCGGCAGAGCGCCGGAGGATGTGCGCCTTTGCGCGGCGACGAAGATGAACGACGCTTCCCGCGTGCGCGAGGCGATAGCCGCCGGGGTAGATATCTGCGGCGAGAACCGCGTGCAGGAGCTGAGCGAGAAATTCGAGCAGGGCGCGTACGAGGGCTGTCCGCTGCATTTCATCGGACATTTGCAGAAAAATAAGGTAAAATACCTTGTGGGCAAGGTTCAGCTTATCGAGTCGGTCGATTGCCTCGAGCTTCTCGAGACGATTGATAAGCGCGCAAAGTCGATGGGTCTTGTGCAGGATGTGCTGCTGGAGGTGAACATCGGCGGCGAGGAGGCAAAAAGCGGCTTTGCGCCCGGTGAGCTTGCCGGGTGCCTGCCTCAGATGGGGCAATTTTCCTCGATTCGGGTGCGCGGATTGATGGCGATACCCCCGATTTGCGAAAAAACGGAAGAAATTCGCCCATATTTTCGCGCAATGAAGCAGCTTTTTGTTGACAATGGAGCAAAAAAATACGATAATGTCTCTATGGACTTTTTGTCCATGGGCATGAGCGCGGATTTTGAGACCGCGATAGAGGAAGGCGCGAACATAGTCCGCGTAGGCACCGGCATCTTCGGGGCCAGACATTACTAAGCGCAAAGGAGGATGTGCAATGGCATGGTTAGATAACATTCGCAACGCTATGCACCCTTACGACGATGATTATATAGAAAACGAAGAGCGCGCCGCCGAGGATGAGTTTTCCCGGCAGGAGGACGATATCCCGGCAGACGAAAGCTTTGAGGATAAGCAGCCGCGCCCCGTGTTTTCGCGGCGCGAGCCGAAGCAGCAGCCGAGCTACAGTGCTCCGGCGCAGGAAAAGCAGAAGATGAAGCTCAAGTTCGTGCATCCCGAGCAGTTCGATGAGGCCGCCGAAATTGCCGACAGTCTCCGCGCACATCAGGCGGTGCTCATGAATCTTGAGGCGACCGAGACGGACACGGCGCGCAGATTGCTCGACTTTTTGTCCGGCGCAGCCTATGCTCTGGGCGGCAGGGTCATGCGCGTTTCCGCGCAGGCGTATATAATCGCGCCGACCAATGTCGATCTCGTCGGCGATGCGGTCGCCGATTTTGAAAGCGCAGGGCTTTACTTTTAAACAAGTACTGAAAGGTGGATTTTAAGATATGACTACTCCTCAGGAGATCCGTGAAAAAAGCTTTGACAAGGCCAGAAGTATGTTCGGCGGTTACGATATGGCGACCATCGACGAATATCTCGAGGAACTTGCAAACGACTTTGAAGCACTGCAGAAGGAGAATGTTGTCCTCAAGAGCAAGATGAAGGTCCTTGTTGACAAGATCGAGGAATACCGCACCAACGAAAGTGCCCTCAATCAGGCAATTCTCTCGGCGCAGAAGCTCAGCGTTCAGATCGAAAACGACGCAAGAACGCGCAGCGCGAACATCGTCGCGGAGGCCGAGGCCAAGGCCGCGGCACTGCTGGGCAATATCGACGACAGGATCGCCCAGGAGGAATCCCGTCTTCAGGCTGCCAAGCTCAGCTCGGCAAAATTCTTCGACAGCGCCCGTGAGCTGTGCCAGAAGCAGCTTCAGACGCTCGATACCATCATGAAGGCCGCAAACCCCGAAGCGCTCAAGACCGAGGCCATACGAATACCGAAGGAGCAGCCCGCTCCCGTTTCCGAACCCACTCCCGCGGATTCCGGCAACACTCAGGTATTCAACTTTATAAAAGACGAGATCTGAGTTTTTGCCGAAGCAGACGCTTCGGCTATCGGTATTTGGTGAGTTAAAGGCGTGCGGAAACAACTGCGCGCCTTTTTTTGTTTTTCCGCAGGAAAAACAAAAAAATTAATAGTGAATAATGAACGATGAATAATTTAGGTATTCGCCCGGAGGGCGAATGAAATTTAAATCCGTGCGCTTGCGCACATTGGCTATCAGCTAACTGCTATCAGCTGTCAGCTTGCGGCGAAGCCGCCCGGTTTCCACCGTTGTTTCGACACCGGGATACCGCAAATTAAGTATAGGTAGGTGCAGAAATGCGCCTCTAAAAAAATGGAGGATAAATTTATGGCACAGAAGTATGACGCAACACTCAATCTCCCCAAGACCGAGTTCCCGATGCGTGCGGGTCTGCCCAAGCGCGAGCCGGAGATGCTCAAGCACTGGGAGGAGATGGACATCTACAACGAGATGCTTAAAAAGAACGAGGGCAAGCCTCTGTTCAACCTTCACGACGGCCCTCCGTTCTCCAACGGTGCTCTGCACATGGGTCACGCGCTGAACAAATCCATCAAAGACTTCATCACGCGCACCTACGCAATGCGCGGCTACTATACGCCGTACATCCCCGGCTGGGATAACCACGGCATGCCCATCGAGTCTGCCATCATCAAGGAGCAGAAGCTCAACCACAAGGCAATGAGCATCGCCGACTTCCGCTCGGCCTGCCACGCCTACGCCGACCACTACATCGACGTGCAGCGCGAGGGCTTCAAGCGCATGGGCGTCATCGGCGACTGGGAGCACCCGTACAAGACCATGGATCCCGGCTTCGAGGCCATGGAAACGCGCGTGTTCGGCAAGATGTATAAAAACGGCCACATCTACAAGGGTCTCAAGCCCGTTTACTGGTGCGCCCACGACGAGACCGCACTGGCCGAGGCCGAGATCGAATACAAGGACGATCCCTGCACGACCGTGTATGTCAAGTTCCCCATGCACGACGATCTTGGCAAGCTCGCTTCTCTTGACAAATCCAAGCTCTTCTTCGTCATCTGGACGACGACTATCTGGACTCTGCCCGGCAACCTCGCGATCGCGCTGCACCCGTCGGAGAGCTACGTCATCGTAAAGGCTCCCAACGGCGAGATGTACATCATGGCCGAGGCTCTGACCAAGAAGGTCATGGGTCTGGGCGGCTTCGAGGACTATGAGATCATCGACCGCCACGAGGGCGCGTTCTTCGAGAACATGCTCGCAGACCACCCCTTCCTGCCCAAGACCAGCCGCCTTGTTCTGGCCGACTACGTCACCATGGACTCCGGCACCGGCTGCGTCCACACCGCTCCCGGCTTCGGCGCGGACGACTACGTCACCTGCAAGCGCTACGGCATGGACATGGTCGTTCCCGTCAACGATCAGGGCAAGCACACCGAATACGCCGGCAAGTACGCCGGAATGGGCACCGACGAAAGTAACCCCGTCATCCTCAAAGACATGAAGGAAAGCGGCATGCTCTTCGCGTCCGAGGAAATCATCCACAGCTATCCGCACTGCTGGAGATGCAAGCACCCGATCATCTTCCGCGCAACTCCGCAGTGGTTCTGCTCGGTCGATTCCTTCAAGGACGAAGCCACCGGCGCATGCGAGGACGTCCGCTGGGTCCCGGCATGGGGCAAGGACAGAATGAGAAGCATGATCCTTGAGCGCACCGACTGGTGCATCTCGCGTCAGCGCCGCTGGGGTCTGCCCATCCCCGTTTTCTACTGCGACGACTGCTCAAAGCCCGTCTGCACCGACGAGAGCATCGAGTCCGTCGCCAAGATCTATGAAACCGAAGGCTCGAACGCATGGTTCGAGCGCGAAGCGGCTGAGCTTCTGCCCGAGGGCTTCACCTGCCCCCACTGCGGCGGCAAGCACTTCACCAAAGAGACCGACACCCTCGACGGCTGGTTCGACTCCGGCTCGACCCATTACGCCGCTATGGAGCGCGATCAGGGCTTCTGGCCCGCAACGATGTACATCGAGGGTCTTGACCAGTATCGCGGCTGGTTCCAGTCCTCGCTGCTGGTAGCAGTCGGCGCACTCGGCCGCGGCGCACCGTTCAAAGAATGCGTCACCCACGGCTGGACGGTTGACGGCGAGGGCAGAGCAATGCACAAGTCCCTCGGCAACGGCATGGATCCGGCCGAGATCTTCAACAAATACGGCGCCGACCTCCTGCGTCTGTGGGCAGGCTCGTCGGATTACCACGTCGATGTCCGCTGCTCGGACGAGATCTTCAAGCAGCTCAGCCAGAATTACCTCAAGTTCCGCAACACCGCGCGCTACTGCCTGGGCAACCTCGACGGCTTCGACGCAAACGACCTTGTTAAGCCCGAGGACATGCTCGAGCTGGATAAGTGGGCGCTGACCCGCCTCAACAAGCTCATCGAGAAGGCCTTCGCCGCATACGACGAGTACGAGTTCCACGTCGTTTCCCACCTTATCAACGACTTCTGCGTCGTCGAGCTTTCAAACTTCTACCTCGATATCATCAAGGACAGGCTCTATTGCTCCGGCAAGAACAGCCTCGAGCGCCGCAGCGCCCAGACCGCACTGTTCCTGATCCTCGACACCCTGACCAAGATGTTCGCGCCCATCCTCGCCTTCACCTGCGACGAGATCTGGCTGTCAATGCCCCACCGCAGCTCGGACGATGCGCGCAACGTCGTGCTCAACGAGATGAACAAGCCCTTTGCCGAGTACGCGCTCGACGATGCCGAGATGGCAAAGTGGGATGCGCTGATCTCCGTCAGAAACGACGTCAACGGCGTCCTCGAAAAGGCTCGCGCGGATAAGCGCATCGGCAAGCCCCTCGAGGCTTCCGTCACCCTGCGCGCTTCAGGCGAGAGCAAGGCAGTGCTCGACAAGATCTCCGATATGGATCTTAAGGAGCTGCTGATCGTCTCCGAGTGCCTGATCGCAGAGGACGATGCCGCCGACGCAGACGCCGTCACCGCCGCCGGCTCGTACAATCCGGGTCTGACCGTCTCCGTCAAGGAGGCCGAAGGCACGAAGTGCCCGCGCTGCTGGATGCACTCCAAGGACGCCGACCCCGAAACCGGACTCTGCCCCCGCTGCAAAGCAGTTTTAGAGGCGAATTGAGGCAGTCACGGATACGGTGATTGCCGGTGCCCGGTGTCGAGGGTGCGGAGGAAACCGTGGTTGCCTCGCGTAACGCAAGTGCGGCGCTGAACTTTCCGGTCGCCCGGTTCGAGGTTGCGGAGGAAACCGTGGTTGCCTCGCGTAACGCAAGTGCGGTAATAAATTCCGCGCGCCCGATTCAAAACCTCAGCAAAAACAAAAACTGCATCGTACTACAACAAAGTACGATGCAGTTTTTTTAGTGGCGCATTGGGGCACCTACCAATACATATATCTCTGGTGTCCCGGTTCGGGACAATGGTGGAAACCGTAGCTGCTACGCAACCCGGTAGTGCGGTGCTAAGTTTTGCACAGCCCCCCATTGGCTCCCCTGTTAAGGGGAGCAGGCAGCTTTGCTGCCGAGGGGTTGACAGCTATTAACTAACAGCTATTAGCTCTCCGCTGCGGCCAACAGTCGCATGTAGGGAACAGGCTTGCCTGTTCCGCTGTGATGGTTTTGCCTGAACTCTCCGGTCGGGATGCTGCAACTACCGTATCGGTAGCAGCGTCAATTCGCCACTACAAAAACGCGGAGGGGGATCTTTTTGCCGGTGGCTGCGATGGCGCGCTGAAGGGCGTGCTCAAGTCCGCCGCAGCAGGGCACCTGCATGCGCGCGAGGGTGACGGACTTGATATCGTTTGCGGCGAGGATCTCGCCGAGCTTCTCGGCATAATCAACGGGGTCGAGCTTCGGGCAGCCGATGAGCGTAACGCGGCCCTTCATGAAATCGGCGTGGAAGCTGCCGCAGGCATAGGCGCTGCAATCGGCGGCGACGAGCAGATCCGCGCCGTCAAAATACGCGGCCTTGACCGGCGCGAGACGGATCTGCACGGGCCAGTTGCGAAGCTGCGACGCATCTCCGGACTCAACGCCGTGCGGCGCAGAGCCGGGGCAGCCGGAAGCAGCCTGCTTTTTCGCGCTCTGCGCGGCCTTGACCGCCGCCTCGTCATATGCCGCGGCCTCGCGCTCGATGAAGCTTATCGCGCCCGTCGGGCAGTTGGGCAGGCAGTCGCCCAGACCGTCGCAGTAATCGTCGCGCATGAGCCGGGCCTTGCCGTCAACAAGCCCTATCGCGCCCTCGTGGCATGCGTGGACGCACTTTCCGCAGCCGTTGCACTTTTCCTCGTCTATCTGAATAACTCTTCGTATCATTTGCATTGCCTCCAATTAATTTTCACTTTGCAGCACTATGATATACCCGGCGTAAAATTAGCCGTGTAGCATATGCCACACAGCCAAACTTTACTTATTATAATCCTCGAGCCTGCGGATGCTGCCCTTCCGGGGAACATAGCCGGCCAGATATTCCATCGCCTGCTCGGGCGTGTCGGCCACGAAATACAGCTCCAGGCAGTTTTTCGACATAAATCGACGCTCGGCAAGCTCTTCGAGCATGCGCAGCATCGCGTCGAACGCGCCGAGGGTGTTTAGCAGGACAATGGCGCGGTCGTCCCGGCCAAGCTGCTTGAGCGTGAGGATCTCGAAAAATTCCTCGAGCGTACCGATGCCGCCGGGCAGGACGATGCATGCGTCGGACTCCTCCTGCATGCGCTGCTTGCGCTCGCGCATGGTTTCGGTGAATATCATGCGGCTGCACTTGTCGTACAGTATGCCCGGCTCATCGAAAAATCGCGGCGCTATGCCGACGACGTCTCCGCCCGCCGCGCTCACTCCGCGCGCGCACGCGCCCATGAGTCCCTCCGCGCCGCCGCCGAAAACGATGCTGTCGCCGTTTTCGCCGATCAGCCGGCCCACGGCCTCGGCCTCGGCGTAGTAGCGTGCGTCCAGCTCACGGCCGGACGCGCCGAAAATGCAGATCCTCATCAGTCGTCCAGATCCTCAAAAGCGTCAAGGCCGCGCTTGGCCTCGGGCTTGTTGTCGCCGTGCTTTACGAAGATCATCGTCACGAAGCTGAGCGCGACGAACAGCGCGGCATAGGGGAACAGCACCGTGTAGCTTATATGGCGCATCAGCGAGCCTGCGACGATCGGGGTCACGACCTGCGCGACCATCGAGAAGGTGTAGTAATAGCCGGTGAATTTGCCGATATCCGAGCCGCGGCACATCTCAACGACCATGGGCAGGGAGTTTACGTTTATCGCCGCCCATGCAAGGCCGACGAGCGCGAACACGATGAACATCACGACGTTGATCTCGCTGTAGGCCGTCGTCAGGAAGTAGCCCAGGCCGAAGCAGACCGCCAGCAGGATGATGCCGGCCATGATCGTGCGCTTTCTGCCGACCTTGGACGCGATAACGCCGATGGGGATATAGCTGATAACGGCACCGCCGGTCGCGATCAGCAGGCAGGTCGATGCGCCGCCCAGCGCCTGACCCATGACCTGGCTGACGTAGGTCGTGAACCACGTTTCGACCGCGTTATAGCCGAGAAACCACAGGCTGATCGACGAAAGGAGGAATATGAGGCTCTTTTTTACGGGCTTGGGCAGGGTCTCGCTGCCGCTGCCGTCGTCCTCGGCGAGGTTCCACTCGGGATGCTGCGCCTCGAGCTTCTGCTGCTCGGCGACGAGCTTCGGCTCCTTGATCGTGAGAAACAGCACGGCTATGGCAACGAACATGATCGCCGAAACGACCATGAAAAGCGGCTGATAGTTGACGTGCGCAAGGCCCTCGACCTTGCTGTTGGGGTACATGACCGCGGCTACGCCGAGGTAGATAACGCCGCCGAGCGCGCCCATGAGGTTTATGATCGCGTTGCCCTTGCTGCGCAGGGGCTTGGGCGTAATATCCGGCATGAGCGCGACCGCCGGGGAGCGGTAGGTCCCCATTGCGACGAGCAGCAGACCGAGAACGACCACGAACGAGACGGTCTTGAAGGTGGTCGGCGCGGCGGCATAGCTGTTGTCGATAAGCGGCAGCAGGTTCATTAGTATGATCGCAAGGCCCGTGCCGAAAAGGATAAACGGCATGCGCTTGCCGATCTTCGTGTGCGTTTTGTCCGAGATCGCGCCGAACAGCGGCAGCAGGAACAGCGCAAGCACGTTGTCGGCCGCCATTATCGCGCCGGAATACGTCTCGTTGAGGTGGAATGTGTTGGTCAGTATAAGTGGAACGATGCTGTTGTACATCTGCCAGAACGCGCAGATGGACAGGAACGCAAAGCCCGTCAATATGGTGCGTTTGTTGTCAAGCTTCATTTTCTCCGCTCACCCTCCGGGTTGGTTTTGCCACGATTATACCACACGCCTCCATATTTTGCACCTGTTTTTTCAGTAGCGAATTGACGCAGTCACGGATACGTATATCTCTGGTTGCCCGGTGTCGAGGGTGCATGCAAAACCGTCACGTTTCGCGTAACATGAATGCGATGCTGAATTTTGCACCGCAACCAATTGGCTCACCTGTCAAGGGGAGCAGGCAGCTTTGCTGCCGAGGGGTTGACAGCT
>ERZ780149.3448-NODE-3448-length-13201-cov-2.881941_pt1 | contig 13201 bp, 14 predicted proteins | sample MGYA00511367_ERZ780149 | MGnify/ENA primary metagenome ERZ780149 (study PRJEB29588, sample SAMEA2153852) | human gut metagenome | biome: human gut; feature: human-associated habitat; material: faeces | place: Denmark | collected 2008/2010 ...
CCCTAAGTGGGGCTTGGGGCAAAGCCCCAAGGTCTTCCCCCCCAATGTCTACAGGCCCAGATATTCCAGAATCCCCGCATAAATGCCGTCTGCAAATAACCCGGGGCGCGAGTCCATCAACTGCGCGTCGGACGGGTTCGTGATGAAACCAAGCTCTACCAGAACCGCAGGCATCGCCGTACGGCGCAGAACGTATAAGCCCGGACGAACCTTCATTCCGCGGTTGCGTAAGCCCGTGAGACGGTTCAAGCCCGCAAGAATGTCCTCCCCTAAACGGAACGCGGCGGAGATCTCCTGATAGGCAAACGCCTCACTCCCCGTCGCATCCGGGTTCGAGGACGCGTTGGTGTGCAGACTGATGAAATAGTCCGCTCCCCATTCGTTCGCATCGCGTACACGCGCCTGTAGGCTCGTGCTGTTGCTGCTCCCGAGCGACGTCGTGGGCGTCGGGCGCGACTCGCGTACCTCAAAATTCCCGTTCGCCCGTAACCGCTCCCCGAGCGCCTTACCAACACGGTAGGTGATGTTCTGCTCCCGCAGACCGTTCCCCTCCGCACCCGCGTTCGGATTTTCGGGGTTGTGCCCCTGATCAATGTAAATTTTGATCGCCATACTGTTCCCTCCCGTTTTCAGACTGTAACCTGTAAACTGCTGACAGTTTATGCGCAAAAATGCGTTTTGTGAAAGGAGAACCGCTCATGAACCAGACCCCCACCAACGACCGGGACGAAGAAAAGAACCGCGTCGAGGGCGGAACGCTGTATCTCGTCGCCACCCCCATCGGTAACCTCTCCGACCTCTCCCCCCGCGCGGTCAAGGTGCTCGGCGAGGTGGATTTCATCGCCGCCGAGGATACCCGCAACACCGCAAAACTGCTTGCCTGCTTCGAGATCCGCAAGCCAATGGTCTCCTATTTCGAACATAACAAACGCGAACGCGGAGAGGTCATCGCCGCGCGACTGGCGGACGGCGAATCCTGCGCACTGGTCACCGACGCGGGAACACCCGCCATCAGCGACCCCGGAGAGGATCTCGTGGCGCTCTGCGCCGAGCGCGGCATCCCCGTGACCTCGATTCCCGGCCCTGTCGCCTCCATCACCGCACTGACCCTCTCGGGACTTCCGACAGGGCGCTTCTGCTTTGAAGGATTTCTGTCGGTCAACAAAGCCGAACGGCGGGAGCGCTTGGAGGAACTGCGAACCGAGCGGCGAACCATGCTCTTCCACGAAGCGCCGCATAAACTCCGCGCAACGCTTGCAGACCTTGCTGCGGCATTCGGCGCGGATCGCCGCGTGGCGCTCTGCCGTGAGCTGACCAAGCGGAACGAAGAAGTTCTGCGCATGACGCTCGGGGAAGCGGTCAGCTACTACGCAGAAATCGACCCGCGTGGGGAGTATGTTTTGGTTGTGGACGGCGCGCAGAAAACAGCGGCACCCGACGGCGCATTCTGGGCGGACATGGATATTCCCACACACGTTGCGTTCTACATCGCGCAGGGAATGAGCAAATCCGACGCAATCAAAAAAGCCGCCAAGGATCGCGGCGTGCCGAAAAATACGGTTTATCAAGAGATGGTGGGAAGATAAAACGAGCAGAACAAAAGCAGCAACCGCCCGTTCATGGCGGTTGCTGTTTAACTTTTTTGACGGGTTAATTCAACCGCAGCGAGAAAAGAAGCGCCTTTGCTTCGTCCTGTTCGGCTTTTGAGGTTGCGGAATTCAGCTTTAGCTCATGCGCACTGCGTTTTGCGCCGCCGCGGAATACCAACCTGAACCAACGGCGCACTTCGTAAATCGGAAGTAACAGGCGTTTGCCGTTCAACGAAGGATATTGGAATTTCAGCGTGTCATACGGCAACCAGATGCGGGAGAACGCATAGCGTATCTTACTTCCCTTTTTTGCCTGTTGAAGCGTGACCCGATTCTCGGTTGTTCCGTAGACTCCGCCGTTCAGCACAAACTGCTCAACCTGACGGGTCAGGTCATCATGCACGGCAGCCCCGAACCAGACTTCGGACAGCTTTTCCGCAGTGGATGCAAATACATCCAACCCGCCCGCTTTCAGCAATGCGGAACAGACATCCGAACAGCCACGCCCGCAATGGTTCAGAACCCAAATGTCAAGGAACGGGCGAACGCCGCACCCGCCGTTTACAAAATGCTTTGCCATGTGCGCAACATGATAGTAGTAGAACAACGCGTCATCCATAACGTATTCGGATGTACCGTCGATCGGGTTTGAACGAGTCCAGACCGATTCCAACACTTTATCCGCATCCCCGACAATATTGCTTTCAATCAAGGTGTAGTGCAGTTCCACGTGAACCCCGCTCGGGGCATACAGACTGATGTCGTGCGACTGCTTGGATTCGGCGCGGTAGCCGCTTTTTTCGGTCAAAAGTGCCGCCACGCGATCCAGCTCGGACGCATGCACCAAGAGGTCAATGTCGCAACTGGTGCGCATCCACGGCTCGGGATAGTACCGCCGCAGGACGGAGCCTTTGAGCGGAAGGAACGATATCTGCGCTTCGTTCAGAACCTTCCGTAAGCAATTGAGTTCATAGTTGATCTGCTCGTAGCGGTAAACCGCCGTCATCAACTGCTTCTCGAATTTTGACTTGATTTCAGCATTTGAAATCAGCTTGTTTTTTATCAATGCGTCGCCGACCAGATGCGCAAGGTCATGCGCTTTGGAGAGTTTGTACAGCGCCGCCAGTTCCTCGTCTGAGAATGGATTTTGCGACGGGTCAATCGCTTTGCCGCAGACTTCGCTTGCGATCAGGGTCATCATCGCGTGAATTATTTTTTCCATGAATTCGATCATCTTCTATGCAGAGTTACTCCCATTTCTTGTATGCGTTCAATTAACCAAGAGCATTCTTATCCTTAACCAGTGAGTCACATCGTGCGATTTTAAACATCAAACATACGAATACCCCATAAGGAATTGTCCCAACTACAGTCATAGACTCGACGTTCCTCAGCAGATATTTGACGAGATCGTTCGTCAGGCAATGGCAAAGGGACTTGTAGGAGGAAAGATCCTGTATTCGGACAGTACTCATCTGAAAGCCAATGCCAACAAGAACAAGTTTCAAGCATTTGCAAATATCTCTACGACATGGGAATACAGGCGGCTATGGGACACCGCCGCGGCTGCCAACAGAAAGGAACATACGGAAAGTACAAATTCACCTACCTACCCGAATGGGACGTATATATCTGCCCGGAGCATAAGTATCTGGAATATGTAACCACAGACAGAAACGGTTACAAGGAATACAAATGCAAGGGCGACAGATGCGCAAATTGTCCGAGACGGGAGGAATATTTCAGTGCGAGGCAGGAAAGAAAGCGCTTACGCCGTCACGTATGGGAAGATTTCAAGGATATGGCGTATGCCTTTACCCATACGGAAAAGGGTAAGAATAAATATTCAGAAATCAAGTTCTTTCATACCTCATTCGTAAAACTTTGGCAGGAATCCCGCCTACAATCGCATATGGGATGACATCGCGTGTAACAACCGCAACCGCCGAAACAACCGCACCTTTACCAATTGTGACTCCTTTTAGAATAATCGCGTTTGCTCCAATCCAATTATCGCCTTCAAAAACTACATCCTGATCGTTCTCAGGAAGTTTATCTTTATCAGTTACCGCTATCATGGGGCGATCCAAAATATCCGTCCGGTGATCCCCCGTCACAACGGTCACTCCGGGTGCAAACATCACATTATCCACTATTAGAATCTTAGCTCGCGAAGCCAAAAACGTAAACCCGCTTCCAAACGAAACATTATTTCCTATTTCAATATTTTGGATTCCTGAAAAACTACCTTTTGCTACTCTGACATTCTTTCCGCACTTTCCCAAAGACGCTCTGATTACGGGAAACGCAAAAAATCTGTACATGGCATGAGATGCCTTTTGAAAAAAATCATAAAGTGTCATTGGTAACTTTCTCCGTAACATTTTCATAAGACCGAATCAGGATTCGCATAACTTGTTTTGTTCCGTATTGCTCTTTAACCTTTTTCAAGTTCCACAAAGACATTTTTTCTCGGATATCGGAATCGTCAAGCTGCATAACAGCAGCTTTCATAGCCGGAATGTCGCCAACCGCCACAACGATTCCTCCTTGATCCTCCAGCATTTCGGCATTGGCTCCGACATCGGTCGCAACAGCAGGCAAACCGCGAGCCATGGCTTCCGCTAAAGCCAGTGAGAATCCCTCCGTGTGTGACGGAAACAAAAACAAATCCGCAGCATCGAGATCGGAAATAACGGTCTTGTGTTCCTGTACTCCGGCAAGCACAATATTATCAGGATGCTTCCTTAGGGCTATCTCTTTGCTCACTTCGCCTGCCAATATAAAAGTGATATCGGGAAAATGTTTTGCAACCTCAAAAATTTCCACTGCGCCTTTGCTTACCGACACCCTGCCTGTAAACATAACATTTCGGATATGTTCACGGATAACTTTGGATGGTGCAATTAAATCCTCATCCACAAAATTCGGAATCTTTGTACTTTCAACGCCGTACACTTCGCGCAGATACTGTCTGCTGCTTTCACACAACACATATTCCATCTTGCATATTTTCAGGATTCTTTTCAGAAAGTGTCTTGTGATATAATTTGTATCCCATTTTGGCACATCACAATGAAAATGCAATATAACGGGAATGCCTCTTTTAGCGACCTTACGCGCAATGAAATAATCCCGAATAATCCCGAATGCTCCGATACTGGTATTCAAATGCGCAACATCGTAAGTGCCGTGTTTCAGCCTTTCATTAAGTTGTTCTATAATTCCGCGTGTACGAAAAAATTCGTCTTTTAAGCTTCGCTTTGCAGTCGCGCATACGGCGCGTCTGCCGTTCATGGCAACATTAACCAAATCGCAGGAAAAGTTTTCGATCTCTTTGCACCCTGTCAAATAATGCTCTGTCCAAACAGCAATCCCGCCGCTCGGATGATCGGCCTTGGCTGAAATCAATAAAACATTCATTGCGCTTTCCCCACATCTAAAGTTTGCGTTTTATTCTGTGCACACATATCTATTTAATCTTCCTGCATCGAATCAATGAATTGTATACCTGTTCGTATGCAATTCTGCATTCGTATCCGTTTTCCGCAAGTACATCGGCAAGATAGGTGTATATCTGTCCCATGCTGCGAATGCCGCAAACCGAGTTGATTTGGAATACTTTCATTTTTCCTCCGTGCTCAAGGCTTGTTCCAAATGGTCGATAAAAATCTCCTTGGAAAAATGTTGGGCATAGTAGGTTATGGCGTTTTTCGAAAATTCAGCAATGTTGTTATGCCTTACAAATTCACGCACACATTCTGCCAAGCCCTCGGCATCCTCTGCGCCGCAACAAAAACCGCATTCGGCATCTCGGATGACGGAACTCGCCTCGCCGTCAATCGCCCCCAGAATCGGCTTTCCCGCCGCCATATAGGACTGCACTTTTCCCGGCAAAGTCATGCTGATAATCGGATCTTTTTTCATGGTGACAAGCATTGCATCCGCCAAAGCGTAGTAACGCGGCATTTCCGACATGGGCTGTCTGCCGTAAAAAGTAATTGATCCTCCGCCTTCTTCCACCAAAGCTTTGCAGCCTTCCAACGCGATACCATCTCCGACAATGTGCCAATGCACTTGGGGAATGTCCTTGCACAAAGCCGCCGCTTTCACAATAGTTTCCACGCTTTGAGCCGTGCCTATATTTCCGGCAAACATAAGGTCGATGGTATCGTTCGGTATTTTTTTACATACATCGGGAGAAAAAGAAGTTTCGGCATACTGCGAAAGATAATCTGTATCGTTTCTGTCGAATTGTTCTTTAAAATAGCCCGAAAATGACTTGGATGATAGCAAAACCAGATCCGACTTACCATAGATACGCTTGGATACTCCATGAAACCATCGATAAATGATTCCTCTGTTGATACCACCCACGCCAAGACTTGCGGGCCATAGATCAAGGCAATACAAAACCGATTTTTTGTGATGCTTCTTGGCATACCAAAGTCCCGCTTCCGCCATCATAACCGGGGACAATTGGTAAACGAAAACTACATCATATGAGTCATCGAGCTTTTTGATATATCGCTTGGATTGATGTGGAAAACTGTAGTAATTCCAAAATCGATGTATTGCTCCCGTTTTGCGCGGATGAATCCGACAACGATGTACCTTTACCCCATTGAGAACCTCATCCGTTTTTTGTCCCCGTTCATAGCCGGGATAGATTTCTCCCATCGGGTAATTCGGCGTACCCGTCACAACGGACACCTCATTGCCTCGACGAACCAATTCCTCGCAGATATCTGCAATGCGAAATGGCTCCGGATAATAGTATTGGCAAATAACAAGAATCTTCATTTCAGCATCTTTTTCTTTTCCGCCTTCTCCTTTTCCGCTTCCTCTCGTTTCAGTTCTCCCGTGCCGCCTTCTACGACGCCGTCGTGCTTCAGAACCGAGCGGATCGTTCCGAAGAAGCATTTACAATCGAACGGGAAGCTCATTCTCTCCACATACTCGCCGTCCAGTCTGGCTTTGACGGGAATTTCCAGTTCGTCCCGTCCGTTGATCTGCGCCCATCCGGTCAGTCCGGGTTTGACGTCGTTTGCTCCGTATTTGTCACGCTCCGCGATCAGGTCGTCCTGATTCCACAAAGCCGGGCGGGGGCCGATGACGCTCATCTGCCCGGCAAATATATTAAAAATCTGCGGCAATTCATCAACGGACGATTTTCTGATAAACCGTTGCCAACGGGTCAGCATGGCTTCCGCATTTTGCAGCTGATGAGTTGGCGTGTCGTGCGGGGCTGTTACCGGCATGGAACGGAATTTCAGAATGGTAAAAGTTTTTTTATGTATTCCGACCCGCTTCTGTCTGAAAAAAACAGGGCCTGGTGAATCGATCCGGATGATGATTGCCACAATCGCCATCGGCAATGCCAGTACCACGATTCCGAGAAAAGACAGGACGATATCAATCAACCGTTTGAAAACGCGCTTATACATGACTCTGATTCCCCTTCCGGTTTTCGGCTTCCATCTTTCTGCATTTGTTTTTCGGATAACATCTGCTCATACGCAACAAAGAAGTTCCGTCTCTATATACTTCTTTTTTATTGTATAATACCATAAAAGGGCGTATTTGTCAAGGGCTATCCGGATTTTCGTAATGAAAACCATCGAAATTTGTAATTCCCTGTTTTGCTTACATACACACGGATTATGTTGCGGTTTCGGCAGCCTACGGTCGGTTTCCTGCGTTTTCTGTTCTTTTCTTTCCCCGTGAACAGAGATCTCCTTTGAAAAAACAAAAATTTTTCCAGAACCTCTTGACAAAGCGCACGTCTTATGCTATACTATCAAGGTCGTGTTAGTCAAAGCTAACCGATTGCAAACCAGGTGCGTGCGGTTCGGTATTTCCGCGCCGCACAATTTCAACACTTTTGGTTAGTTCTGACTAACTACATACGAAAAAGGAGAAAAAACAATGAGCAGACTTGCAATTTTATGCTTGCCGAACAAAGCTTTGCTCGATGAGGCAGCGGAACGGGTTGCCGTCGGGGCGCTTGCGATAGGGGCACAGCCCGACCGTCCCGACGCGGCGGAAGCCTTTGAGCCGTCCGTTCTCGCCGGCTACGACGCAGTGGCGTTCGGACTTGGGACGGACTTTGACAAAGAGGCGTTCTTATCCCGCTTTTCCCTTTGCCTTCCCAAACTGAAGGGGAAAAGCATCGGCTTCTTCGGAGAGACGGAGAAAAACGCGGACTTCCTCGGCGCGTTGGTACGGATCGGGGAAGCGGCGGGCTGCCGGATGCGCCTGAATGCCCCTGAGGAGACGCCTGATGCAATCGGAGCAGCTCTGGTTCGGAAAAAGGAAATCCGTCCCGACCTCGCAGGCGTGATTCCGATCATTTTTTCCACCATCACAGGCAACGCCTACAAATTGGCGGTTGCAGCAGCGGAGGCGGTTCCCGACCATGTGGGTCCCTACAACATCCGTTACATCAACGACGAGGTGATCGACAAGTTTGACACCTTTGTTCTCTCCTACTGGTGCAATCACGGGACGGCGGACGATGACACAATCGATCTGATTGCCCGGATGCGCGGCAAAAAGCTGATTGTCATCGGGTCGCTCGGGGTATCGGTTGACACGGCGCACGCCGCCAAGGTTTGCGAAAATGTCGTTGCACTCGCCTCGGAGCACAACATTCTGCTCGGTCACTACCTCTGCCGCGGAAGCATCGATTTGCGGCGCACCTTTGCGCGGACGCGGATACCCGAAGGAGAGAAGGGGCATCTTTCAATGGAACGGTTTGAGAAGCAGAAGCAATCTCTGGGGCATCCGAATGCCGAAGAACTGGACGGAGCGCGCCGCGCGGTTGCGGAATTTCTCAAAAAGGCATGAAACAGAATTCGGTGAGCTCAAAAGCCGCGCGGGACAGACCCGCTCCCGACGGGATGGTGCGGCGACGGGCATCGCGGCTGATTGTCATTGCGGTGTTCGGCGCGCTGTCGGTTCTTTCGGTATTGGTCTGTACGGGAATCGGAAGCGTGAAAATCTCGATTCCGGATGTGGCGCGGGCGCTGTTCGTGGATGACGGAAGCATGGCGCGGCTGTTGGGCTGGAATCTTCGGTTTCCTCGCGTGCTGGTCGGCGGGCTGGTTGGGGTTTGTCTCTCGCTTTCGGGGTGCATCCTGCAGGGCGTAATGCGCAACACGCTGGCATCGCCCTCCACCATCGGCGTGACGGGCGGCGCAAGCTTTGTGGGGTATCTGACATTGGTCGCTTTTCCCGCCTATGCGCGTCTGCTTCCGATCGGTTCGATTCTCGGGGCATTCGTCACAACGATGCTGATTTATGCGTTGGCGTATCAGAAGGGGGTATCCCCTGTGAAAATGATTCTCTCGGGCATGGCGGTCTCGGCGCTGTTCGGCGCGTTCAACGACATCATCAAGACCTTCTTTGCGGAATCGCTCGGCAACGCCTCCGGCTTCCTTGTCGGCGGACTGAACGGCACGGGCTGGGGGAGCTTCCGCATGATTCTTCCCTACGTCGCGGCGGGCATTTTCATCTGTGCCTTCCTCCCCTCCCGCATGAACATTCTGATGCTCGGGGACGAAACGGCGAACGCGCTCGGACTGCGCACGGAAGTGTTTCGCTTTTTCCTCATCGCGGTATCGTCTCTGCTCGCCGGTGCGGCGATCGCGGTTGCCGGGCTGATCAGCTTTGTCGGGCTCGTCGTACCGCACATCGCACGACTGCTCGTTGGTTCGGATTACCGCTATCTGTTCCCCGCGTCTGCCCTGCTCGGTTTTACGCTCGTGACGGTCTGCGACACGATCGGCAGAGTCATTCTGCCGCCGGGAGAGGTGCCTGTCAGCATCATTCTCTCATTTCTCGGTGCGCCCTTCTTCCTGTACCTCCTGCGCACCCGCGAAGGAAAGAAGAGGTGATACCGATGTACTTCGGATTCAAGAACATTTCGGTCGGATACCGGAACAAGACCGTCCTCTCCGATCTCACCCTCGACATTCCGGAGGGGAGGATCGTCACGCTCATCGGGCAGAACGGGTGCGGGAAATCCACCCTGCTGAAGACCGTCTCCAAAGCGGTGACCCCGAAGAGCGGGAGCGTCCTGTACCGCGACCGTGAACTCCGTGATTACGCACCGAAAAAACTGGCGCAACGCATTTCGTACCTCGCACAGGTGCATGAATCGCCGCCCGATATTGACGTCCGGACGCTCGTGTCCTACGGGCGCTTCCCCTACTCGGTATTCGGGCGGGGGCTGACCATGGCGGACAAGGAGATCATCGACCGCGCCCTCGACATGACGGGGCTGACCGCGCTCGCCGACAGGATCCTGTCCACCCTTTCGGGCGGAGAGCGCCAACGCGCATGGATCGCCATGACCGTCGCGCAGGAGCCCGAGATTCTGATCCTCGACGAGCCGACCACCTATCTTGACGTCAGTTACCAGATCGAGGTGCTGGAGCTCGTGCGGCGGCTCAACCGTGAACTCGGCATCACCATTCTCATGGTTCTGCACGACATCAACCTCGCCGCGCGCTATTCGGACCTGCTCGCGGTCATCCGGGGCGGCAGACTGTATGCGCTCGGCAAGCCGTCCGACATCATTACGGAAGAGAATCTCCGCGACATTTTTGAGATTGAAGCCGCGGTCTACACCGACCCGATCCACGAGTGCCCCCTCTTTATTCCGCTCAGAACCACCCTCCATACGTCCACAAAATAAAATCATATAAAAACAGGAGAAAACCAATGAAAAAACTGCTATCCGTCTTACTCTGCCTCTGCATGCTGGTGAGTGTCATCGCGCTCGCATCCTGCGGAAAGGACAACACCGATCCCACCCCTACCCCTGGCAAGCCGGGAGACACAACCGGCGACGGCGGCAACACCGATAAGGAAGCGTTGAAAGCGCGGTGGAAAGCCGAATTTCTGAAAGGTGCCGACGAAGTGACCGTCAGCGAGACATCCGTGACCTTCAAGGACGCGACCTCCGCCAACGGCTCCACCGTGACGATCCGCAAGAACCCCGGCAAGGTCGTCAACCTCTACGGCAGTTTCACGACGCTCTGGTATGAAGCGGGCGGCTCGGTCATCGGCTGCATCGGCGGCAATTCCTCCAAGGAGTTGTACCTCGAATACATCGGCAGAGACATCACCGCAGACAACGGCATGACGGTGGTCGCCACTTCCTCCTCGGGCAACAAATGGAACACGGAAAAGATCCTGGAACTCCAGCCCGATCTCCTCATCTGCTCGACAGCCATGAGCGGTTACTCGACGATCGTGAGCCCGGCGGCTTCGGCAAACGTCCCCGTGATCGCCGTCGATTATGACGACTTCTCGGACTACCTCAAGTGGTTCAAGGTGTTCTGCAACCTGACAGGGCACACCGAGCTCTGGGAGAGCGTCGCCATGAAGGCGCTCGACGAGGTCGTGGAGGTGCTCGCTGAGATCCCCGCAGACAACGGCACGAAAGTATTCTCCATGTTCTCCGGCTCGAAAAGCCTGCAGGCAAACACCTCCGCCACGGTGGTCGGCGGCATGGTAAAAGCGATGAACTGCTCCAACATCGCCGATTCGTGGCAGGGCACGCTCGACGGCGCCGGCAGACGGGACATCAACCTTGAAACCGTGTTCGCGGCGAACCCTGACATCATCATCGTCCAGTGCCACGCCGGCGCGGACGTCGCCAAAAAGCAGGTGGAAGACACCTATGGCTCGAACCCCGTCTGGCAATCGCTGAACGCCGTGAAGAACGGCAAGGTCTTTTACCTTGAAAAAACGCTCTTCCACAACAAGCCGAACAGCCGCTTCGCAGAAGCTTACCAGAAACTTGCGGAAATTCTGTACCCGGACGTGAATTTCTCGTTCAAGGCGACAAAATGATCTTTACGGAACGATTCCGCACGCATCATGACGCCTCACGCAATCTGAAAAACAAATACGCTTCTCTGATTTCGGGGGAAGCGTATTTGCCGAAAATTTTGGCGGGGGACGCCGCCGACCGCCGGGTCATCTATCTCCATGTCCCTTTCTGTAACAAGGTCTGCACCTTCTGCCCCTTTCACCGCCCGGACGAACTCAGCCGTCGGGAATATCATCACTACCTCATCGCACAGATACACGCGCTTTGCACGTACCCTTTCATGCAGGCGCCGATCGACGCCGTAAACTTCGGCGGCGGCACGCCGACTTCCCTCTCGCCGGAGCAGATGGCGGCGGTCCTCGCCGCCCTGCGGGAATGCTTTACGTTCACGCCGGGGGCGGAGATCAGCGTAGAGACCTCCGCGACCGAGCTCACGGACGAAATGCTCGCGGTGCTGACGGCGGGGGGTGTCAACCGCCTGTCCGTCGGGATTCAGACCTTTGACGACGGGATCCGAAAGCGGCTCGGTCGCCGCGGCAGCGGCGAGTTTGCCGCCTCGCGCGTGGCGGCGGCGATGAAGGCGGGCATTCCGAATACCGGCGTTGACCTGATCTACAACTACCCAGGGCAGACCGATGCACAACTTCTCTCCGACCTTGCCCGCATCCGGACGCTGGACGCAGCAGGCGTTTCATTCTATTCCCTGATGCTGCACGAGAAAACGCCGCTGTACCGTCTTCTCGGGGAGGCGGAAAAGGCGTCCATACGGAATCTTGCCCGCGAGAGGGAGCTCTTTGACATGATCCTTGATACGCTCGGCGAGAGCGGCTATCGGATGATGGAACTCACGAAACTCGTGAAAGCCGGGCGCGACCGCTATGACTATATGGAGATCCGGCATAACGGCGGGAGTTGCATCGCGGTAGGGCATGGTGCCGGCGGGAACATCGGCGATTATTTCTACCACAATTCCCACAGCGTGCCGGATATTTCCGAGGAGATCCGCATCTGCTCGCGCGGCAGGGTTCTGCTCCCGGCGTACCGCGATGTCGATGCCCTGATCTGGGAGTTGCAGAAAGGGCACGCAGACCTCGCCGCCCACTCGGAGCGGCTCGGTGTCGATCTCGTGGCGCTGTTCGGCGAGACGCTCGCAGAGCTCGCCGGGGACGGGTATCTGACCGTCTCGGGCAGTACCGTGACGCTCACCCGGGAGGGTGCGTTCTTCGGGAACAATATCATTTCCCTTTTGATCGGACGTCTCACAGAAGACTGACGGCAGAGCCGGGTACCTCCGGAGGGTACCCGACTCTTTTTGTCGGTGCACCCCTATGCGGGCGGCGCGTTTTCGTGCATGGACCCTTTACAATATGGGAATTTTATGTTAAGATAATGTGATTGAATTGATTTTTCGGTCGCGGCGCCGTGCGCCGTGCCCTGCCATGGAGGTATCCGTTTTGATTATCGCGCTGGAAGAAGCGAAGCGCCGTCTTTCCGCCCTCGCACCGTCGGTGAAGCAACTCCGCGAGTCGCTCCGCATCGACGCACTCACCGAAGAGGCGAAAGAACTGGAAGCAAAGACCTACGCCCCGGACTTCTGGGAGAACCAGGAGACGTCGGGCGTGACTCTGAAACAACTGAAACGTCTGAAAGACACCATTGAGGAATACGAAGCGCTCTCGACGCGTTTCGACGACGCCGTGGTGCTGACCGAGATGGCGATCGAAGAGGACGATGAGAGCTCTGTCGAGGAAGTCACGAAGGAAGTGGA
>ERZ780149.3450-NODE-3450-length-13197-cov-4.677066_pt1 | contig 13197 bp, 18 predicted proteins | sample MGYA00511367_ERZ780149 | MGnify/ENA primary metagenome ERZ780149 (study PRJEB29588, sample SAMEA2153852) | human gut metagenome | biome: human gut; feature: human-associated habitat; material: faeces | place: Denmark | collected 2008/2010 ...
CGACCCCACGGTCGTCTCGGGCGCCGAGCTTGTCGCAATGGGCGGAGCATACCGCATCGGCGGGGAGGAGAATTTCATCTTCGAAGCGTGCGAGTATATGGATTCCTTCCTTGACTTCAATCCGACGGTCGCTGTGGTGCTCAATATTGAGATGGATCACGTCGATTATTTTTCAAGCATGGCGCAGATACGACGTTCCTTTTCAAATTTCATGTCGCTGACGGGTCCTGCGGGCGTTGCCGTTGTGAACGCCGACGACGAAAACGTAATGCTTGCCTCCCGCTTTTTCACCGGAAGGGTCGTGACCTTTTCCACCGGAAATCCCACTGCAGATTATTCCGCCGCCAATATAACAATGAAAAAGGGACGTGCCGTTTTTGATGTTCTGAAAAAAGGCGAGCTTGCGGCTCATCTTGAGCTTAAAGTTCCCGGTGCTCACAACATCTACAACGCGCTTGCGGCGTTTGCTGCCGCTTCGGAATGCGGTCTTGACGCTGAACGCGTAGCAGCGGGACTTGCCGGATTTACCGGCGCTCACCGCCGTATGGAGCTGAAAGGCAGCTTCCGCGGTGTGGAGGTCTACGATGATTACGGTCATCACCCTACCGAGATAAGGGCAACTCTTGGTGCGCTTCGCGGCTTGTGCGGAGGGCGGCTTGTCTGCGTGTTCCAGTCACACACATACAGCCGCACGGCAAAGCTGTTTGACGGTTTTGCCGACGCACTGTGTGCCGCCGACCGGGTGATCGTTGCCGATATTTACGCCGCACGGGAGACTGATACGATGGGCGTGAGCGGAGAAAAGCTGGCGGCGGAGATCGAAAAGAACGGCGGCAGTGCGGTCTATGGCGGCAGCTTTGAGAATATTGCGGAGCTGCTTAAACACGAGCTGCGTGAGGACGACACGCTGGTCGTTATGGGCGCGGGGGATATTTATAAGCTCTTCCCGCTGTTGGGGCTTCCGGAATGAGCGGCTATTGCGGCGCGGCGGGCATCTATGACGCCGTAAATTCGGACATTGACTATTCCGCATGGGCGGATTTTATCGTTGACGGTCTTTCGCGCTTCGGCGCGGGCAGAGCCGAGCCGGAGCTGGTGCTTGATCTTGCCTGCGGTACCGGTTCTCTGACATGCGAGCTTGCCGCACGTGGCTTTGATATGACAGGGGTGGATTCCTCGCCTGAAATGCTTGAAATAGCACGAGAGAGGTGCGGCGGCAACGTGCTTCTCCTCTGTCAGGATATGCGCAGCTTCGAGCTTTACGGAACGGTGGGGGCTGTGGTGTGCTGTCTTGATTCCGTCAATCACCTGACAGAGGACGGCGACCTTGACGAGTGCTTTTCATGTGTGCACAATTATCTTGTTCCTGGCGGTGTGTTCATATTTGATATAAATACCCGGAAGAGGTTTGAGGATGACTACGGAGAGCTGGCGTACCTTTTCCCTGAGGTGACCGAGGACGGGCGCGAGACCTTCTGCGCATGGCAGAATGACTTTGATCCCGACACAGGCATCTGCGATTTCGGAGTAACGGTGTTTGAGGAGACGGAGGCAGGCTCGGGTCTTTACAGCCGTACGGACGACGAGTGGTCGGAGAGGTACTATCCGATGGAGGAGATACGCTCGGCGCTTGAACGCTGCGGAATGAAGATCGTCGCGGTCGCCGGAGCTGAAGAAGGGGAAGTGCTTCCACGGAGGCTTGATTGGGATTCTCCGGTGAGCGCCGGGTGCGGAAAGATACACATCGCGGCGGTGGCAGTGAAGTAGAGCAGACTTGCCGTGTACCGGGAAATGTGCGTTCCGTATCTGAAATAAAAAAATTGAAAAAATCGAAAAAAAGGTATTGACAAAATGGCAAGACTGTGATATAATCTAACACGTCGCCGGCAAGGAAGAGCAGGGAGCGGGAGCATAGCTCAGCTGGGAGAGCACATGCCTTACAAGCATGGGGTCACAGGTTCGAGCCCTGTTGTTCCCACCAACATTCGGCCCGGTAGCTCAGTTGGTTAGAGCGCTAGCCTGTCACGCTAGAGGTCGTGGGTTCGAGCCCCATCCGGGTCGCCAACTGCCGCGCGGCGATAAAAAAGCGGTAAAAGGCAGTCCAGACTGCTTGCCTCTGTAGCTCAGTTGGTAGAGCAGGGGACTGAAAATCCCCGTGTCGTTGGTTCAATTCCGACCGGAGGCACCATTTGCGGATTTAGCTCATTTGGTAGAGCGCGACCTTGCCAAGGTCGAGGTGGCGGGTTCGATCCCCGTAATCCGCTCCAAACACGGGTACGAATACAATTCGTACCCGTTATTATTAGGCGTCGTAGCCAAGCGGTAAGGCAGAGGTCTGCAAAACCTTTATTCCCCGGTCCGATTCCGGGCGACGCCTCCAAGTGTTCCGGTCTTAAAAGATGCCGGTCGAAAAACCCGAGATTTTCTCGGGTTTTCTTCGTTTTTCGCCGTTTTTCTCGCTTTTTCGGATTTTGCATTTTTGTCAAAACAAAAAGATGCCAAATGGCATTTTGACGTCATTACCCAGAATTGAACCGGCGTAGGCCTGTTTTTGGAGCTTTATTTGATAGATTTTTCCGATGAATATGAGTAGATTGAAAAATATTTTTTGTTAAATCTTTGTGTCTGATAATAGGAAAAAAGGAGATGTATTTCACACCTCCTTTTTTCATTTATACTCGATTGGCAGCCCAAACTATTAGTTCTTCTGGGGTTGGCTTCTCTCCTCTGCAGGGGATGGTTTTCCACATGGCCTGAATGTTTGGATCGGGATTGTTCATTCCTGCTTCCATAGCATCAATCATTTCGGAACGAACCTTCTCTACCGGAATGTGATTTTTTACTGCTATCAAACGAATGGTTTCCTCGGCTTCTTCAAGAGTTAACGCTTTCTTCTTCATAGATAAAACTTCCTTCTCCTGCTTTTTCAAAAGCATAACATAAGTTCTGTGATGAAGCAAGGTGTGTAATAGAATCATTCGCTAAAAATACTCAAAAAAATAGTCACCCATCAGCGGTCGTAAGTGTAACAACTTGCGGCCGCTTTTTTTATTGCTCAAAAAAGGAAAGGAATGATGTAAATGAAAATCAAAATCTTAAAAATCGAACCCGGCAAGAAACCGGAGATCAAGGAAATTGAGGACGGTCTCAAATCTCTTCAGGACGAAGTTCAGGGAGACATCGAAGCGGTTTATCCCTTCTTTGACAATGTCGGAATCATCTGTAACGAGGAAGGCAAAATCAACGGCATGGCTTTAAACCGTGCACTCTATGACGATGACGGCGAGATGTACGATATTATCGCCGGACCGTTCCTTATCGTCGGTTTGACCGAGGACTCCTTCTCTTCTCTCAGTGATGAGATGCTTTCAAAGTATTCCGAACAATTCGACAAACCGGAAAAGTTCGTAAGAATGGACGGAAAGATTCATGCTATTTCCTATGAACCCGTTTCCGGTCCTGCTATGTGCTAAAGGAGGTTCAAATGGACGTTAGGTTAAAACCTTGGAAAGGCAACGAAAGGCTGTATTTCTATCCTCAAACATCGCAGATTTCTTCTCAGACAGGTCTTATCGGAAGACTCCGTTCGGACTTCGGCAGAGACGGCGAAGAATTCTGGTCAACGTGGGAAGACACGCGAGGCGATCTCAAGACAGATGAATTCAAAGGTGAGTTCGATAACGTTATCAACTCCCTGCGGATGGCCGTTGACGAAACGCCGCTCTATGACAGACGCACGATGGCAAAACTAATCAGGCAGCATGAATCTGCAAAGCTTCCCGGCGACGGCGAGTGGCATGGCTTCAGAGCGGATACGGATAACTTCTCATACTTCTTCCGTATGCAGACGCACCCCGGTGATTACAACTTTTACTGCTACTGCTACAAGCGCGATTGGCTGGACTCCCACATGCAGGAAGCTGAAAAAGGAATCCGCTTCATCACGTCTGACTACGAGGATAAGTTCCGGCTTCCCGATGGCGGCAAGATCAAGGTCAACTATCCGGACGGCGATTCCGTTGAGTTGACGTGCCGCTATATCGACCCGTATCATCTCGAAACGAGTGGTCCCGGCAGCTCGAGTTCATCGCTGTGGCACATCTGCGAGTTCGCAGAAAGAATGGAAAAGTTCAATGAAACCATCGAACCGGTTACAGAACCGATGAACATTCTCGATGTCCGATATTACTGCCCGCTGACAATGGCGGTATATGAAAGAAACGAGTACGGTGATCTTGATGATACCGACTGCACCTATGACGGAAGATATGCCCTGCAGTATGAAGACGTTATCAGCGAAGCGCTCGAACGCGAACATTCCTATGACGGCTGTGACGAAAAATCGATGGCGACCTATCAGGACAACCCCAAAATCAGATCTGTCCGATTCGACGTTGAAGATGTCAGAGGAACACTGTATGGATGCATCCGCGTAGGCCTCACTGCCCCGCTTACGGCATCAGAGGAAAAAGAATTCAAAGGCTGGCTCGAGGGACAGTGTTCGGACGGCTTCGGCGAAGGTTTTGAACAGAGAGAACTCGACGTCGATGACGGTACCGGTTATCTCAGCTTTTGGAACAGCGGCAACGGCTGGTTTATGAAAAACGAAAGCGAATTCAGGCAGTACCTGAATCAGAACAACACTATGAAAATGGGAGGTATGTGAAATGAACGAATGGGAAAGAGCGGAAAGAATGGCAAAACGCTACAAGGAAATGTACCCTGTCGGAACAAGAATCGAACTCATTCAGATGGGCGACGATCCTCAGCCGGTTCCGCCCGGCACGAGAGGCACGGTTGCGTACGTCGATGATATGGGCCAGATCGGCATGCACTGGGACAACGGCAGGGGCCTTTCTCTTATCCCCGGCGAGGACAGTTTCAGAAAGCTGACGGAACAGGAGATTGCCGACGAGCAGAAAGCGGCGAGTTTTGAAACAGTCGGCCCGACGTTATCGTAAGAGGTGATGAAATGCCAAATCACGTTGAAAACAGGCTGACCTTCGAGTGCAGCCCTGAAGAACTTCAGAAAATCCTCGAAGATATTCAGTATGATCCCGACCGAAGCAATGAAGAATACACCGGCATCGGTACTTTCGACTTCAACAAGATTGTTCCTATGCCGGAAAGCCTCAATATTGAATGCGGCTCCCGTACTGACAGAAGCATTGACTATTACCTCAATGCAATCAACCCCAAAACCGCCGATTTCGGAATTCCGAAATACACATTTGACAGGTTCACGTCTCTTGTAAATCAGCTCAATGAAAAGAGATCATTCGGCCATTTCAAAACAAGAATGACTGGAGATGAAATTGCTGAGGCTACGAAATACGATACGCCGGATGATATTCTCAAGCTCGGTAAAACTGCCGTAACCAATTTTATCAACTACGGCTCAACCGGATGGTATGACTGGGCAATCGAAAACTGGGGGACGAAATGGAATTCCTATGATCCGTGGAAAGGACAGGAAAACGGTCTGCTTTTCAGCACCGCATGGTCTGCTCCGCATCCGGTTATCGAAGCACTTGCGGCGAAGTATCCAAATGTCAGGATAACGCATGAATGGGCAGATGAAGACATCGGTAACAACTGCGGCATAAGGGAGTACGAAGACGGAGAATGCATTTCCGAGTGGTATCCGGATGGCGATAAAGAGTCAGTCGAATTTGCCTGTGGAGTATGGGATGAGACTCCCGAGGATCACGGGCTTCTCCTGAATGCGACGGAAACGTATTATCTCAATCCTTTTGATCGAAGGTTTGACGTTATCGACTTGTTTGGGAAAGCAGCTCTCTTTACAAGCGACAGACTGACCGATTCGAATATTCCGAAAGGTCTTTTTCTCTACCATGTTCGCGGAGACGATGAAACAACGGGTGGCTTTGCGGAACTTGCACCGAGGGTTCTGGTGAATCACTTCGGCAGTATCGTAACGAAAGAGCCGATAGACTTTGGTGATGACGGATTCATTGCATTTACTCCCGAAACCGAGCCAATCTTTTTGCCGGTAGAAGCCGTTACATTCTCTGATTATCTTCGCAAAGATTTTACACCGCAAGAGATAATCACCGAGCAGAAAGAACTGTCCATGGAATAAAACAAAAACAAAGGTCGTTTTGCGCATCCGATTGCTGGATTGCTACAAAGCGGCCTTTTTTCGTTTGCGCTTGCGGCCTCGTTTCAGAAAGCGAGGTGAACAGATGAACAGTTTTATGTCATGGATCGGCGGTAAAAAAGCATTGCGAGATGAAATTGTCCTTCGCTTCCCGGTCGAATATTCGAGATATATCGAGGTGTTCGGCGGAGGCGGCTGGGTGCTGTTTCACAAGGCTCCGGGAAGAGATTTTGAGGTTTATAACGATTTCAACCCAAACCTTGCCAATCTGTACCGCTGTGTGAGAGACCACCCCAAGGAGCTGTGTGACGAGCTTACGTACGCATTGAACTCCCGTCTGGATTTCGATTATATCCGGGATATGCTCCACACGAAAACGGAACTGCCGGATATAAAGCGAGCGGCATATTTCTACCAGATTATCCGAGAGAGCTATGCGTCCGGGCTTGACTCGTTTGCGAGTCAGCCGCATTCAATGTGGAACAACTTCCCGCTGATACACGAGGCGGCAAGAAGATTACAGAAGGTCGTAATTGAAAACAAGGACTTCGAGAAACTGATCAAACAATATGATCGTCCGGAGTCTTTTTTCTATTGCGATCCTCCGTATTACGACACCGAAGATTACTACGAAGACGTCGGTTTTACGAGAAGAGATCATGAACGACTTGCGGAAAGTCTTTGCAACATGCAGGGCAAGTTCCTGCTCTCGTATAACGACTGTCCCGAAATTAGGGAATTGTATTCCCGCGACGGCGTTGTAATTGAATCGACAAGCAGACTGTCGAACATCGCTCAAAGATATGAAGCCGGTAAACAATACGCCGAGCTTCTCATATCGAACTATGACACGCTGGAAAGACAGCAACACTTCAAGCAGCTGACACTGTTTGATGATCCAAACGAAGTAACAGAGATTTTGAAAGAGAGGAAAATCATATGGAAATGAAGAAAACAATCAAGGAACTTTTTGAGGAATGCTGCGCGAAGCTCGGAAACGACAAGGCTGTCGAAATGTTCGACTTTTTGAAACTCGGCTACAGAGCCGGTTACCGCGACGGATACTCTGATGCATGTGAGGAAATCCAAATCGACTATGAAGCCGGTTACGATGACGGGCATGAAGCCGGTTACAATCTTGGCAGTGATGACGGATACGACGAGGGCTACGATGAAGGTTATGAGGAGGGCTATTATTTCGGCGTGAAGGATGCCCAACTTGATGAAGATGAGGAGGACGAATGCGATGAATAAGACATACAAGATTCTCGGGAAGCGCGGACGAATCACCATCCCGTTTGAGATTCGCCAGAAACTCGGCTTTGTCTACAATGACGTGATTTCTTTTGAGGAAACCGGCAAAAACACCGTTATCGTAAAAAGAGAGAAAATCTGCGACAGCTGCCGCACTATCGAAAAAGAACCGGTTAACAAGCCCACCGATGAAGTGACGCTTCTCGACTTTCTTGACGGTCTTTCCGCCGAAGAACAGAGAGCCGCACTCGTTCACCTGAGTGTTAAGTGGGCAACTTTGGAAGGGAGAAAAAAGAATGGCTGAAGAAAACCATATGGATCTCTGTACGGCCGATGATTGTATCAAGGATTCGTATCTGCAGAGCTATGTCAATAAAGTTCTTATTCTGAGTCCTAAATCGCTGAGCGAAAAGTATCGCCACGGTGAATTTCAGTATTTTCTCGGACAGAGCGGTTTCGGAGCCGAACCCGGTAAACTCGGAACGAAGGTGTTCGGACGATTCCTGATTGACGGAGAAAATGCCTGTTTCCATCGCGGAGAAATCCTTGGGATTGCCGATGAAAGCAAACTTCCGGACTGGGTAAAGGAAAAATTCAACGAATACAGTCATCATTCAGAGGGTCCTTCCATGCAGATGGGAGGAATGACCTGATGTCGAAAGAACGTTTTATCGTTTGGTCAAACCTCGACCTTAATCTTGAAGACTGGCGAGCCGACCTCGAAGCAGAATATCCCGATGCAAGTGAAGATGACCGCGTCAGGAAAATGTGCGAAATCAACGACAGTTATATCGATGACGAACGTATCAACCTCGGCATCAACACGGGACGCGAAATCATTGCCATCGCCGATATCGGCAGATGGGATGGGCGGTATATGGGATACAGCGAAATCAAGAGCGGGAAACTGTCCGATTGCCTTTATTCTCCAAACGATTACTCCGAATGGTTCGTTGACAAGGATAAAGAATTCCGTTGCACCGACGTTCATCACGACGGACGCAATCACATCCTTTATCGTAAATTCAAAGAAAACGCGACCGAGGATGAGATTGAGCATCTCAAGGATCTGATTTATGACGGCAGAGCTACGCAGGAAGATATCGATGCGGTGACTGAGCCGCTCGGTGAAACGGTGATGCAGGTCTATGGATGGACGTTTGATACGCCCGAGCATATTCCCATCATAGGTCGACCGGTAGGCAGAATCGAATTTCTCGGTAGCAACGGAGCTGTCTGCGAGAGTATCGAATACTATGACGAGGAAAGAATGACAAATGCAATTCTCACCGAGAATTATTACGGCTCGCCGATGAACGTTGTCCTTTACCGCGACAAGGACGGAAAAACCATCAGTCAGGATTTCGTTGAAAAACTTGATCCGCCGAACATTGGATTCAAGGTTACGGATATTCCCGGGACCCTTTCAAAAGACGGTGGAATAAAAGGAATGGGAGGAATGTTATGATCACTTTTACTGTTTCCAGAAACGGAAACAAAGCCAAATTCAGAGTGCCCTGCAAAGAAGATGACATCCGTGATGTTCAAAGTCAGCTTGAGATTCCGTACGATACCGATACCAAAGTGTATATCGACGGCGTGGATTCCAATGCACCCGAGCTATGCATTCTCGAGGGACAGAACAGTAATCTGGATTTTATGAATCTTCTTGGCAGAGTTATGTACGGTATGGATTGCGGAGAATTCGAGCAGTTTCGTGCCGGATTGTTTGTCGAAGAACCGGGAGATATCACTGAAATCATCAATCTTGCTCAGTCGGTGGACCGTTACTCCTTAATCAAAGAAGACGATTTGAGAGAGTCAGGACTCGATCACGAAATGAATCTCAGGGGAGCCATTCCCAAGGCAGAAATCGAAAAAACCGATTATGTTGCAATCGCACAGAAATTGCTTGACTCCGGCGAATGCGAAGACACACCGTACGGCAAGGTGTATGTGAACAAAGATCATCCGATCAGCGAGTTTTTCGACGGGAAGCATATGCCCGCATATTACGACAGGCATTGTCAGTATGCCGTAACACTGAGAAATGAAAATGGCGACGAGGACTGTATGTTTCTTCCGTGTACACGTGCAGAGCTTATGCGCGCGGCGGCAAGACTTCACACAGCGTTTCCAAATGACCTGACTTATGAAATCGACGATACAGAACTCGAGGACGAGCGGCTCGGACAGTATATGGAAGGTGCTGATATCCAGACGCTGAACGAGTATGCCGGATTGATTGACAATATGGATTCGGAAGAAACGGAGAAATTTATCGCCGTTGTCGATTACTGTCAGCAGTATTTCAAGGGTGCGGACAATCCGAGAAATATCCTGAAAATCTGCAAGAATCTCGACTCTTTCAGTTATGTTTCCGGCATAGATAACTGCAGGGATCTCGGGGACTATCTGATCGCGGAATCGGGCGATTACAACTACGATGCCGATCTGGATAATTACTACAACTACGAAGCGTTCGGTGAAGATTATCTCGGCGAACAGGCGGGACGGTTTACCGAACACGGGTATGTCGGAATTAACGACTGGGAGACGGTACAGCACTATCTGTCTTCCGATGCCATGGAGATGGGAGGTATGTAAGAAAATGAAAATCAAAGTATTTCAGGTCAACAGTGATCTGGACAGCCACGGAACCAAATTCCGCGACTATGACTCCGTCCTGAAGACTGCGGGACGAATCGATCCTTCTGTGTACAATACGGTATTCGACGGCGACGTTGAATGCGAGGATCTCGAGGACGTTTACCGTCTTCTCAATACGGATCACCCGCCCGCTTATCAGGGGCATTCCCTGTCTATAAGCGATGTGGTCGAAATCACCGATGATGACGGCGTAAACAGTTATTTCTGCGATTCCATCGGATTCCAGAAAGTTTCGGATTTCGATTCCGCAAAGTGTCAGCCTCTTCACGGAAACCGCATGGTTATCCTCGAGCCTCACAAGAAGCCTTATGAAGCAATTATCGGCGACAGCCTTGAAGCGCTTCAGCGAGCCGTTGACGGATACATCGAAATCACATATCCGTTTGACGATAATGCCTTTGTAATCGGAAATGAAGAGGCGAAGCTGACAGGGCTCGAGGGAAACCGTCACATAGGCGGTTCTGTCTATGCCGGGAACCTCCTGATTGCCGCAGATGACGGCGAGGGCGGTACCACGAGCCTGACCGATGAACAGGTCGAAAAGTACAAGGATATGTTCGCCATTCCCGAAGATATCTCGCAGGAAGAAGTTGAAGCCGACACCGGCTTCTTTTTTATCGGAATGAACTGAATACCGGAATTGAGAGCCTGTGAAAACCACGTGCTCTTTTTTCATTAACGCTGAAAAAAGGAGGAAAACACCATGAAGATCAATGCAAAGATCGTAAAGACGTTCAAGGAAGGAAGCGTCCGCGCTATCGCCGAGGCAACCTTTGACGATGCAATCGCAATCCACGGCATCAAACTCATCGACGGCAAAAATGGCCGCTTTATTTCGATGCCCAGTGAAAAGTGGAAGGATGCCGAAAGCGGCGAATACAGACACGTTGACGTTGTCCATCCCGTGAACGCCGAAACCAGAAGCGCTATGTTCCATGCCGTAGACGATGCATACACGGCGCTCACCCAGAACCATGCGAGCGAAATCGCAATGTAAACCCAAACAAACGCAAAAACAGAAAGAATGAGGTAAAAAACATGAAGAAACTTTTCAACAACATCAAAAACAAGGTCAACTCTCTCGCAATCCGCACCAAGTGCGCCGTCGACAACGTCAAGGCTGAAGGCTACGTTGATTCCGGTGTCAAGATTCTGATCGCCGTGGTTATCGGCGCTCTGCTCCTCGCCGGTCTCTACACGCTTTTCAATTCCACTATCCTTCCCACCGTCACCGCCAAGGTACAGGCACTCTTCAACTACAAGGGTTAATCCCTAAAACACAAGAAAGAACGAGGTAAAACACTATGAAGAACATTTTCAAGAAGATTTCCAACAAGGCAAACTCTCTCGCAATCCGCGCCAAGTGCGCTATCGACAACGTCAAGGCTGAAGGCTACGTTGATTCCGGCGTCAAGATTCTGATCGCCGTGGTTATCGGTGCTCTCCTCCTTGCCGGTCTCTATGCACTCTTCAACGACACCATCATGCCGACCGTGACGCAGAAGGTCAAGGATCTTTTCAACTACAAGGGCTGATCCTGAACTAAGCCAATGCAGGGGCGGTGCCTTCGGGCATCGCTTCTGCGAAAATTCTATCTAATCGGAGGAAAACATGAAGAAGAAAATCCTCGCGCTGGCCCTTGCCGCGCTTTCCGTCTGTCTGATGCTTACCGGTTGTATGCAGACTGATATCGGAATCAAAATGAACAAAAACGAAACCGGCTCCATTGCCGCAACTCTCGGAATCGAAGAAGATTTCTATGAACAGCTCAAAGAATCCGGAAGCGATCCGTTTGACGGAAAATCCACTGTAACCTACGAATACGACGGCGAAACCTATGTCGGCTATACGGAAACAAAGGACTATAAAACCTACGAGGATATGGAAAAGGCACTGCTTGAGATGACATATCGGACAGATATTCTCGATGCCGCCAATACCGAAGAAAATGAACCCGCTGACGACGAGTACACGCTTTATGTTCCCGAAACTGAAAAGACAGACAATCACATTTTCTCGGCGGTTGAAATTGATAAAAACGGCGGCATCTTTTACAGTTCCTACACTTTCCACGCAACACTCAATCCGCAGAAAGGCGACTATGACGGCACTCCGTTTTCGGATATTTTCAAGGTGACGATTTCACTTGAAATGCCCGAAAAAATCACTCAGAGTCAGGGCGGTGCCGTTGACGGCAATAAGATTGTCTTTGACATCACCGATGTTTCCGAAGGCGGCGAACTTGCCGCATTCTGCGAAGCAAACAATACCGGCCTTATTATCGGAATCATTGCGGTATTCGTTGTGATTGCTGTGGTCGGCGTAATCATCGCCAAAAAGAAGCAGTAAGGAGGCCCTATGATAAGACCGATAATTCCGGTAGAACCCATTAATCCCATAAGACCGATTACCTTTCCCAAGGTTAGAATCGATATCCTTACAACCATCATTGCGCCGCTTTTTCTGCTCGGACTTTTTGTCTTCGTGATGTGGATTATGCTTAAGGCGAATGAAGACAAATTCAAAAACGAAAGCAAACTTGCAGCCGTTCTGTCTACTGCCGGGATCGGTCTCATCATGATCCTTCTGTTCGGAGCGTCACTGACAACCGTAAAAGGCATGATCCTCTGCCTGATCCTGATGTATGGGAGCCTGTCCGACATCCGATTCCACGAGGTGCCAAACTTTGTATGGGCAATGATAGGCATACTTGCTTTTGTCGGCTTTGAACCGGAGAACCTTCCGTCAATGCTGATTGGAGCCGTTGCCGTGTTTGTCCCGCAGCTGGCCGTATCGATTATCAAACCGAACAGAGCAATCGGCGGCGCGGATATCAAGATTTCGACGGCGCTTGCGTTTATGCTCGGTGCTGAAAAAGGCATTTTTGCCGTCATCGTCGGAATGCTTGCGGCAGTAATCGGCGTCTTTATAGCAAGGAAAGCCACAAAGCACAGAACGGATGAAGCGTTTCCGCTTGTGCCTTTTCTTTTTGCAGGTGCAGTGCTTGCTTATATGATTTAAACGGAGGAAAAACAATATGAAAAACAGAACAATCATCGGAATCATCTGTATCGTTATCGCACTCGTTGTCACGTTCGCCGTCGCGCCCCTCGTCAACAAGCTTGCCGACAACAGGACCGACATCGTAAGAC
>ERZ780149.3459-NODE-3459-length-13173-cov-4.670377_pt1 | contig 13173 bp, 9 predicted proteins | sample MGYA00511367_ERZ780149 | MGnify/ENA primary metagenome ERZ780149 (study PRJEB29588, sample SAMEA2153852) | human gut metagenome | biome: human gut; feature: human-associated habitat; material: faeces | place: Denmark | collected 2008/2010 ...
GGCTGGTATTTATTTTAAATAAAATTATTTGTTTTTCCTATTTAAAGTGATATACTAAGAGACAGTTACTTTATTTATAATTGTTTCATACAAAAAATTATTGTAACTATAAAAGACATCATACTAAAAAATCATTAAAGCAGCCGGTTGCCACTAATCGACTGCTTTAATGTTCTGTTATTTGTTAATTTATGTATATACATATGTATTAATATTGATATACACATGTATATACATTTTAGAGTTTAGAATAAGCAAAGAATAACGATTAATGTTAGTTTTTACCTATAATTTTTTGTTTAAATTCATCAAATGTCTCAATAGTAGTGCTCTGGCTCTCGAGCAGCCGATGACTTCCGTCCGGTAGGAGTTCCCACGCATCAAACGTTTTTTCCGAATGATCATGGATGAACTGGATATATTTGCCGGATGGAGTGTGGTAGATATCCTTCTTACTTATCTGGTTTAAATCTTTGACCTCTGCATCGCTCATCTTTATTTTCCTCTCTGTACTGATTCTGTAGATTTATCAAGTGCAAATATTTCTTCAATCGGGACTCCGAAATAGTCGGACATATCAAACATGAATTCTGCGGACGGACAGCATTCGCCCAGCTCAACGCGGCGGATAGTGCGGGGATCATATCCAGTGTCCATGGCAAGCTGCTTTTGGGCGATTTTTCGCTGTGTCCGTATTCCCTTAAGATTATTAATTATTTTCATTTAATCACTTCTTTCGTTATAATTCATTAAAACCGGTAATCTGGTACATCATTAGAATTAATTTTGCCGACCACTTTTCCGAATACATCCAGACGGTCAGACTCTTTTATCTCAATAGGAGAGTATTTGCTGTTTAGTGATACGAGATAGAGTCTGTCTGCATATCTTTTCAGCTTTTTAATATAAGCCTCATTGTTCAGTCCGAATATACCTATCTCACCATCACATAGGGTATCCTGCTGTGATACCCACGCGATCTCTCCGCTGTGAAATTACGGTTCCATACTGTCACCACTGACGATTCTTTTATCTTCAAGACGAGAAAAGTTCTGGCGATAGTAACGTTTAATCATCGATATTCTTATTTTATTTTCTATTTTACCAACTAATCTAGCGATGCATTTTACGATATTGTCAGGGAGTTATACCAGTGTATCTCTTAAAAATAGAAATAAAATAACTTTGAGATGAAAAATTCAAGTAAGTACTGATTTCACCCAGACTATAGTCGGAATGTGCCAGTAAATTCTGTGCCTTTTCGATAAGAACTTTATGGATAAAAACAGTAAGCGTCTGTCCGGTTTCTTTATGGAACAGGGCAGACAGATATTTAGGTGTTAAATTAACTAAAGATGCCAGTTGATTTAAGGTTAAAGTTTTATTTTTTCCATGATAGATATAATCAATGACGCGAGAAATAGCTGGTGAATAGTAATTTTTTGGCGTCTTTTTTGCCTCAGCAACACGAAGCGTAAATTCAATAGCCATCTGTTCATTTAATTTCATTAAAGCGTCAACATCGGTACATTGTTCCATTTTTCGTATATATACATCACTTAAGGAAAAAGCAGTTTCCTCATTAAGTCCTCCTTCGATGGCATATCTGGTAACTAAAGTTGTATTAGCAATACTTGCATAAAAAAGTAATTTTAATTTGGAATTGGAAGAGGTCATCTTTCCGTAAACAGTTGTTGGGAGTGAATAATAGGTATTCTCCAATGCGTGAATATCTCCGTTTGAAACACATTCGAGAATTGCTTTTTCCTGTGCATAAGATGTATGTATCCGTTCATTTTCTGCATTTTCCAACAGTTCATGTGTGAGGGAAAAATTGATGTCTGACTTCATTTTATACATAGGTGATTCCTCCTGTCAAAAACACGATAAATTGACATAAAACACGATAAATCAATATAATTATATGCCGGAAATAGATAAAATGCAATTAAGAGATTAAAAGAGAGGTAAAGCGATGAACATTGATAAAATATGTGAACAGTTAACAATAGATGAAAAAATCCGGCTTTTAGGCGGTGTTGGTGACTGGCATACTTATGACTGTAATGGGAAAATCCCCTCTATTATGATGACAGACGGACCACATGGGATTCGAAAACTGGAACAGGAAAAGGTTGGGGATATTGAAACCAGTAAGCCAGCAACCTGTTTTCCAACTGCAAGTGCAATAGCCTGCAGTTGGAATCCTGCTATTGTTAAAAAGATGGGTGAAGCGATTGCGAAAGAAGCAAAAAAAGAGCAGATATCCATTGTGCTAGGCTGCGGAATCAATATCAAGCGTTCTCCTTTATGCGGAAGAAATTTTGAATATTTCAGTGAAGATCCGTATTTGACAGGAAAGCTGGCAACGGGATATATCGAAGGTGTACAGAGCCTTGGAATAGGTACGAGTTTAAAGCATTATGCTGTTAATTCACAGGAAACAAGACGAATGACATCCAATAGCCAGATTGATGAAAGAACTCTTAGGGAAATATATCTGTCGGCTTTTGAAGAAGTTGTGAAAAAAGCAAAACCGACTTCTGTAATGGCTTCATACAACAGGATTAATGGCGAATTTGGAGCAAGAAATAAATACTTACTGACAGATGTTCTGAGAAAAGAATGGAAATATCAAGGTGGTGTGGTGTCGGATTGGGGAGCAGCAAATGATATTGTAAGCTGTATGAAAAATGGTCTGACACTGGAAATGCCAGATCCGAAAGGCTTCCACACAGATGTGTTAAAAGAAGCGTATAAGGATGGCCGGATTACGGGTCAGGAACTGGATAACTGGACTAAGAATGTTCTGCAGAATTTTGTATCACTTCATAAAAATATAGAAGAAAATTATGAGGTAGATATGGAAGAACAGAATCAGGTGGCACGTAAACTGGAAAATGAAAGTGCAGTGCTTTTGAAAAATAATAGTGTTTTGCCAATTGGAAAAGAGAAGAAGGTAATCATTATTGGAGAGCTTGCCAGGCAGATGCGATTTCAGGGAGGTGGGAGTAGTCATATCCAGCCGACGAAGATGACAAATGCGATTGAAGCAATACGTGAAAAAGGATATCAGGTAACTTATATACAGGGATATCAGAATGAAAAGGAAGAATTAGGAGAAAAGCAACTACAGGATACGATAGAAAAACTGAAACAGGAATATAGAAAAAAGGATTGTGTGATTCTATATTTTATCGGTCTTACAGAATCTTACGAAGGAGAAGGATACGACAGGAAAAATCTTAAAATTCCTCAAAATCAGGAAGAGCTGTTGGCTGAAATTGCAGAAACTGTCGGAAAAGATCATATTGCAGCAATTAGTTTCGGTGGTGCGCCTATGGATTTTAGTTTTGAAAAGAATGTAGGAGCAATTCTTCACATGTACCTCGGAGGACAGGCTGTAGGGGAATCTGTTGCTGACTTAATCAGTGGAGAGGTGAATCCATCCGGTAAATTGGCAGAGACAATTCCGTTTTCAGAAAAAGATACCCCGGCATGGAGATATTTTGCACCTCCGAATGATGATGTAGAATACAGGGAAAGCATTTTTGTAGGTTATCGTTACTATGAGACATTCCATGTTCCGGTAAAATATCCGTTTGGTTATGGACTTTCCTATACTTCTTTTTCCTATTCGGAATTGAATGTACCGGAAGTATATAGTGGTGGGAAGATACAAATTCGTTTTAAAATTAAAAATATCGGAAAAGTGAGTGGAGCAGAAATAGCACAGTTATATATCTGCCCGATTGAATCAGATGTTATCAGAAGCCATATAGAACTAAAGGGGTTTCAAAAAATATATCTGTATCCGGGAGAAGAAAAAGAAGTTATACTAGAGCTGGATGAAAGAAGTTTTTCCGTCTATGATGTAGAGAAAAAAGCCTTTTCCATGTTAAGCGGCAAATATCAGATCTGTATCGGAGCATCGGTACATGATTTGCAATTAAAGGCGAATATGGAAGTAGTAGGAAATAGTTATTTTAGAAATGAAAGAGAACTGTTTCCGGATTATTTTAGAGAGCAGCCACATGGAATGGAAATCAGTGCAGAACAATTTTATCAGCTATTAGGCGGTGAACCGAAACATGACAAAGAAAAAAAGCGTGGAGAGTATACGGTTTACGATTCCTATCAGGATGTGGTAAATGTCTCAATGTTTGGAAAATTTGTTCGTGGAGTCATACATATCGGACTTAAGATTATACTTCGGGGAAAATCAGAGCGGGACCCGGCCTTTAAAATGGTAAAAATGGGAGTCGAAGAAGGAAATCTGGAAGGACTGATTGCAACCAGTGGTGGAATTGCAACTCCGAAGTTAATCGATATGTTAGTTTACAATGCAAATAAAAAATATCTGCAGGCTTTTAAAAGACTGCTGAAGAAATAGAGAGAGGGGGAAGTCGTATATGGAAAACAATAAATTGGATAAACGCACAAAATGGAGCTATTGTATAGGAGCAACCGGAAGAGATATGGCGTATGCACTTATCTCTATGTTTCTTCTTACATATATTCAATATACAATGAAACTGACAGTTGCCCAATATGCAGTAATATCAGCAATTATGGTAGTGTGTCTGCTGTGGGATGCCATTAATGATCCAATGATGGGAATTATTATTGAAAATTCGCATTTGAAAGCCGGAAAATTTAAACCTTGGATTTTTATAGGAGTAATTTTAAACAGCCTGATAATTATCTGCTTGTTTACAGTAAGGCCGGAAGGATGGGGATTTGTTGCATTTTTTGGAGTGGGATATCTTTTATGGGGAATGACTTACACAATGAATGATATTGCCTATTGGGGAATGCTGCCGAGTCTTACATCAGATCCTGGAGAACGGAACTGGCTGGTAACCGTACAGGGAATTTTTATCTGTATCGGACAGTTTTCTGTTGCAGGTCTGCTCCCTGATATGGTAGCTGGAAATGCGATTATGGCATATCGGACGGCTGCGATTGTGATTGCTTTTTGTTTTATTGGTTTCCAGCTACTTACAGTGTTTGGAGTAAAAGAGAGAAAAAGACCGGAAAAGAAGAGAACACTGTCATTAAAAGATATGTTTCATATATTCCTGAGAAATGATCAGTTGATAGTGATTGGAATTGCATGTTTATTATTCCAAATCGGAAATGGTCTTCTGATTATGATTGGAATGAATTTCTTTTATTTTGAATTTGGATATTCTGTAGGTGGCAGTCTTGTATTTTGGTTTACAATTATGTATGGATTAGGAACGCTGATATCAGAGGCATCTTTTGCGTGGCTTTCCTCAAAATTCACACGAAATCAGATTATAACTGCAGCTACCATCATTACAGTCATTGGGTATATGCTTTTTATGAGTGTAGGCTACATTTTACCAAAGAGTGTTGTTTTACTGAATATCATCGGTTTTCTGATCTTCTTTTCGCAGGGAGCATTTAATATGACGATGATTGTCATGTTAAATAATACCATAGAGTATGATGAAGTCCGATTTCATGAACGACATGACAGTATTATCTCAGCAGTAAGATCTTTTGCAACAAAGCTGGCAAGTGCAGTTGATCAGGCGGTTGTTGCGTTAATACTGATTATAAGCAATATTTATGCAATCAGTCAGAAAATATCCGGATTAGAAATAAAAGCTGGTACAGGAGAACTTACTTCGGAAAATGTAATTGTACAGGCAGATAAATTTATTCAGACAGCAGATGCCGGACAAAGATTTATATTGCGTCTTGGAATTGTAGCTGTTCCGGTAATTTCTATAGGAGCTGCTTATATACTGATTAAACGGAAATATATTATTGACGAACGTAAGTATGAAGAACTGGTAGCGGAAATAAAAAGCACAAATAAAAAATGATTCAATAATAAAGCGGAGCAATAGAATGAAAAAAAGAATTATGTCGGTATATCCATTGTAATATTATTATGTAGCGTTGTTTTTGGTGTGGCAGTTCAAAGAAAACGTTCATTTGTTGAAGAAGTCGTTATCGAAAAAACGAGCAGTTTTTATTATTTTGATGAAGAGGGATATGCAGGGATTTATAATTGATAGGACGAAATCTCCGGAGTTTTCGGGCAAAATAGATTTCGTCCTTTTTCCTGTCCAAAAGGGAAAAGTTTTCAAAAATATAGACATGAGAAAATATGAAGTGCTATAATAAAACTCATGTTTTTATTCATGACAATAGAATGCCCGCAGAGCGTGCATTCTATTGTAATCAGCACGGGCTTTAAGCGGGAAAATGGGGAAGCAGACACATGAAAAACAGAAAATATGATCTGGCTGCGTTTATGATGGCTGTGCTTGTCGGCGCGGCTGTTTTGTTTGGATGCGGCGAGCCTTCAGGAGCGGTATCCAAAGAAGAGCCGCTTACCGTATATCTTTGGGAAAATTCTTTGATCAAAAATCTGGTACCTTATATTCATGAACAGCTTCCGGATCAAGACATAGAGTTTATCGTTGGTAACAATGATACCGATTTATATAGTTATATGGAAGAACATGGCGAGCTGCCGGATGTGATAACGGTGCGGCGGTTCTCCGGAACAGATGCTCAGGATTTCCAGCCGTATCTTATGGATTTTTGCGGTTATGATGTTGTTTCCAGGTATTATTCCTATGCATTGCAATATTATAAAAATTCTGACAATGAAATTCAATGGCTGCCTGTCTGTGGTCTGCCGCAGACGATCATTGCCAATAAGACACTGTTTGATCAGTATGGTATAAAAATCCCGTCAAATTATCAGGAATATGCAGAGGCCTGCCAGCAATTTTATGAGAATGGAATCAAACCCTATTCCCTGGATCTTGCAGAAGACTGGTCTGCCCATGAAGTGATTCAGGCGGGTGCCATTGGAGAATTCACAAGTCTGGATGGAATTGAATGGCGAAGCGGCGCAGAAACCTCATCGAGGGAAGTAAAATTTGACGATGGATTATGGAAACGTATTTTTTCAGAAACCAGCAGGTTTTTAAAAGACTCTCATTTGGGGAAAGACGATATTCTTGTTAATGCGGATATTGCATACCAGACCTTTGTAGAAGGAAAAGCAGCAATGTTCCACGGATATCCGGCACTTATGCAGCAGCTGCAGACACAGATGGACGCGCAGCTGATCTGCATTCCTTATTTTTCCCAGACCTCAGAGGAAGCCTTTGTGTATATGACTCCGTCTTTAAATATTGCATTCAATAAAGACCTGGAAAAAGATCAGGAAAAGCTGGAGACTGCATTGGATGTGCTGGATTGCATGATCTCAGAAGAGGGACAAAGGCTGATCGCCGATGGAAGATGTGTGATCTCATTGAATACAAATGTTCCGACGATGATGCAGGATATATCCGGTCTGGAAGATGAAATGAAAAGTAATTCCATTTATATCCGATATTCTGCTCAAAAATCCTTTCCTGCCAGTCTGGAAGCTATTCATGGTTTGTTGTCAGGCGAGCTGGATGAAGCCCAGGCATATGATGCTTTCCGCAGTGCAATGAACGCGGAGGATACAGAAGAAAAGGCAGTGGTAAATTTTGACCGGGAGTATTCCATAGCACTGAATGATAAAAATGGCCGTGATGCGGCATCCTCTATTTTAACTACGGTCCGAGTTGAAAACAATGCACAGCTGGCTATTGCACCATATTATTATTTCACCGCTTCTATTTATAGGGGAGAATGTACCAGCAGTCGTGTTGCTCTGATGACAGCAAAGAGCTCAGACACCTCTCTCTATTTTGCAAAAATAAACGGGGAACAGGTTTGGAAGCTTGTAGAGAATTATCTGGATCATACAGAGGATGAATTTTCTATAACAAATAAATACGAATTGCCCATTCTGTCCGGGATGAAAATAACCGTCCAAAAGGAAGAAAACGGATTTTTGTTAAAAGATATCGCGGTAGATCAGGAAAAAATAGACAAAGAAAAGGAATATTCCATTCTTCTTACAGATGCTACAAGGTCTATTCTGGAAAAAACAACTCCGGGATGTAGGATAAAACGGCTTCCGGATATGACGTTATCCAGTGCGTGGACTGCATTTATGGAAAAAGGACAGCAGCCGTTGGCACCGGAGGATTACATAGAGGTTAAAAAATAAAGTGCAGATGGAACAGGCAGCAGTGAAAAGAAAAAAAGTAATCGTTCCGTTCCTGATAGGGCTTCTCCTTCTTTCAAGCATAGTCTTTATAAAGCATCTTATGAACAGGATGAACAGCTATATCGAGAAAAACGGAAAAATGTGTATGGGAGCTGTTGTGGAACAAATGCAGCAGACCTATGAACTTCAGACAAATGGATACTATAGCCAGCTGCATTTGGTGGAAGGCTATCTGCTTCAGAAAAAGGAACTGTCCCTGGAAACAGAAGAAAACCGTAATTTTTTTGAGGCGTGGGAAAGGGAATCGGAAAGTACACTCCTGTTTCTTCAGGAAAATGGTAAGGCAATCACTGCAGACGGAACGAAAATGCGGATTGATATTCCAAGTAAGCTTCTGTTGGATTTAAGGAACGGACATAATATTGCAAAACTGGTTGCCTGGAATCATGAAGAAATACAAAACGGTGCTTATTTGGTTGCGATTTCATGTCAGCCATATCGCATTGATGGAAAAACGTATACCGCAATTGGAACGGCATATAATCATGCAAAATTAGATTCTATGCTAAAGCTTAAGGGATATCATGGAAATGCCTATCTGTTTCTGTTGGATAACGAGGGAAACATTACATATACGAATCAGAGTAAAGATGTATTTTTCCGGAATTATTCTCTGTTAAAGCACTTAAGGAAGAGCCAGGCTATCACAGAAGGTGAGGCAGAAACACTTCAAAAAAGACTTGCAGCCAGAGAACAGGGAGTAGAGCTTTTGGGTGGAAAATCGCCCTATTATCTGGGCTACTGTCCGATAGAAAGCAACCATTCCATGTTGATCTGTATTGTGGCAAAAGGTGTTGTCGATAATACCCTGACAGAGTATCAGAAAGCGGTATCATTTACAACAATGTTTATGGTAGGCTTTATCCTTTTACTCTTTGCCGGATTATTTTACAGTGTTTCCAGACTCAGTATCGCAGATCAAAAAGCAAAATATGAAAAAAGAAATAATGAACTTCAAATACAGGCGATGAAGGAATTGGAAGCATCGAATCAGAATCTGAAAGAGGCAAAGAATATTGCAACAGAAGCTTTACAGACAGCGGAAAATGCAAATAAGGCGAAAACAGATTTTCTGTCCAATGTGTCCCATGACATTCGCACACCCATGAATGCAATTGTTGGTATTACAGCTTTGATCCGACATAATGCAGGGGATAAGGTCAAGGTATTGGAGTATGTAGATAAAATTGATATATCCGCGCAGCACCTGTTAGGGATCATTAACAATGTTTTGGATATGAGCAAGATCGAAGCAGGAAAAACAGCTTTTCAGTATACGGATTTTTCTATTTCGGATCTTTTGCAGGATCTGAATGCGATGTTCCATTCACAGGTAGAAGAAAAAAATCAGACCCTTACAATTACAAAAGAAAAGATCCGGCACGAGTGGGTAAATGGAGATCAGGTTCACCTGATGCAGATTTTTAGCAACCTCTTGTCCAATGCAGTACGAATCCTGGGAATTTAGAGATTACGATGCTCATTAAGGTATTTGTTGGATTTCATCCGACGTTTTTGTGCCATGACATAGCTCGAACTAATCCGGCTCTGCCCGTTTGGCTGAATCAAAACGCTCTTTTAATATGAAGTACTACTTCCGGTCAGCCACTCCTTGAACTCTCCTACCCGGTTCTTGCTGACTACAATCTTCTCGGGCGTGGCAACCTGCAAATTGACAATCACACGTTTATTGAACCATAGACTGATATCTTTCACTGCTTCTCTGGCTACAAGGTACTGGCGATTGGCCCGAAAGAATCGCTTCGGCTCCAGACAATCAGCAAGTTCATCCAAAGTCCGGTTGATAACATACTCCCCGCCTTGCATCGTGACTGCTTTCACAATACCATCTGCAATGTAGAAACAGCAAACGGTATTTACTGCGAGAGGCAGGAGCTTATCGCCCTTGACAGGCACCAATAAATGTGTCTTGTAATTCTCTTCCCGTTTTAAGGCACGCATCAATGTCCGGAGGTCCGGTTCGGCCGGACGAACAGTACGAAGTTGCTTCAGTTTGGCAAGCGCGGCACGCATCTCCTCCTCTCCGATAGGCTTGAGCAGGTAATCAATGCTGTTGACCTTGAAAGCCCGCAACGCATATTCATCATAAGCGGTAGTAAAGATAATGGGGCAAGTGATGTCTGTGTGTTCGAATATCTCGAATGCCGACCCGTCTGCCAAATGTATATCCATGAAAACCAGTTCGGGCATAGGATGCGCACGGAACCAATCAATAGCGTCCTCCACACAGTCCAGCACATCAATCACTTCAATATCGGGGGCTACCAGTCCTAACACAGCTTTCACGTTGCGAACAGCCGCTTTTTCGTCTTCGATAATCAGAGTTTTCATTGCAATCTATAAGTTTTTCAGGGTTTCATAAGAGGAATACAAACGCGGAAACGGCCATCCGCCTCCGTTATCTTGATTTCTTTGCCCAATAACAGTTCGTAACGCTTGGCAAGGTTGACTAATCCTATGCCCGTTCCAGAAGAGACTGTGCGGCGGGGCTGCAAAACATTCTCCACAAAGAGAGAAAATGTACTGTCGGCAGGGCTTCTTATTATCCCGATTTCGATAACAAAAGGTTTCCGGCTGCTGATTTCGTTATGCTTTACAGCATTTTCCACCAATGTTTGTATGGAAAGTGGCGGCAGTACATAATCCAAACAGCGAGAATCTACCTCAACTATGAAATGCAGGTTATCTTCATAACGCATCTTCATCAGGTAGATATATGCCTCTACGAAATCCATTTCTTCGCGGAGGGTGACGACATGCGTATCGTTCTCTTTCAAAGTGTAGCGCAGCACGTGAGAAAGTTGGCAGATATAATCCTGTGCCCGTTCAGGCCCCTCTCGTACCAACGACTGCAAGGTATTGAGCGAATTGAACAGCATGTGAGGATTCAGCTGGTTCTTCAGTGCCTGGTATTGGTTGCGTACATTCTCAGCCTGCAACTCCCCGTTCTGCAACAACATGGCCTGCCACTGAGCGGTCAGGTAATAGATATAACAAGTGCCTGTGACAACAATACTCATCATAAAATCACGTACCGGATGCAAGTAATGGTGTACAGTAGCATCGATAGCGGGAATGCTGAAATGATGGTGCAGGAAAACGAATGCTCCCCCTAATGCCTTGCTCAGCAACCATACAAGGATAAAAGAAAGTGCTACTTTCCACCATGTCATGCGGGTATTCGGACGATTGAACTTGAAAAAGACAGTGTTCACGACAAAAAGTGCCAGAAGAGAAAGAAAGGCGTAGCCTACTTCAAAAAGCACATCGGCCAATGACATATCCGGGAAAAGCGTACGTTGCTCCTGCGCATCTGAGAGCGATACCAATTCCGGGAAATGGATAAGAAAACTGACAGCTAGCGACACTACCACCGTCAACTGGACGTATTTCCTGTTTGTCACGCACATAGTTGTCTTTATCTGGGTTCCGACATAGGAACAAAGGTACAAAATCCTTTTCATTCTCCTGTCATCCGAGCAGAAACATACATACCCGGACGGAAGAGCGGACTGGCATCTGCCACCTCGGCATAGAGCTCGATAGACCTATTGGTATTGTCCACCTGCTGCCCTATGGATACTATCCTTCCGTGAAAAACCGTATCCCCCAGTCCGTTAACACGGAACTGTATGGAACTACCGGTCTTCACTGCCTCCAAATCTTTCTCATAAGCAATCAGGCGTATCATAATCTTTCTTTTATCTATGATGTCACAAAGAGAAGTTCCGGCTTCAAGATACTTGCCAAGATTGGCTTGCACGTTGCAGACATAACCACTGATGGGCGCTATAACCTCCATATAAGGCGATATGCCATTGGCAACCAACTTTTCAGGGTCGATATCCAGCAAGCGGAGTTGAGCATCGGCAGCTTGCAGGCGGCTCTTCATCGACAAATAATCGGCTTTGCTCTGCTGTAGCTTTTTCTGCGAGGCAGCCTCTTCCCGCGATAGATTCTGTTGCCGGCGATACTCAGCTTCTAAATATTCCAATTGCGCCCGGCTATCCAGATAGGTCTGCTGTAACATGATAAAATCCGGATTTTCTAAAATACCTATAAGCGTGCCTTTACGGACATAAGTACCGGGCAGTGGCAGAAGTTTACTTACCACTCCTCCCATTGTGAGTGTGACGGAGACAAAGTTCTGGGGAGGAATAACCAAAGTGCCATTGAATGATGCCGGATTGGCTTTGGCAGTGGCCCCAGTTGTCCCATCTACATGCAAAGAATCCTCAGGCCGAGCTGTTTCGACCATCGTGTCCACAGAATGGACAGAAAGGCTTGTCGTGCCTTCATTCTGTTTATCGGAAGCGTTGCAAGATGCCAGTAACAGGGCTGCAACCGAGAAAATCATCTTTTTCATTTCGATGCGTAATTTTTTTTATTGGTGATACAATTCATATTCAAGTGCCGCAACGTTATATTGGTAGACGGTTTCGACATATCCTTTCCTGATTTCCAATGCGGCATTCATACTCTGGACATACTCGCTGATATCCGTTTCGCTCTCGCGAAATTGCAAGTCGGCGGTCTTCATCAGGTTATCTGCTTCGACCAATGCACTTGCTGTATAGTAACGTATGCTCTCACCATATCGCCGAAGGCTGGCACGCAGTTCCGACACTTTCAACTCCAGATTGCGACGGTCAGCCTCAGCTTGCATCTGTGCTTTGTCCATTTCGAACCTTGCCTGGCGGACTTTGCTACGTTGCGGCAGAAACCACACGGGAAGAGACGCCCACCATCCAGGAATCCAATCCCTTATCGGGCAAAATATTTTGTCTTACATATCCTACGGACAGTTCCGGGAAAAAACGGCTGCGCTCCACATTCAACATCGCCCTCTTTTCCTCGGTCTGACTTTGGATATAGTTCAAGTGAGCTTCGGATAGCGAACACGTATCCAAATCAACCGGATAAAGCTGAAGCTCCATATCGGCTGGCACAAGCGGCATATCGGCATAGCAGATCCATTGAAAACGAGAAGC
>ERZ780149.3464-NODE-3464-length-13165-cov-8.100076_pt1 | contig 13165 bp, 9 predicted proteins | sample MGYA00511367_ERZ780149 | MGnify/ENA primary metagenome ERZ780149 (study PRJEB29588, sample SAMEA2153852) | human gut metagenome | biome: human gut; feature: human-associated habitat; material: faeces | place: Denmark | collected 2008/2010 ...
CCGAATTCAACCGGTTTCCCGGCTTTTCCTCTCACAATCGGGCGAACCCAAGGCTGTGAAAGACTTACGATTCTGTCGGGAACACTATGAGTATGGTTATCATACATGTATTTTTGTTGTTCATAAACCTTTTGTATTACAATCAGGCGGTTTTGTTCGGCGGGAGTCAAAGCTTTACCCTGATGTAACTGCTTTTCAATCGATTCAAGATTTCTGCGAAGATAAGACAGTTGTTTTCCTATTGCCTTCCGGATTTTCTTTGCGGCCGGTTTGCGGCAACGTACAAGCGCCAAATAATCTTTATATGCTTTTTTTCGGTAGGTGCGCGGTTTGTTTTCTCCGGGAGTATGAAGCCGGTCAATCAGCTGCTCGGTACTTTTCCGCGCCTGATTCAAAAGGTTTGCATCCTGCGGATATTTGATTTTAGACGGTGCACAAGTCGCATCAACAATCATAGTTCCGCTGTTGCTGTCATCATTGCCGTCTTTGTCATCGGTATGATCTTCCGTCTTGTTCTGGGATAGTATCATTTCATTAATATCACCGAGGATTACCGGAGTCAGTCGTTTACGGAAATACACCATGCTCGATGAATCAAACGGCGGTTTACTGTCATCATAAGCTTCATATCCGCAGAAGTATTGAAGATACGGTGATTCCTGTATCTGTAATGTGATTTCCTCATCGGAATAACCGTATTCTGCCTGAATCATGCATGCTCCCAGAGCAAGGCGAAGAGGTTTTGCAGGATTCCCTTTGTTGCTTTTGAACAGTCCGGCATACCTCTTTTCAATTTCATTCCACGGGATCATTGCAGCTTTTTTGACCCAGCGGTTGTTTTCATTCAGATGCATGCCCATAGGCTGACCGAAGTCCGTTATACTGATTTGTCCACTTTTATATTTGTACATATCCCGACTCCATGTGCAAGCTTTTTTACGGTTTTAAGCATTTTTCTTTGCACTTATTATACCATAATTCACCGCTAAAGTCACTATTTATGCCGTTTTGCGGTTTATTCAGTAGACATTATTATACATCAAAACCATGAAATAATCTACCGCAAACTAATACTCATCTTCTTTCCCGTCGGAAAGGATAATATCGACTGTTCCGTGCGTTTCACGAAAGCGGCGGATCTCACATAATATTTCACTTTCGGACAGTCCCTGCGGCAGCAGAATTTCGGAAGGCTCGCAGGATTCGTTTTCCTTTAACAGTGCCTTTCTGTTTTCTTCAAGAAATCGATCCAGCCTGCTCATAAGATAAAATCCGAAAACAAATACGGCAAGCAGGCTGACAATCAGCAATAGCTCAGCCATCCTCATTCACCTCTGTTAAATGCGAAAACACTTTTGCAGTTCTTTGTAAGCACCGAGAACCAAAAGAGTGATCTTGTCCGTAAGAACGGTTTCCGGTGAAACTGCCATATTGATTTTTCCGTTCTCCTTGGTTGCCATGATATTGATGCTGTATTTTCTGCGGATATCCAGTTCTCCGACGGTTTTGCCGATCCATCCCTCCGGCACCTCTACCTCAAAAATGGCATGAGCCTCATCAACCTCGATGTAATCCCGAATGTGGTCGGCGGTATAGCGAATAGCAGCCCAATTTGCTACCTGTTTTTCCGGGTAAATGACCTCGTCCGCTCCGTTCCGCAGAAGGAATTTTTCCTGCACATCACGCTCGGCACGGGATACAACTAATTTTGCGCCGAGTTCTTTCAGCAAAGAAGTGGTTTCCAGCGAATTTTGAAAATTTCCTCCTATGGTGACTATGCACACATCAAAGTTTCCGATGCCGAGCGACTTTAAAAATTCCGTGTTTGTGCTGTCGCCAATCTGCGCGTTGGTAACGATCGGCAGAATTTCATTGACTCTTTCTTCGTTGCTGTCTACCGCCATCACCTCGTGTCCGAGTCTATTCAGCTGTAAAGCAATATGCCTACCGAATCTGCCGAGACCTATTAACAATATGTTTTTCATGATATATTAACTCCTTTATCCGACTGTGATCTTTTCGAGCGGCAGCTTTGCACCGTTCTGATTTTTATTGGAGATCGCCGCATAAATCAGGGTGAGTCCGCCGACTCTGCCGAAGTACATTAAGACGATTAAAATAAGCTGAGAAAGAATGCCGAGCTGCGGTGTAATCCCGAGCGTAAGCCCGACCGTTCCGACGGCGGATGCCGTTTCATAAAGGCAAGTGCTAAGCGGCAGACCTTCTGCCGTGCTGATAACAATGCCGCCGACAAAAAACAGCAGGAAATACATTACGGCAACGGCTGCGGCGTTTTTCACTACCGAACCGTCAATGCGCCTGCCGCAGACTTCGGCATCGTCCTTTTTGCGACAGACGGAGAATGCACTCAGAATCAGAACGGCAAGCGTGGTCGTTTTCATACCGCCTGCCGTGGAGCCGGGCGATCCGCCGACAAGCATCAGCAGAATCATAATTGCCTTGGAAGAACCGGTCATAGCGGGAAGATCAGCGGTATTGAAACCGGCGGTTCTCGGTGTGACAGCCTGAAAAAGCGACGCAAGAATCCTTTCGCCGAGCGGAAGCCCCGTAAAATCGCAGAAGAAAAAGAATACTGCAGGGGCAATAATGAGGAGCATCGTTGTTACCAATATGACCTTGCTCTGCATCCGGTATTTTTTGAAATGCCACTTGTTTGTACAGATATCGTCCCATGTCAAAAAGCCGATACCGCCTATGATGATCAAAAACATAACGGCAATGTTTATCGTCGTATCCCCTATGTATCCCGTAAGAGACGGGTATTTGTTTTCGGCGGTGCCGAGTATGTCAAATCCGGCGTTGCAAAAGGCGGAAACCGAATGAAATGCCGCCATCCAAATTCCCTTGATACCGAAGTTTCCGCAAAATGTCGGCAGCATGACGATCATTCCGATAAGCTCGATCAAAAAAGTTCCCCGTACAATAAAGCGAGTCAGGCGGACGATTCCGCCGACCTTCGGGGCAGATATGGCGTCCTGCATGGTACTGCGCTGCATAAGCGATATTTTTCTGCCCGACATCATGGCAAAGGTCGCCGCAACTGTCACAACACCGAGCCCGCCTATCTGGATCAGCAGCAGTATTACCGTCTGCCCGAAAGCGGACCAATAACTGCCTGTATCCTGCACAACCAGCCCCGTAACGCAAACGGCCGAGGTCGATGTGAACAGCGCCTCGTGAAACGGCGTAACAACTCCGGCAGTCGATGAAAACGGCAGCATCAATATCAGTGCTCCGAGCAGAATAACCCCGGCAAAGCCCAGAACGATCAGTTTAAAGGATGACAGTCGCTTTTTTCTATGTGTAATTTCAGGCATATATACTTCTCCTGTTTCTGCTTATTTACAAAAAGTATACCGTGAAACATAAAAAAACGGTGTAATGATTCGGTGTGCTGTATTAAGATTGCATTAAGGCGCTCATTCTTTGAAAAAGCAGTGCAGAGTATAGCAAACGGCACAGACAAAGGCGGATCGTTTGTAACCGTTGTGCGGCTTGAAACAAAGCTTAGAGCCACTCTCACAGAACAGCAAAAGGCTCTGTTCGGGCAAATTAAAAAACGGATGCAGAAATTACGACCGGCATGAGCCACAAGCGTTCAAAAATTTATTCAACGAATGGTTTGCGAGGGATACAAGCAAAAAGATCCGTGCCGTCATACAAAGACAAGCGTAAGATGAAGCGTGATCCGTCCGGGCATATCCGTTTTGAACATACGCAAGAATCGATAATTGATATGCAGATTTGGAAAACCGTGCAAAAGCTGCGTCAGGGTAAACGCCGACCGACAAGCATAGGTGAAACGAGCAAGTATTCCGGTCTGCTGTTCTGTGCCGACTGCGGCTCGAAGTTGTATTTTAATCATAAGCGTGCGGATGATGCGAAAAGCTGTTCCTTCAACTGCTCGCATTACCGCAATAATGCGAAAGATAAATGCACGCCGCACAGAATCCGTGAGGTGGTACTGGATGAGCTACTGCTCGAGGAGCTGCGCCGTATTGCCTACACGGCAAGGACAATAGAAAGACAATTTGCAGAATTTATCAAAAAAAGCTCCTCGGAAAACCGACGGGAGCTTAACGCCAAGCAGCGTGAATATGAAAGGTTGTCAAAAAGGACGGCAGAGCTTAATGCATTGTTCAAACGATTATATGAGGACAATGTCCTCGGCAGGATAAACAACGAGCAGTTCCGTATGCTGTCCTGCGGCTATACGGATGAGCAAAAGAGCATAGATGCCAAGCTGCCGGAGTTGGAAAAGCAAATACAAAATTTACAGCAGGCGGCAAGCGATGTGGATAAGTTCATAGGTCTCGCTAAAAATTATACGCGCATAACCGATCTTACACCCGAAATCCTGCACATCTTCGTTTCAAAGATAATCATTCACGAGCGGCGTGAGCGGTTCAAGCAAAACACCGAACAGCAGATTGATATTTCCGTTACATCGGCAATGTCGCCGAAATGTAAAGAGCATAAAAAAGGCGAAAGACAGGCGGTGCATATGCATTACCTGCCCTTCGGCGCCCGATTAAACAAAGGTATCCTTATGGTAACCCAGTTAAATAAGGGATTTAAGGCTCTTGCGTGAAAAAATATTGCAGACAAAAAAAGCTGTAGTTTCTCCTAAGCGGAAGGTCGGGGATTCGAATTCCTTCTGGCGCGCCAAAAGCGACGGGCATTTTCTGTCCCCCTCGCTTTTTTGCTCACCTAAAAATGATCAGGGCGTTATCTTTTAATATCGGTGAATTTTAGTTTATAAGTGCAAAGAGTATATTAACGGACGTAGGGCAGGGGCTTCGCTCCTGCCGCACATCTTTTATTGCGTGATCGGATTTTACTGCCGCTTATATTTCGAAAACATTGACCTCGGTTCCATGGTCTTTTATGATTTTTACAAGATCATCCGCCTTCAGCCACACCGTCGCCGTGTTGTCATTCGGGTGTATGCCGATGATACCTGAACCGCCAAGAAATTCGCCGTCCATGTAAAACACAACCCTGTTTTCCTTATCATTCAGTGTGCCGAGCGGCGTCACCGCGCCGGGTATCAGACCCAGTATTTCCTGCAGCTCCTCCGGTGATGCAAAGGTCAGCGGTCTTGTTCCGTGGTCCCTTCTGAACTGCTTCAGATCGACGCGTTTATCACCCTTTACGGTTATGAGATAGTATTCACGGCGCTTGTCGTCGCGCACAAAAAGGTTTTTTGCGTCACGGTCGGGATACGGCAGCTCCACGTTTTCCAACTCTGCCATGTGATAAACGGCACCATGATCTGTTATCTCGTGCCAGACCTTGTTGTTATCCAAAAATGCGTAAACTTCACTTTTATTGATTTTCGCTCTCTCCCCTCAATTCTCCGATGCAGTAATCTTCATTGGCTGCGGTTAAAACGACCGGCAGTATTTTCCCCTCAAGGTCACCGGCTGACTTTACCTTGACCCTTGTGTAATTGCCCGTGTAGCCTTCCCAGTATCCGTCACTTTCGGTCTCAAACAGTACTTTTTCGGTCTTTCCGCACTGAGCTTTTAAAAAATCCCTTTCGCACTGTCTGCAAATATCGCCCATTATGTGTGCGCGCTCAGCACGCACCGATTTATCCACAGCATCATGCCGCCTTGCAGCAGGCGTACCCTCACGTTCGGAATAAATAAACACATGCGATCTTGCAAAGCCTGTCTCACGCACAAAATCACAGGACTCTTTAAAGTCCTCATCGCTTTCACCCGGGAAACCAACCATTATGTCGGTTGTGATCGAAGCGTCGGGAAAGATCCGTCTTATACGCTCAACAAGGTCACGGTAAAATGCCGTATCATACTTGCGGTTCATTTCACGGAGAGTCCTGTCGCAGCCCGACTGCAGCGACAAATGAAACTGAGGACAAAATTCCTTACATTCTGACAATTTCAGCAAAGCATCGTCGCTTATCTGATCACATTCAAGCGAGCCTAAACGGACGCGCTCTATCCCTTCGGGCGCCGCGGCTGCCAAAACCGCGTCGCAAAGTCCTGCACCGGTATCCTGACCGTAAGCCGAAAGATTGATTCCAACCAAAACTATCTCTTTATATCCGCTTCTGCTAAGTCCCTCGGCTTCGGCAGCTATTGCCCCGACCGACTTTGAACGGACCCGTCCCCTGGCATACGGAATTATGCAGTAGGAGCAGAATCGGTTGCAGCCGTCCTCAATTTTTATATAGCTTCGTGTATGCTCTGAAAAGCCTGTAACAGTGAAATCGGTTATTTTTTCGCCTGTTTCATGCTCCTCAAATATATGCATTGCCTTTCTTTCGGCAATAAACCTTTCGCAAAGATCGGGTATTTTATCCTCGTTTTTATTGCCGACGATGATATCAGCCTCGACTATTTTTGCCGCTTCATCAGGGAAAGCCTGAGCCATGCATCCGGTAAGTACTATCACGGCTTGACTGTTTTTGCGCCTTGCCTTACGCACTGTCTGGCGCGTTTTGCGGTTGCTTTCGGCTGTGACGGTGCAGGAATTAATTATAACAATATCGGCAGGTTCATCCTCCCCTACAACAGTGTAGCCGCGTTTTTCGAAAAGCTCACCCATTGCCTCCGACTCATACTGATTGACCTTGCAGCCAAGTGTATAAAACTGAACCTTCATAGTGCACCGCCTTTACTATCAGATGTTTTTGATTTTATCATCTGACAAAGCTTTTGTCAAGCGACAGAACGGTGTGAGCCGGTCAGTAAAAATGCTGCGCGAACGCCGCAGCTAATTCTGGCTTCAGACTTTTAGAAAACAAAAAATACCGCTCTCAGATGAGAGCGGTATTTTAATTACTTAAAGATCAATCAAAGATCTTCTTTCCGGTAACTGTGAGAGCACCGGCTGCAAGAACGACCATCATGAGAATGACGAGCGGGCTTACAGAAGAATCTCCGGTTGAAGAGCCGGTGTAGCCGTGCAGCGTCACGGTGAAATCATCAAAATAGATGTCATTGCCGGCTGTGGTCTGAATACCGATGTACCTCTTATCGGCGGTGAATGTGTAGGTTACCTGCTGCCATTCGCCTTCCTTAAGCTCGCCGACGGTTGTTATCGTCTTGGTGCTGTCAGGTGCCGAAACCGAAGTATTTGAGGTCATACCGATAAGGTTAATAGTGCCGCTGGGATCGCCGGTCTTTGCAGGCTTTACCCAGAAGGTCATGGTGTACTGGCTGCCGACACCAAGTGCAAGATCGCCGCTGCGGCAAATGGTAAAGCTCTTAGAGCCTGCCGCATCGCCCTTGCGGAACAGTGAAGTCGATCCGCTGTGTACATTCGCCTTATCAAATCCGTCTGTACCATTCTTGTAAATGGTGTAGGCACTTGAAATACCCTGAGTCTCGATAGTGGTCGGAAGATTCTCAAAGCTTTCGTTGAACTTACCGAGTATCCAGTAAGCGTACAGGACGCCGCCCTCTTCACCGTATACGGTATCGGTGAATTTCTCCTTAAGGTTGGATTCCTTATACCAACCGCCGAATCTGTATCCGGGACGGGTCGGGGTCGGAAGCTCTATCGGATCGCCGGGGTCACCCGAAACGGGCTGAAGGTCAGGACCGCCGAGGGTATCGAGCATGTATACTACAGAGCCGTAAACGTTTGCATTATCAACCGATGCAATAACGGTGACATCGTCAAACATGTAGGTCGCATCGCCCGAAACACCGAGTGAAAGATAGCTACACTTGGTCTTATCGGTCAACGGGTTGGCTGTAAACTCAATGGTAGCATTAGCCCAGTCGCACGGAGCCGAAATGGCTATGCCGCCGCTCTGTTCCTTGGCGTCGCCCCATGTGTTATTCTTGAGAGAGAGAATCGGCACGATATTACCGCTGCCTTCTATCTCAACGACCTTGTACCTGAATTTAATGGTGTATTTTACGCCTTTATTGCAGTTGTAGAAGTCTTTTGAACCCTTGTTAAGGGTGAAACGTGCAAGTGAAGATGCCGGAGAAGACGACTGCGCCTTGCCCTGCTCAAAGTTGTAGTAGAGATAGGGGTTATCGGTATCGGTGATGTGCGAATAACGACCGAAGTTGCCGCTGTTGTCATACACGTCAAAGTCCATTACCCAATCTTCCATAGCCCACTTTGCATAAAGTGTGATGTCCTCATTCGGAAAGGTCTTGCTGGTGAACTCGTTTTTCAGTGCCTTGTCGGTGTACCAGCCGAGGAATTTGTGAGCTGAAAGTGTCGGATCCTCAGGTGCGGTATATGCCTCACCCGGATAACCGAATGACGGATCTATCTCATCGCTGTTTGTCCTGTAGTTTATCGTAACTGCGCCTTCCGGAGCTTCGGTAAGGACAGGACCGACGACAACGTCATCTACGTATATTATAGGTGCACCGTTGTTGATCTTGCCCTCTTTACGTCCGTCAAGAACGAAGTAGAGCTGATTCTGTACCGAGAAGTTTACACGCTCACGGTAGAAGTTATCGCCTACGGTGTAGTAGCCGCTGACCGTTACCCAATCAGTGCCCTTTTCACCGGCGTTGTCATCCCAGGATGACCGAATATTGGTAGTACCCTTCGAATGATCGCCGCTGTATGCGGACTGCTCACCGGTGAAAATCTGGATGTTACCGCCGCATGAACCAGCCTTAACCTTATATTTGAAGGAGATAAAATATGTTGTGTTGGTTTTCGGGAACTGATATGCCTTCGCACCGGCAGCATCGTAACCTGCAAGCTCAAAGTTCCATGAACTGTGGAGTCCGGTAGTCATGAGCACTACTTTGTTGTTTGCATCATCCGGATCATCAACGATCTTGATCTTTGCGTCGGTCTTGTCACTTATACCGCCGTTATTAAAGCCGATGTAATTGTGGCTGTACTTTGCGTACAGAGTGCAGTCGTCACCCGGAACCTCGGTCACCTTGTGGGTGAAGTTGAGATTGGTGTACCAGCCCTCAAAGAACATCTTGCTGTTGGGACGTAAGGGTCTCTGAAGCACTGTGCCGCGAGCCATAGTAGTGGTGGTAATGGTACCTGCATTATTGGTGGTCACCTTGACGAAATCCTTGGACCACATTGCATAAAGGGTCACACTGCCAGCCTCGGGTGCATAATCCGCACCGACCGGCTCGGTCAGCTCAGCGTCAAAATACCAGCCGCCGAACGCAACACTCTCTGTATCGGTAGTAGGGGTCGGAAGTGTTACAGGCGAACCTGCGGTAACGACCATCGGATATGTAAAGTTACCGCTTCCGGTATTAAAGCTTATGGCAGCAGCGCCTTTTTCGCTGTTTTTGACTTCGGATACAGTGACGCTCTCTATAAGAGCGGTAGCTGCTTTACCTGAGCTGTTTGTAGACATTGTGAGATAAAGCCATGATCTGTTCACTTCGCTTCCGTTAACAACAGCTGTGAGATACTGCCATTCGCTCTGCGGAGCTTTAACTGCATCAGACCATGCCAAAGGCGCCAAAGTGTGCTGATTATCCGTACCGAATGAAGCGGGATTCTTACTAAAGGTTGCATTGCCGTTTTTGCCCGAACGAGCTATTGCAAGACGGGCGCTTGACGCACTGCTGAAGCTTTCAAACTTATACTTGACTGTAACGGCATACATTGCCTTGTCCTTGAACTGGAGGAAGCCGCCGTTATCGACATCATATACACCGCAGACATGTCTCCATGTATCACTGTTGTCTATAGCGGAAGAGTGCGAGCCGGTGAAATGAAGACCGGCAGCATCGACATAGGAAAGACCTTTATCGCTGTTTGCAAGCACCTTATGATTATTGGGAGCCCACACTTCGCCGGTGGTGTCATTTCTGTAATTGAATACGAAATGATTGCTGAAGTCCTCGCCGTAATCTGCGTCTCCATTAACGATATCAATGGTGAAATCGTCTATGTAGCAGGTGACTTTTCCAATGTCGCCGCTCTGATCGTTCGGAAGACTTATATAAAGGTTGTCATTCGTGATCTTGCTGTCAGTATAGAGAACATACTTGAAGGGCAGCCACTCGGTGTCCGCATTGAGAACATAGCGGCCTTTTCCATCGATAGTACCGTTCTCTGCCGTCATTGTAACTGACTCGCACAGAAGCTCTGTTTTGGGATGACCGGGAATATATGAAGACTGCTGGCCTGTGTAGAGCTTGATACCAAGTGAATTTGATTTTCTGTAAGAGCCCTTGGCAAACTTATATTTGAATGCTATAACATACTGCGTATCGGGCTGCAGAGTAAATGCATCCGCGCTGTTATACGCGCTGACGTTAGCGTCCTTTCCAACCTCAAAGTTAGGTGAGTTGACTGAATCAGTCGTGAGGCGGAATACTGCGTTGGACTGATCGGCAGGATCAACGTCATAATTGCAATTGGTTCGATCAGACGTATCCGAAACGCCCTTGTTGCCGTCGAACGTCAGCTTAAGCGCTCCGCCTACCGGTGTATCGGTCGCTTTAAAAGCCTGACCGACGCCTGTGAGCGAGACCGCACACAGCGACAGCAGAAGCGCAACAGCACAGACGATGCTGACGACTTTTCTGATGTTCCTTGTCATAATAAGTATCTCCTTTTAAGATGTTCTTGAGTCCAGACGCTTTTACGGCATAGGAAAACCGGACAGAGCGCCACTCTTAACCACATTATAGCAAATAAAATGCTAAATATCAAGTTTTTTGTTAAGTATTAATAAACAAATTATGTACTGAATTATTGTTGAAATTGACGTTTAAATGCGCTTACGGCGAAATCCCGAGCGACAAATTGCCGATAATCGGGAAATCACAGCGCTATTTTGCATTGTTTTCTTTATTATCGGCCTTATCCTTTTCGCCGTCAGCCGCAGTCTGCTTTTTCTTTTTTACAAGCACGACAGCGGTAACGGCACCGGCGATCACAATCACCGCCGCGGCTGCAATCAAAATGTACAGCCACGCGCCGCTGCCCTCTTCCCGTTTCCCGTCCGGTTCGGATTCGGACTGTGTACCGTCGGGCTGCGACGGAGTGTCGGGCTCCGGCTCTTGAATTTTGAGCCAGTCGGCATGGAGCACAAGATACGCGTGCTCGAATTTTGTTCCGGTATAAGGCTCGGTGCCGTTCTCGTCAAGCGACCAGCCGAGGAACGTGTAGCCCTCTCTTGTCGGTTCCGGCAGCGTGACATCGTCGCCGAACTCACCGTATATAGTTTCGCAGTATGTACCGCCCGCAGTGTCGAAGCATATCATATTGCCATTGAACTCCGCAAGGGAATCACTGCGGTATACATATATATTGTCGATCATAAGCTGTGTGTGCCCGGATATTCCGATATACGCGTAGTTCGAGTCTGCGCTCTTAGGACTCGGCTTCAGCTTTATGGTGCAGGTCTGCCAGCCCTTGCCTACATCGGCGGCAGTATATTTCTTTACATAGTCTGCCGATTTGTTCTGCTCCATACGGTCAGACCACGCGCCGCCGTCAGATGCGGTTATAATTTCAAATCCGCCTGCATTTTTACAGGATATGATTTTATATTTGAATGTGACAGCGTATTCGACGCCTTCTTCAAGCGTTATTTTGTTTCCGTGCTCGTCTATCAGTATGACACCGGCATAAGCCTTGTAGTTACCCGGTGTTCCTATGTCATAATCATAAAAAAGCGAAGTGCCGCCGCCGTAAGGATCTGATGAATCGAGCTTGCAGCGTTGAGTGAATGTGCCGTTGTTGGGGGTCGGAAAATCGGCAGTGTTTTCAAAACCGACAAACTGCGGAATAAGCTCCCACTTGGCATAAAGCTCAAGACTCGCTTTTGGGAATTCATTAAATGAATATCTTTCGGTAAGCTCCTTATTATACCAGCCTGCAAAGCGGAATCCGTCTCTTGAAAGCGAGGGCAGCGTGACCTTTTCGCCCGCTCCCCCGGCAACAGCTTCGGGAGCATCTGCTCCGTTTCCGTTGAAGGTCAGCTTGACAGCCGATTCGTTCGGCGTCCATTTTGCGTACAGCCTTGTTGTAATACGGCTCGGTATGGTCGAGCCGGTGAATTTTTCGGTAAGGTTTGAGTCTTTATACCAGCCGCCGAAATCATACCATTTGCGTTCCGGGGTGGGAAGCTCCAGCGCGTCCCCGGCGTTGCCCATTACGACATCGCAGTAGCTTCCGCCGTTTGACTGGAATTCGACCGACGAAGTGCTGCCGATACATTCGGTAACGGTTATGTCGTCGAACAGTATTATTGTTTTCAGGCTGTCCGTACCTGCCGACGACGAGGGGCAGGTCGGCGAATAGACGTTGATCGCAAGCTTGTTGTAACTCGGCGAATCGGCGATGCCTGCCTTGAAAACGACCGATGTGGTCGTCCATTCCGTGGTGTCGCCGGGGTAGAAATTAAGTCCCGAGAAATTTTTTATTTTGACTATTCCGCCGGTGCCGTTGCTTTTTGCTATGTTTACAACGGTCGGCGAATCGGCCTTTTCGGCAGCGGATATGTTTTCCACCTTATATTTCAGCGTAACTGCATAAATATTTCCGTCGGTAAGAGTAAAATCGCCGAGCGTGCTGTTGTATATTTCAAGTTTATGATTTTCCCCGTTGGTATCAACCGTCATCCGGTAAACGTTTCCGTCGCCTTCCGGCACTACCGAAGCGCCCTGTCCGGGATAATAGTTATTTTCAAAATCACAGGTGTAGTCCGACAAAAACGACGACTGTGACGCATTGGCACCGGCGGCAAAGGCGGTGCCTGCTATGCCGGTGAGCAGAGCCGCGGCAACGACAAATCCAGTCAATTTTTTAAGCCATGATCCTTGCATTTTTTGTACCTCACATAAATGATATGTTACAAGTATAACAATTCAAATATATTATTTCAAGTGTGTTTTTATCAATATTTATAAAATTTATCTGTTCCGCAACAAAAGTTTATACCAAATACTCCAAAGTACCGCCAAAATACGGATGTCTGCATAGCTGAATTCTGAGCTTCGTTTCTTAATAAGCAGACTAAAAACCGATTGACATTTTGCAGGGCAGGGCTCTGCAGCATTTTTATGCCGGTGAATTTAATTTATTAACTACATGCAGCCATGCAACTTACGTCTGTCAATAAATCAAACCACGCAGATATGTGTCGTTCCTAAACAACAAATAGCAGTAAAACACGCGGAACGACACTCATGGCTCCTTCCCT
>ERZ780149.3468-NODE-3468-length-13144-cov-42.298342_pt1 | contig 13144 bp, 11 predicted proteins | sample MGYA00511367_ERZ780149 | MGnify/ENA primary metagenome ERZ780149 (study PRJEB29588, sample SAMEA2153852) | human gut metagenome | biome: human gut; feature: human-associated habitat; material: faeces | place: Denmark | collected 2008/2010 ...
GAGCAGCACAAGGCGTCCAAGCTGAGGCTCTACGAGAAGTATGCAGCCGGAAGCATCACGAAGGAGGCGTACATTCAGCAGAAGGCGGCAACGGATGCGAAGATCGCTGAAAACGATGAGGCAATCCAGCGCAGTCACGAACGGATGAAGGAGCTTGACTCCGAGACCTCCTGTTCGGATGAAAAGCTGGATGCTGTCTGCGATCAGTACGCCGACTGCAAAGCTCTGACCTATGAGCTGACCCACGCATTCATTTCTGCGGTCTACATTTACGATCTTGACAACATAGAAATCGTCTGGAAGTTCAAGGACTTCCTCACTACATCAGAAGGAGAAGCCAAATGAAAGTATTTCTTTATATCCGCGTTGCCTGTGCGGATCAGCTTGCGGCAGCAGACCAGCGGGAAGAGCTGGAACGCTATGCGAAGGACAAAGGCTATGAGGTGGCTGCTGCTGTGGCGGCAGACGGCATCTCCGGCGTCCATACGGAAGGTATCATGAACTTCCTGCTGAACGAAGCCAAGCGTCAGGACATCGGTACGATCCTCACCCGCGACACCTCGCGAATCAGCCGGGACACTTCCTCTTTCATGAGGTTTGAGCGAAAGTTCCGGGAGAACGGCATCCGGTTCGAGTATCTGTCCAAGCCTGACAACGAGCTTCCGGTCACTCCGATGTTGGAGGCATTTGCGGCGGCGTATAAGAAGCGTCGCACAAAGAACGGCACAAGAGCGTAGAGAAAACGCAAGCCGTTCACGGGTGGTTGTCCACCAATGAACGGCTTGTAAATTCTCAAAAATTTTTTAGTCCCTACTTGACACAAGAAGACCTTTCCCGCCTGGGACGCGAATACATAGAAACTGGCCGTTATATGCGCCGGGTGTTCCCGGCTTACGGCGTCCGTTTTATCGCCATCAATGATAACGTGGACACGGAAACCGATGCTGCCGATGACCTTACCGTCTCTGTCAAAAATATTATGAATGAGGCATACAGCCGGGATATTTCTGTAAAGACCCGGAGCGCCCTGGATGTGAAACGCCGCAGCGGTGATTTTGTCGGAGCCTTTACCATTTACGGTTATGTAAAAACCGGCGATAAGCATAAAAGTCTGGAAGTTGACGAATATGCGGCGGGTGTGGTGCGGGATATTTTCAGAAAGCGTCTGGAAGGGTTTAGCGCTTCCCATATTGCGGATGAACTGAACCGGATGGGCATACTTTCCCCACTGGCATATAAACGCAATCACGGGATGCCCCATGCAAAAGGCGGCTATACGGATCGCAAGGACTGTAAATGGTCTGCGACTACCATTATCCGTATTTTGCAGGATGAAACCTACACCGGAACGCTGGTACAGGGAAAGCAGACGACGCCCCACTTCAAGCTGAAAGAGCGTGAGGACAAGCCTTCCTCCGAATGGGTCCGTGTGGAGGGTACCCACGAGGCAATTATCCAGAAACATGATTTTGATCTGGTGCAGAGGCTCCGAAGGATTGATACCCGCACCTCTCCAAAGTCAGATAAGGTCTACCTGTTCTCCGGCATTTTAATCTGCGGGTGCTGCGGTTGCCGCATGACCCGCAAGACGAACCGTTACAAGGACAAGGAATACCACTACTACTATTGCCCGACCGGAAAGAAAAATGGCTGTACTTCCTCTGTCATGTTAAAGGAAACAGACTTGATCGAGTGTGTGCAGGACAGCTTGAAAGGCCATATTGAAAATGTAGCTTCCCTGGATGCTCTGCTGTCCAGTATTAGTCAGGAGCGGATCAACCGGGAACTGGTTCAGGAATATACCGCGCAGATCAAGGCAAACGAAAGGCAGCGGGCGCAGATCGAGGGATTCAAGACAAAGCTCTATGAGAACCTGGTAAGCGGGATTCTCACCAAAGAAGAATATCTTTCCTATAAGCGGAAATACAATGCCGACATTGAACTTCTGCAAAAGGCGATTGACGAATGGGAAGAACGCCTGACGGATGTACTGGAGAACCGCAGCGAGCGGAACCGCTGGATCAACCATTTCATGCAGTTCTCCACAATGGAAGAAATTGACCGCCGTGCGGTCATGCAGCTTATCCGCAGTATCCGGGTAATCGGCAAGGACGAGCTGCATATTGAATTTAACTATCAGGATGAATATAAAAAGGCCGTCGCACTGGCGGAGCAAATCGCGGAACAGGCCGCAGAAAGGAAGGCAGGCTAAATGGCAAGAAAAAGCAGGAAACAGACGGAATCTCCCATGCCGGCGCCGTCCTTATATGTATATGTGGCACTGTATATCCGGCTTTCCGTGGAGGATAACAAGAAACGGGGCTGCTCCGTGGAGAACCAAAAGCTGGTGCTGAATGATTTTCTGGCGGACAAACCGGATTTTGTAGTCTATGACACATACATCGACAATGGACTGACGGGTACAAATTTCCACCGCCCCGGATTTCAGCAGATGCTCTCTGATATTGAAGCGGGCCATATCAACTGTGTGATCGTTAAAGACCTTTCCCGGCTTGGACGCAATTCTATTGATACCGGCTATTATATTGAGCAGTATTTTTATGCGCATAATGTCCGTTTTATTGCGGTCACGGACCAGTTTGACACGGCGGACCCCGGCAACCTTCACGGCGGCATTATGCTTCCCCTGAAGAATATGATAAATGAAGCCTATTCTCTGGATATTGGAAGAAAGATCAAGGCACAGGCAAGACAGGCCATGAAAGACGGCGATTATATTGGCGCACGGGCACCCTATGGCTACCGGAAAGACCCGGATAACTGCCACAAGCTGCTGATCGATGAGAATACGGCTCCTGTCGTGAAACAGATTTTTGAATGGGCTTATGAGCGCGTAGCGTTGAACCGTATCGTCCGTAACCTCAATGAAATGGGGATTGCGGCGCCAAGCCACTACAAAAAATCCACCGGTGAAATCACCAGCCCCGGCCTGATTGGGAGCGGCAAATGGCAGACCCGCACGGTAATGAAGATTTTAGAAAGCGAAGTTTATACCGGCGATCTGGTGCAGGGCAAAACAAAGATGGTGGACCACCAGCAGGTCAAGGCTGACGATGACAACCTGATTATTGCCAGACGCACCCATGAGTCGATTATCAGCCATGAACTCTTTACTGCGGTACAGGAATACCGGAAACAGGTCTGCGAGGAAAGCCGGGCGGTCCCCAAACGCCCCTATACCCCGAATATTTTCAAGGGTAAGGTATTCTGCGCCGACTGTGGCAGGAGCCTCCACCGGCAACGGGCGGAACGTAAAAAAGGCCCGGATATTTACTGGTTCCATTGCCTCACGAACAGCCGTGTGGCGAAAGATACCTGCAAAGGCGTGATGATGCAGGAGACAGAGCTGATTGCAACCGTCACCACTATTTTAGAAAAAGAGCTGTCCGTTGCTTTGGGTATGTCCCTTCCTCTCTTTCAGTTGGAGGCAAGGCAGAAACAGAAAAAAGACGGGCTGAAATCCCAAATGTCTGCCAAACGGCAGGAAATAGAGAAACAGCGGCGTTTAATCCGGGGGCTGTATGAAAACTTCGTACAGGGCATTTTAACCAGCGATGAATATTTTGAACTGAAAGCAGGTTATGAGGAATCTATCACTGTCCTTTCCGGCGATATTGAGGCGCTTGAAAAAGATATGGATGCCCTGGATGACCAGCTTGTACGCTACCGTGCAATGGAAAAAGACGCAAAATCACTGGCTCAGGACCATGTATTGACGGCGGAACTGATTGAACGGCTGATTGAGCGGATTGAGATCGACCATGAGCGGAATATCCGTGTTTTTTTCCGGTTTAAGAGTGAATTTCAGGGGGAGGCGGTAAAATGAAGCAGAAATATGTGATTGCCCTTTATATCCGCCTGTCTGTGGAGGACTTCAAGACGGAAAGTTTGAGTATTCCCAACCAAAAGCTGCTCCTTCTGGAAAAGGCCATGTCGCTGCAGGAATGGGATAACAGCGAAGTCCTGGAATTTGTTGATAACGGCCATACAGGAACCAACTTTGAACGTCCCGCGGTACAGGAGCTTTTGACAATGGTGCAGGCCGGGAAAATTGACTGTATCATTGTGAAGGACCTTTCACGGTTTGGCCGCAACAGCATTGAGACCGGCTATTTCATTGAGCGAGTGTTTCCGCTTTACCATACCCGGTTTATTTCTGTCAGCGACGATTTTGATACCGCCAATTTCAAAGGAGATACCGGAGGGATTGACATTGCCTTTAAGTATCTTATCAGTGAGTGTTACAGCCGGGATATGTCCATGAAAACGAAAAGCGCCAAATACGCAAAGATGCGCCGGGGCGAGTATCAAAGCGTCATTTGTCCTTATGGCTACCGTAAGAGCGCAGACGGGCGTATGGAACCGGACGAGGAAGTGTCAGAAATTGTCCGGCAGATATTTGAATGGGCAGCCGACGGCAATACCGCCGCAGAGATCACGAGGAAACTGTACGCCATGAAGATTCCTACGCCTGGAGAATACCGGAGGAATAAAGGCAAAGATCACTACAATGTTTCCCGAACGCATGGCGTCTGGAACAGTTCAACGGTGCTGCGGATGCTGGCGGACCAACGGTATATCGGCACCTATGTGATCGGTAAGCGCAAGGTACAGGAGATTGGCAGCCGCCGCATGGAATTGAAGGATGAAAGCGAGTGGTTCAAAATCCCGGATCACCACCAGGCAATCGTAAGCAAGGAACTGTTTGAGAAAGCCAATGCTTCAATTAAGCGGTTCTCCCTTCCCAATAAAAAGCAGCGTGACTACCTTCTCCGTGGAAAGGTATTCTGTGGATGTTGCGACCATGCCATGTCACTCAGAAATGATGTCTGGTTTTACTGCCGTCATTCCGAAGTGGCAGAAAATCTTCCTTGTCACGGGGTAAGGGTAAAAATGGTTGATCTGGAGCAGGCGGTTTTTGAGATAATCCGGGCGCAGATGTGTCCGGCGCTGGGAATTGACAGCAGCAAAGACAAGCTGGATTTGCAGACGGTTCAGCAGGCCGAGCATGAAGATAAGCTGCACTCTATCCAGGACAGTAAACGGCAGCTCTATGAACAGTATGCGCTTGGAGAGATTGACCTGGAAACCTACAGGGAGCGGAAAGCGGTATATGACGCGGAACTGGTGCAGGCAAAGAATGTCCATGCCGCTATTACCGCACAGACCAAACAGATACAAAGCGATTACGAAGCAAGACTGAAACAGCGTGAAATCGTTCAGGAAGTAGACAGTGCCGGCACTCTGACACAAGCCCTGATTGACCGGCTTATCAATAAGGTCTATATCTTTCCGGGAGACCGGATTGAGATTGAATATGTTACGCAGGACTTCTTAGCAACTGCGGAACCGTGAAAGGAGGCATGAGCCATGAACGCCGTATGGAACAGCTACGGGCAGCTATGCGGTTGCCCGGAAATTTTCAAAAAAAGTTGCAAATTTTTTTGTCGTGAGCTTGACATACGGGTGCCGCAGGTCATGAAAGCGAATATGCCGCAGATGGTTTTGCTGAAGCGTCAGCTCAAACATCGCTGATACCCTGTTCGGATTCAGCAGATACCCCATCTCATTGATGCAGATATAGCCTTCATAATCCTTGCAATAGCAGTTGCCGCAAAGTCTGCGGTTCTCCGCCTGCCGAACCCGCAAATCAAGCAGATACTTCCGGATTGGCGCTGCAAGCGGCAGCGTCCGGCGGCTTGACTTCGTTTTTGTGGTATCGCGGGCGATGACCTCGTACTTCCCGTTCAGCCTGCACGCAATCACCGTGTGCTGAATCGTGATGGTGTTCTGCTGGAAGTCGATGGCATCCCAGCGCAGTCCCACGGCTTCGCTGCGCCGCAAACCGTAGAATGCCGCCAGCATGACCGGCGTTTCAATCAGCGTCCCCTTTACGCAGGCGAGAAGCTGGTTGATTTCATCCTTGTCATAGAAAGCAGGCTGGAAGCCGTTCTTGCGCGGGCAGTCTACCTTATCCGCTGGATTCACGGAAAGCTGGTCCGTCTTTACCGCAAAAGAAGGACTTCATTTGATAATAATTCGTTCTTTTATGGCAATATCGTATTTTGTTGTGCGAATATATCAAGTAAGATTTTTGATATGGCATTTAGTCTGCGAGCATAGCAATATCCTCGGATAATTGTTCTTGTGCTTTCTTGTATTTCTCACGAAGCATCAGGAACTCCCTTAGTTTTGTTTTTACAAACGTCAGCTGTTCTTCATAAGGGATATAATCAATATAATAATCCTTGAACATGTCTGCTGATATTGTCAATTTTGATGTTCCGTCAGCCAAGTCTGAAACAATTTGCTTTCTTATAGACGCAAAGTAGCAATTATAGAATTCCAAGTTAATTGGATGTTTTGGATCATTCTTGCTTGTTAAAACAAGACACAAATTACTTGCAATAAATTTGCCATTAACATAATGGCTGCGCCCTAAAGAACCTGCAGCGCTAACAGCATACACAATCGCTTCCGTATCGAGTTCGTATTCTGTATGCGTTTTCCACTCTTCACTTGCCGTTACAAAAGGATAATCTCCTTCAATATTGCTTTCGCTTGCAAGCGACCCTTTTGTCACGTTGAACAGCGTTCCAATTTTCATCATTTCATAATTGCTATTGCGCCGCTTTTGTACCCCTGCACAGTTCAAAACACCATCTTTATATATTTTTTTCTTTTGACATATTCCCGGAATCTCTTTTGAATTAGAAATAGTATCAAATATTCTGTTTTCTATTTCAGACCATGTTCCATTTTTATCAACACGCCCCTTATGCTGAACACTTACAAAACCGTCATCTTCCAACGTATAAAACAAAACATCATCTGATGGAATATGTGGAGTTTTTATGAAACCAAAAATAGATGTATTTACACTCCGTTTTTGTTCTGAAAACAGTTTATTAGGCATTTTAATGACATACTCCAACTTTGCCATAGATAAAACTTTTTCTGTCATTCCACCTTGATTGTGCGTTAGGGTGGGTGTTGGCATAATAATAACAAGTTTTCCACCCGGCTCAAGATAATTTAACGCCTGAAGCGTAAATTTGATTGGATTGTTGTTTTCATATGGAGGGTTGATAATAACTCGCGTTGGTTTCATTGAGCGTATATATTCAAGCAGTTCTTTATCGTTATTGTTAACCACAGCACCTTGTGTTTCATCTAATAAGCTGCTCCTATACAGCAAATTAGTTCTTCCATCTCCATGCAAGAACATATTTGAGCACGCAAGAGCAAAAAGGACAGAATCTATCTCAAAACCTATGAGTTGCTTTTCTTTAATATTTGCAATTGTTTTTTCGTTTCCCTTTGCAAGTGCAATCATTGTCTCCATCGCTTCCATAAGAAAGCCACCGGAACCCGCACAGGTATCCAGTACCACATCATCTACAGACAACCTTGCTAAACGAACCATGAGTTCCTTGATATGGTCAGGCGTTAAGATGATATTCTTATTATCTACTTTTCCCGCGCGAGATAAGAAAATTTTATATGCGCGTCCCAGAATATCTTGTTTTTCTTCATTCTGAAAAGGATAGTATATTTTTTCTTCTATTATACCTATTATTTTTTTATATTCTTCAAGTGTATAATCGATGTTCTTGATAAATGAAAACTTGTCACGCCAGCTAAACTCCTTTGAAAGACTGTTTATTTTGCTTTCCAGTTCAGTGGTTATCGCCTCCAGAATAGCTTTATTGAGGTTATGCGCTTCAAGCACTGTTGCTTTTGTTGTTGCAACTTCCTGCTTGGATGGAGCTTGAATGTTTTTGTATGTACTTCTGAAATTGTTATTTTTCAAAGCAATCATCAAGCCAGAGAAAAACAGGCTGCGGTCAGTATCCCGAACCTTGTTGTTGTCATTGAATCGTTTGTTTAAGTCTTTCAATACGATTATTAATGCTTCCGTCGTAACGCTTTCACCGTATTTTATCTTGCCATATTGCTTTTTGATTGCAGCAATGGAAAGAAGGGTATTCTCTTGCGGAAAACGCTTTATCTCTGTCACTCCAGATACTTTTAAATAATAAGTTACACGAAGGTTATCCTTCGATTGTCCAGATACACTAATACCAATAACATCCTTGTGTATCTTATTATTCACCATATAATACTGCACTTCATCTTGTGCTGCTTCGTGATCTGTCGCTTTTGCCTCAACCACTATGCAATAGTCATCACTATCATAAAAGAAATCAGGATACCCACTATAATTTGTCCCTTTTTTAGATACAAATCCATAAAACGTCGGTATGGCATTTTTTTTCTATAAATGTGCTCGTACCATAAAAGCTACGGAATATATTCTCTGTTACGGTTTCACTAACTTTCTTACGCGACATTGTTCTTTGCAACCTTTCTTTAATGCTTTTATATGCAATCAAGTTTTAAATGTGAGTAGATTGATATTCGTGTATTTATACCCACATCTGTAATATCTTACAACGTGCTTCTTATCATTTTTTCATATATATTGAAATCTATCATATTGTTGTAGTCATATATCAAACGAACACCTCCTTACAGTGCAAATAACAAAACAAATTATAACACGAATCAATAAGAATCGCAAGACGCTCACAGGATTATTGTTCATGAGCGCGTCAAAACCGTCAGGCTGCATCCGCAGGGCGCTGTCAATCATCATGCGAATCGTGTCGCGGCTGGTGATGCGGGCGCTGCTGCCCTGCCACTTATCGTATGAGACGGTTTTATCCTGCGGATTTTCGACGATGGCGAGCCGATGCTCGCGGCAGAGGCTGTCGCTCAGCTCCGCAACGACTTTGCCGGAGCGAAGCACATCCTTGAATTTGCGGGTGCAGTCCAGCGAAACGGCGCTGAACACAATGTGATTGTGGATGTGCGCATGGTCATCATGCGTCGCCACAAGGAACGCGAAATCCCCGTTCAGCAGCCGGGAAGCCAGCTCATAGCCGATTTTGTTGGCTTCCTCCGGCGTTACTTCTCCCGGCTGGAAGGATTGCCGCACCTGATATGCAATCACTTCATTGCGAATGCGCCGTCCGGTTTTCGCGATATAGGCATTTCGGTTCAGCAGGAACTCTTGGTCAGCGGTTTCGGGCGCACAGGCATAGGCGGAAATCAGTTTGCCCTGCTCAGTCTTGTCCGGGTTCTTCACATAATCCAGCCGTGCTTTCAGGCACTGGGCGATTGTCTTGCCCTTGTTGATGTGCATCGACATGATGCGGGTGGTCGCCATTGTTATCCTCCTGATTGCAGAAAAACGTGCCCCTCCGAAGAGAAGCGCGTTTCATGATTTTTGCGTTTTTATACTATTTCCAGATAAGAATGCGCCAAGATGCGCCGCGAATTTTTGCATTCTGGCTAACACGAATGAAACGCAGCGTAGCAGCGCTACGCTAAGTGGAATGAGTGGACGCCAGAATCAAAAAGGCGCAAGCAGATGGCACAGGCGAATCTGGAAATAGTATTACGTCAGCAGCCGCTCGAAAAAGTCAAGCACTCGGCTGACATTCTCCAAAATCAGATGGGCGATACCGGGCAGACCGACGGGACTTACCAGCAGCATCAGCACCGCGAAGGCAATCCCGTTCTGCCAGCTGCCGGTGACAAACGCCATCAGCGACAGGATGCCAAAGAGCGATGCGCTCAGCCCGATAACGGAACCCGCCAGCGAAGTGACGAAGGCAGCGGCGCACAGGATGAGCCTTGCCATCAGGATGACGGGGCACAGGATGATTTTCAGGATTGTCTTGCGCATAGAAGTTCCTTCTTATACTGTGTTCAGCTGGAGCGTGGAAAGCAGCTGGTTCATCATGCCCAGCAACAGATTGACGTTCTCCTGAATTTCGTCAATCTCTGATTCGTAGATGCTGCCGTGTTCGTTGACCCTGCGGGCAATCTGGTTGACGTTGTTCGTTAGATTTGCCAGCAAGCGAATCATTTCGCGAAGCTGCGGCAAATCGAGTTTCAGGACATAGCCGTTCAACACCATCGCGCGGAGAAACGCCGATATGTTGTGAATTTCCAGTTGCTTCATCTTTGCGTCGATGATGCGTGCTTCCTCTTCCGTCACGGCAAAGTGAAGCATCTTCGACCGCCGCGCGTTCTCCTTCTTCATTCCCTCTCCTGAAACGCCTTTGCGCAAGGCTGTCGAATCGCTTTTTCGTTTTTTGCAGCAGGCGGACGTTCGCGCTTCTGCATTTCCTGCCGTGCCAGATTGATGAAGTCATTCAGAATCACCGGATGCGCGGCGACGGCATACGCACTCCAGCGGTCAGGCTCGCAGGGAATCTCCTTTTCGAGCGCCCAGCGCTTGTTCGCATTGGAGAAGCGTCCATCCCAGACTTTTTCCTGCACCGTCGCCGCCAGCACCAGCGTTACCCGCTCGCTGCCGTATTGGTCAAGCACCTCCTTGACGCACGCTTCGTCCAAGTGCATTCCGTCGAAATGCTTCGCAATCGCTTCCTCAATGGCGTTTTTGCAGGCGATATTGCTCCGGCGCGCGTTCCGGTACTCCGCCAGTTCACCGTGCGCGCGGGCATATGCCGCATCGTGCGGGTAGACGGCTGTCATTGCAATCGTGTCCATTTCATCCTCCTTTTCGGATTATCGTTCCTGTTCTGCGCTCTTTTCTCGGCTGACAGGGCGCTGATCCATGTTCAATTCTGCGTCCAGTTCCGCCAGTCTTGCGCTTTTGGTTTTCAGCTCTTCCTCCTGCGGAAAGGGCTTGCCCAGCTCCGCTTTTGCCGCTGCCATCTGCTGCTTTGTCGCATCAAGGCGCGCTTGAACCTTCGCCATTCGGTCAGGAAGCGTCTGAATCAGGTTCATTAGGCGAGTAATGTTGCCCCTTGCGTCGCTGCCGACTTCCATGACATGCGAAACTGCACCGCGCAGGGTGAGTCTGAATTTATTGGCAAACGAATCGAACTGGACGCTCATGGTCAGCCCGCGATAAGCGCCAAACTCCACCGGATTCACCTGCGCGGCTTCCTTGCACGCGGCAAGTATGGCTTTGCCCGCCGCTTCCTTGTCCTCAATGAAATTTCCGTGAGCAGTCAGCCCGCCGAACTCCGCTTCGGGTTCGGGATTCGCCGCCAGCGTTGCCCTATCCTGCGCAAAACCTTCCAGCAGCTGTGCATCCTGTTCCAGCTGCCGCGGAAAAACTTTCAGCAGCTGATCTTCCAGCCGATACTGCTGGCTTTGGTGATCGGCCTTCATCAACCGCAGACGTGCCACGTCCACATCCAAATCCATTTTCTCCTTGATGCGCGGGTCGCCAGCACACAGCGCCTTGATTTCCGCGTAGGACAGCGCCGTTTCATCCACATCGTCGCAGGAGCGGACGGGACTTTTGCTGGTCATAATCTGGCTGATGAACTTCTGCTTGTTTTCCACCGTCTGCCACAGATAAGCATCAAACGTCGCCTCTGTGACATAGCGGTAGATGTACACGTCCTTGTTCCGGTTGCCCTGACGAACGATTCGCCCCGCGCGCTGCTCCAAATCCCCCGGCCGCCACGGGCAGTCAAGGTCGTGCGACGCGGCGAGACGATCCTGAACGTTTGTTCCCGCGCCCATTTTGGCAGTGCTGCCCATCAGTACGCGCACCTGTCCGCTGCGTACCTTCGCGAAAAGCTCCTTCTTCCGCGCTTCCGTGTTCGCTTCGTGGATAAAGGCAATCTGCTCCTGCGGGATGCCCTGCGCAATCAGCTTGGCGCGAATGTCATCATACACGTTGAAGTTCTCGCTGCCCGTTTCGTCCGCCAGAAGCTTCTCCACATCCGCTGCTTCCTTCTCCGAAGCCGCCTTGCCGCGCGGGGTGGACAGGTCGCAGAAAACCAGCTGTGTCAGCTTTTCCGCCGCTCCTTCGCGCCAGATGCGGACAATGTTCCGGACGCAGGCGTTGACCTTGCTGCCCGGATCATCCGGCAGAAACGGATTCATCAGCCGCTGGTCAAGCCCTAACTTCCGCCCGTCGGAGGTGATGCGCAGCATATTGTCCACGCTCGGATCAACCGCGCCGCTGTGAACCGCTGCCGCCCGCTCCGAAAGCGCCTGCACCATTTCCTGCTGATAGGCAGACGGCTTCACCACCACTGTTTCGTAGTGCGCGGTCGGTCGGGGAAGATTCAGCTGGTCAGCCGTCTTGATGTCCGCAACTTCCTTGAAAAGATTCATCAGCTCCGGGAGATTGAAGAACTTTGCAAAGCGCGTCCGCGCCCGATAGCCCGTCCCTTCCGGAGCGAGTTCAATCGCGGTTGTGGTTTCCCCGAAAGTGGAAGCCCACGCATCAAAATGCGACATGCTTTTCTGCTGCAATGTGCCGTACTGCAGGTAGCGCTGCATGGTGTACAGCTCCGTCATGCTGTTGCTGACGGGCGTACCCGTTGCAAACACAATGCCTTTGCCGCCGGTGATTTCGTCCATGTATCGGCATTTCAGGAACATATCCGATGATTTCTGCGATTCTGTCTGCGAAAGTCCTGCCACGTTCCGCATTTTTGTATACAAAAATAAATTTTTGAATGAATGCGCCTCGTCCACATAAAGTCTGTCCACCCCTAACTGCTCGAAGGTGATGACATCATCCTTCCGTTCCTCGGCTTCCAGTTTGGAGAGCCGATTTTCCAGCTGTTTGCGGGTGCGTTCCAGCTGCTTGATGGAAAACTGTTCGCCGCGCTGGTACTTGAGTTCTTCGATACCATGCGTAATGTCATCCAGCTGCTCCCGGAGAAGGCGCTGCTGCCGCTCTTGCGAGACGGGAATCCGCTCAAACTGGCTGTGCCCGATAATTACCGCGTCATAATCGCCCGTCGCAATGCGCGCGCAGAACTTCTGCCGATTGGCGCGCTCAAAGTCCTTTTTCGTGGCAACCAGAATGCTGGCAGAGGGATAGAGGCGGATGAACTCGGATGCCCACTGCTCGGTCAAATGATTGGGGACGACAAAAAGCGGCTTCTGGCAAAGCCCAAGCCGCTTGGATTCCATCGCTGCTGCCACCATTTCAAACGATAGCGATAGGTAATCCTTTGGGCGGGATATGCAGCCGCAGGCTGCATATCCGTTCCTCCGGATTTTCCCCCGCTCCAAACCGTGCGTGACAGTTTCCCATCACACGGCTTTCCAT
>ERZ780149.3472-NODE-3472-length-13122-cov-11.700390_pt1 | contig 13122 bp, 13 predicted proteins | sample MGYA00511367_ERZ780149 | MGnify/ENA primary metagenome ERZ780149 (study PRJEB29588, sample SAMEA2153852) | human gut metagenome | biome: human gut; feature: human-associated habitat; material: faeces | place: Denmark | collected 2008/2010 ...
AGTGATAAAAATAATCATAGCAAGTGCTACAACTGATTCCACTACTCAAACCTTAGAGCCCCCTAAGAAGTAAAAAAGTTCTTTCATCATAGACGTCACTCCTTCCTCTTAGGATTACTAAGATTTTGGAGAGAAAACACCTTTAAGTGTTACCACAGATATTATTGTACTATAAATATGCTAGTTAGTCAATATACTTTTAGTGTATTTTATTTATTTTTATATACATACATATGTTTATATTTAAACACAAAAATAGTTTATGAGGAAGACTACTTTAGTAGGCTTACGAGATACCACGGAAAACATAAACTTGTTTATGGTTGAAGTGGCAAAAAAGAGATTAGATGTATATTCTATCTCTTTTATTTTTCTTTTTATTTTGAGTATAATACTTATCAACTAAAACAATACTCTTATTCTTTAAACTGAGTTTAGTATCTATAATTCTCTGATTAGTAGAGCCTCTAAAAATAGCATCTAAACTCTTTTTTTCTAGAATAAAAGGACCATCTACTAAAACATCAATAAGTTTTAAAAACTCTATAATTTTAGGATTATTCTTACTCATACTAAGAAGAACCTCATAAGTAAAACCTGTATAGCACCAAATATTCATTTTCTTACTTTTAACATACTTAGCAATTTCTATACATTCTTCTACCTGATAGAAGGGGTCTCCTCCTGAAAAGGTAATACCATCTTGACCTTCTAATTCATCTATTTGTTCTTTTATTTCTTCTATATCTATTAGAAAACCATCATCAAAAGAATGGGTTTGAGGGTTTTGACACCCAGGGCACTTGTGTAAGCACCCTTGTGTCCAAAGAACAAATCTTATACCCTCTCCATCTACTATACTATCAGGCATAACTACAGGACTAGCAAGTCTAATTTTCATTATTTATTACTCATTAATCCTTCAGTACCATGTTTTACTCTATCTCTTTCTTCTGCTCTTTTACCATTGTTAAATCTATCTACAGTACCAACTAAATATCCAGTGATTCTTCTAATTCTTTCAAAACCAACACCCTCACCTACTAATTTTTCTTTAACTTCTTCTTTCATTTTAATTACCTCTCTTCTATTTAACAATTACAATTATTTTTATATTCATTTACTCTTTCTATTGGAACACCTTCATAGGCTTTTCTACCACATCCAGGGCAAATATCTCCGATTACACCAACATAACCACATACAGGGTCTCTATCTACTGGATGGTTAATTGCGGCATATCCCATATCATTTTCATACATTAATCTAATTATCTTTTCAAATGCTTCTAAGTTATTAGTGGTATCGCCATCTAACTCAATATAACTTATATGACCAGCATTAGTATATTTATGATATGGACCTTCTTTCTTAATCTTATTTACTATTGATATATTATAATATACTGGTACATGGAATGAATTGGTATAATATTCTCTATCAGTAACGCCTTTAATTTTTCCATATACAGCCTTATCTATATTAATAAATCTACCAGATAAACCTTCTGCTGGAGTAGCAAGTAATGTAAAGTTTAATTTGTACTCTTTAGCATACTCATCACATCTATTTCTCATAAACTCTATTATTTCAAGTCCTAGTTTTTGAGCCTCATCACTCTCTCCATGATGTTTACCAATTAATGCTTTAAGACATTCTGCAAGTCCTATAAAACCAATTGATAATGTACCATGTTTAAGTATTTTTCTTAATCTATCATTAGGTTTTAACTTATCTGAATCAATCCATACTCCTTGTCCTAATAGGAATGGGAAATTATATAATCTCTTATTGCATTGAATCTCAAATCTTTCTAGTAATTGGTCTTTAACTAAATCCATTAGTTCTCCTAGTTCCTCGTAGAAGCCTTTCATATCAGTTTCATCATTTCTTACAATACCATGCTTAATACCAAGTCTAGGTAAGTTAATCGAAGTAAATGATAAATTACCTCTTCCAGGTGTAACGGCTTTATCTTCATCTATAACATTTCCAATTACCCTAGTTCTACATCCCATATATCCAACTTCGGTATTATAGTCTCCTTTAAAATATGGCTTATTAAATGATGAATCCATAAACGAGAAGTTAGGGAATAATCTCTTTGAAGACACCTTACATGATAATTTAAATAAATCATAGTTAGGATCTTCTGGGTCATAGTTTACACTTTTCTTAACTTTAAATATTGATATTGGGAATATTGGTGTTTCATTTTTACCAAGTCCAGCATCAACAGATAATAGGAAATTCTTAATAACCATTCTACCTTCTGGTGATGTATCTGTACCAAAGTTAATACTTGAAAATGGTACTTGAGCTCCCGCTCTTGAATGCATTGTATTTAAATTATGAACAAATGCTTCCATGGCTTGATATGTTTGTCTATCTGTTTTCTTATAAGCTGTTTCATAAGCTTTTTCAAAGATTCTCTTTACTTCTACACTATCTTTATAAATAGGTTCAAATGTTTCGATAGCTGTATCGATGCTAGATAATTTATCTATTTCTTTCTCTACTCTATCCATATTTATGAAACTAATGAAATCTGTAAAATCTAAAAGTTCATATACTGCTTGTTTAAGCATTCTTTTAAATGTTTTTAATACTCCTGGGGCCATATAATAATCGAATGCTGGTATTGATTGTCCACCATGTTGGTCATTCTGATTAGATTGAATTGCTATTGCTGCTAGTGCTGAATAACTCATAATATCTTTTGGCTCTCTAAGATGACCATGTCCAGTAGAAAATCCACCTTTAAATAACTTATTTAAGTCTATTTGCATGCAAGTAGTAGTGCCCATCGCTTCAAAGTCCATATCATGAATATGAATATCACCATTATCATGGGCTTCTGCAAATTTCTTTTTCATAAGATATGTCTCAGTAAACACCCTTGATATGGTACTACCGAATTGAAGCATAGTTCCCATTGCTGAGTTACCATCTATATTGGCATTCTCTCTCTTGCTATCTTCTTCATTCGCAGACTTAAGTCCAAGTCCTTCAATACTCTTCTGCAACTTAGCCTGAATCTTATCATCTCTAAATGCTATTCTAGCAGCAGTTCTTCTTTTTCTATATTCTGAAAATGATTCATATACATCAGTATAATCGTATTTTTTCAGCATATCTTCGATTAAGTCTTGAACTTCTTCAATTTTAATCTTACCTAGTGGTAAATATTCTTTAGCAATCTTTTTAATAACGGCTTGATATATTTTTTGAATATCTTTCTCACTATATTTTTTTTCGTCTTCGATTAAAATACTATCAAAGCCTTTCTTAATAGCGATGGCAACTTTAGTTCCATCAAACTCTACCTTTTTACCATTTCTTTTTACGACTTCAATAGTCTCTAATTTTTCTTCTGTTTCTGTCATAACTTCCTCCTACCTTACAGATATAATTATATATTGTCATATCCTCTTTGTCAATACATTTTGTTCGTATTTTTTATTTTTTATTTTTTTTGACATTTTTTGGTTTTTGTTTTTTCTACTTTTTCTATTTTTTTAATATTTTTTATTTTTTACCTTTGATGTTTTTTGTATATTATATCTTCTTATTCCTTATAAAATATAGTATTCTTATACTTTTTATACTTCAAATGCTTGTAAACTAATTTTGCTTTTTTCTATATTTTATAAATGTCTTTGTTTCTTAAATTTCTATTTTTTATTATTTTATATTAATTAGAAAAAAGTTAACTGTTCGTGTATTTTTCTTCTTAAGGCCTATAAAATAAGGGAGAAAAAATGACAAAAAATTAGACAAAATAAAATGAGGAGACACTTCCTCATTTATCTTGAACTTCTCTTAATTAGTTTAGCGTGTACAACCGTTCTTTCGGTATCGGAGTAGCAGGTACTAAGTGTTAATATTTTATCTTTTACTGTTAGAGTTGTATTAAAATTATGAATACTTCTTTCTTTAATGGTATTTAGAAAGGTCTCATACTCGGAATCGGTATTAAAGTTAGTTGTTATATAATAACTCTCTTCTGGTATTTTATATACTGAGAATATTTGCCACATAGTGTTTTCACTTTCAGTAGATAATCTAATAATATGATTATCTTTATTATTATACCAATTAGACTTTAGTGTCTTTGATAGAGAGCCAAACATTGTCTTATCAAGTCTACTATGGGCATATAAGATATTATTCTTATCTGATAGAGTACTACTATTACGATAGTCTAAGAATACCCATCCTGCTTCATTATAACTCTTATCATAAGAATGAGTTAAATAATAACTATTATCTTTTCCTTGAACATATGGATAATTAATATTTGTATTATTTACATTAATCCAACCTATAGTATCACTATTCTTACTCTTTAATGCATTTATATCTACATCTATTAAAGGAAACTTAATATAATACCAATAATCATTTTCTTTACTTTTATCTTCTGGTTCATTTACTAATTCTGTATTTTCATCATCTTTCTTTTCTTCAATATTTGTAATTTTATTGATATTATTAACTGTATCTGAAGTCTCTTTATTATCTTTCATCCAAAGTATAATTTTAATACTACTAAATATAATTATACAGATAAATATAATTAAAAAGAAAATCCATACCCATCTTTTAAGTTTTCTCTTTTTCTTTTTTACTACTTTAGGTTCTATAGTATCATTTATATTATCTAGTTCTTTTTCTATATCTATATTCTTATCTATCTTATAGCATTTCTCTTCTACTTCTAATTCTTCATCACTAGAAGTATCTTCACTATCTAGATCTATATTTTCTTTTACTTTATCATAGCCATAAGTACTAGCATGTCTAGGTATATATTTTTCTTCTGGTAAGTTATTACTTTCTTTCATTCTTATCACTTTCCCTACTATAATTGTACTAGATTTTATTCTTTATGTCAACTCACTCTAAGCCTAAAGTCTATAGAGTGTCATATAGAGCCAATATTAAATATTGTCTCTATATGATGCATCAGTATGCCTCTTTATATAAGCAAGTATCCATATAAAAAGAAGCAGAATATTATCCTGCCTCACTTGGTAAAATTTCAGAAGTACTTGTTTTTATCTCTCGTTGTCTAACAGTACCATCATCTTTTTTAACAGTAAATAATTTCTTTTCATCACCCTTAACAGTTACAAAGAAATAGTTATCATCTTCAGTAGTAGTCATTTCTTCATCAATTAAATTAAAATTTGTCTTAACAAGTTCTATTGCATCCTTTTCTGAAATAACTGTATTTGATTCTTTATTTCTATTATTAAAATTAATCATAAGAATAACTATTACAACAACTATAGTAATTACTAAAACAATACTAAGTATGTTTAATGCTTTTTTTCTATTGAGTGAGTTAATTTCACTATTTTTCATTTGTTTACCTCTTTTCTTTTTTAATATAAACTATAACACTTTGTTACAGGGTTAGAAGTAATTCCATAATCAGGCGCATCTAAATAATAATCTATACAATGACTACAGTTAAGTGGACTAGGTTTTGACTTTTCAGCACCACCATTATATGTATAACAATAAGCATTTATATAAAAGTTTATATTACTCCAACTAACACTACCACTTTTACAATTAGAGCCCTTTCCAGAACTAGTCTTAATAGCACAATCTGTACTATATGACATTAATAATAATCTTGGTGAACCAGGAATATTAGTAGCATATTCATAATCCTTTGGTGAGAAATTTCTTACATTACCATATTGAACTGAACTAGGAGGATATGTATCAATTAATCTTAGATATAGTTCTTCTTCCTTCCACTGGGCGTATAAATATAAATCACTATTTATTGTATAATAACCACCAGAATAATAATTAGCACCTCTTCCATTGCGATCAGTATTCCATCCAGTAAAATCATGATTACTATATGTTGGTACACTAGTACTAAGAGAAATATTTTCATTATATTTTTTTGTTTGTTTGCTTGGTGCATTCTGCCCACCATTAGCATTATAAGTTATAGTATAAGTAGTCGCATCAACTTTAAAATTAGAACTCTTTGAATTACTATTACCACTTTTGTCATATGTCCAAGCCTCTATCTCTATATTAAAGTCAGTAGCACTTAAAGGATAATTCAAAGTAACAACTTTACTAGAAGACTTATATAATTTAGTAGCTTCTATTTTCTTTGTTAAAGTACTACTGCAATCATCAACACCTTTGCATTCATATACATTAATATTGGCATCAGCAGACTTTGTTGTTTTAAAGTAATAAGTAGCCTTTGGTTTGTTTTCTTTATGACCAAATATGTTCGTGGTATCATAAGTAATTGTAATACTATTTTTATTTTGATTAAAAACAGGTTCTTTAACATCTTTAGTATTTTGTTTTATAATTTCTGAGCAAGAAGTAGATCCTCCCTCTGTAGTCATACATACTCGGTAATAATAAGGTTTCTTTTGTATCAAATTAGATAAACTAAAGTCATTACCATCAATATTTATTTTTTCTTCATTATTAATTGTCTCTTCATTATCACTATACTGATAATATCTGCCATTAATTGTTATTGGTAAATTATTTTTCTCAGTAACATCTTTAAAAGTAATATTATTAATTCTGTCAGTATACTCTGTTCCAATAGTTACAGTAGGTTTATTTAAATCCTCATTTAATATATTATTAGTACATACTCCATATAATAATTGTTCATAAGGACACTTAGTTTTATCAGCAAGTATACAACTAGTGGCATCAGTAAGTAATGTTGGTTTACTGTTAACTCTTGTAATTTTATCTTTTTTAATACCAACATAAGTACTTTTACTAAGAACATTATCCTCTGTAGATAACTCTTCAAAATTAATATCTTTACTTAATAAGCCCTTATTTTGTAGAGTACCTATTGTTACACAAAAATACTCGCCCTCAATATCAGGTCTATCCATTTTAATCCAATAGTCTTCATCATTATCTTTCTCTTTAGCATAATCAGAAGCTGCAGCTTCAATACTAGATCTAGATATATCTTTCCCAGTATCTTTTGACTTACCTATTATTTTAATAAGACCAAAAGTAATACCTGCAATTACAAGTCCTATAATAACAATAGTTCCAAGTAACTCTATCAAAGTAAATCCTTTTTTATTCATTCACATCCCTACCTTCTTATAAAATAATTATACTATATATAAATCAATAAAAACAAAACTTAGAATCTACAGTGTACTTTAAAAAACATTAAATAGTTCCTTGTATTTCTATTTTTTGTATTTTATATTACTACTTTATATTTTTGTATATAAAAACAGAGAGTAATATGTTCTCTGTTTTGTTTGTAATTAAGAATAATTCTATTCAACTTTACTTGAACTGACACCTGCTTCTTTTATAATTTCTGTTTTTTTATTAATACTATAATTTTTTACCTTATTATTATTATCAATAAAACTAACCAAATAATATTCCTCTAGTTCTTTTACCTCTATATTTATATCATCAGTAAGACCAAACTCTTCTCTTGTAATTAAAATGGCTCTTTCTTTAGTATATACTCCTATACTTCGTTCATCTTTCTTGAAATAGTTAATTATAACTACTACTAATACAACTATAATAATGGTAGCAAGTATTATACTAAGTATTTTTAATGTTTTTTCTTTGTTCATCTTCATCACCTTTTATCTTTGAATTGTATAACATTCTATTTTAGTATTATCTGATATTCTATTATAACCTGGAGCATAAGCTCTATATGTTATGCAATGCTCTGCATTATTAGTACTTGCATTAGCAGAATTTCTATTATCATTTTTAGTATAATAATATGCATTAATAACAGCATTAGAAAGTGCCATCCAAGAATTATTTAAACAATTCGGTCCTACTCCAAAATATGATTTTAAAGCACAATCACTACTATAAACTTCCAAATGGCAATCACTAGTAGTTATTCCGATATTACTACTTACACTAAAACCTACATCAAAAGATCGCGAACCATAACTTCCATGAGGTACTGTTGGTGGAGGGGAAACATAATCTAGAAGAAAGTATGGTTCTTCCTCTTCTTCTTCCCACTGTGCATATAAGTATAAATCACTGTTTATTGTATAAGAACTTCTTGAATAATAATTAGTTCCTGAACCATAACGATTAGTATTCCATCCTGTAAAGTCATAACCTGAACGTGATGGTGTAGATCTACTTATTGTAGCTTTACTACCACAATTTACTGTTTGTGCACTAGGAGCATTTCTTCCGCCATTAGCGTCATATGTTATAGTACAAGTATTAGCTTTCCACTGAGCATAAAGTGTTGCGTCAGCATTGGCACTATAAGTAGCTCCTGAAGCATAACTAGTACCAGTTCCATTACTAGCGGTATTCCATCCAATAAAGTCATAATTACTTCTAGTAGGTTTAGTAGTACTTAATGTAATACTATCACCATGTTTCTTGGTTTGTCCACTTGGAGCACCACTTCCGCCGTTGGCATTATAGTTAATATTATATACTTTTATAGAAAGTATTGGATAGTATGTTCCATCACTACTAACAGCTTGTTCAGTTTCAGCTTTCCAACTTGCTGTCGTAGCACTGCTATTTGTATTCCATCCAACTGCTGTATATCCTTCTTTTGCTATGCTAGGAGAAGTAACCTTACAGCTTCCATTAAGTGGAGCTAAACAAAACTTACTAATGTCTGCTGTTCCACCACCAATAGTAGTAGCCTCTCCCTTTTTGAATAATGTCTTATATATTACAAATTCTTTATAATTTTCGGCAAAGTTACCACTTTTATCGGTAGTAATTGCGTCTACTCTTCCTGTTCCATTAGTAGAATAACTTAAACTAATGTTTTTTTCTGAACTTTTATACCATATATTTTTAGCAATTGAATTTGTATGATTTTCTTCACAACTAAATATTTTCTTTTCTTTATCTGTAGTATTATCTGTAGTTAAATCACATTTGTAACTAGGTACACTACTTGTTGCATCTATGTTAGATTTAAAATAGTAAGAAGCATTTCCTGGTTTTATACCTTCATCATTATAAATGATATTTACTTTATCACTTAATGTAAATGTTGGTTCTTGCACTTTTTGAGTCTTAGGTTCTATTACTTTAGAACAACTTTGGGATCCACCTTCGGTGGTCTCACATGCTCTAACATAGTACGTAGTTTTATCATCCAAACCAGAAATATTACAAGTATTAACATTACCACTTCTCGTAGCCTCTACTATTTGATTTTTGTTAGAGAAACCACTACTTTGGTCATACTCACACCATCTTTTATTAATTTTTATTTCTACATCATTTTTTGCTTCTACATCATTAAACTCTATCTCATATATTTCATCAGTATAAGTACCTTTTGCTTTTACGTCTCCAAAAGCATTTAGTTCTTCATTAAGAATATTACCTGTACATACTCCATAAAGAACATCTTTTTCTGTACAAGTGTTGCCTTCACTTAATACACATGGAGTAGTATTATCTAATAGTGTTGGATTACTTTTAGTAAATAAAACAGCATCTTTCTTTATTCCTACATAAGTACTTTTGGTAATTTTTTTATTATCACTAGATATACTATCAAAATCAAGATCATTTTTTATAAAGCCTTTATTTTGTAGTTCACCAATAGTAACACAAAAATATTCACCTTTAATGTCATCTCTAGTCATTGTCTGCCAGTAATTTTCATCATCGTTTTTTTCTTCAGCATAGCCAGAAGCCGCACTTTCTATACTAGCAATGGATATATTCTTGCCCTTGCTCTTAGATTCATCAATTAATTTAATTATACCAAAGGCTGAGCCCGCTATTACGAGACCAATAATAACAATAGTACCGAGTAACTCAACCAAGGTAAAACCTTTTCTGTTCATTCTTTTCTTTTCCTACCTTTCTATTCAATTATACAATAAAAAAGAAAAGTAAACAATAGTTTTTACTAATCTTTTTAGTTTTTTCTATATATAAATACAATACTAAATGTTTGTTAGGAAGACAAATATTTTGGCTCCCTAACACCACGGAAGACTTATTTTATATAAGGCTCCCGTGGAAATAGAATAATTATTATCTCTCTCTAATACTACCATCGGTATTAAATATAGCATTAATAGAATAATTATCCATATTATTAAGTACTCTTAATCTATCATTATCTGATAGAATACTAGTCTTATAATCTTTTTGTATGCAAGGAATAAAATCATAAGTCATACTTCCATCGTTTAAAATATTAACATTTAATATACCTGTATCTTTTGTCTCTCTATTAAAGATAAAGTCACCTAAATTATATGCAATTAATTTATCTTTATAAAATTCCATTCCTTGTAGAAGATGAGCATGACTACCCACTACTAAATCAGCACCAGCATCAACATATTCTTTACTGGTCTTTAGCATAACTTCTTCTAGTTCATGAGAATCTTCTTTTCCCCAATGTATTAAGAGAATTACATAATCACTCTTTTCTTTTTCTTCTTTAATAGTATTTATAAGTAATTCATTATCATAACATCTAAATACACCACTACTAGTTGAAGTAGCACCAGGAGTTATTATATTTTTCTCTGCTCTACTAGCGGAAATAAAAGATATTTTATAACCACCCGCTATGTAATAGAAGGCTCTTTTTGCTTCTTCAATATTAGTACCTGCTCCTACATAAGGAATATCATATTCTTTTAAGTATTTTAAACTATCTTGAAATGCTTCTTCTCCATAATCATATATATGGTTATTTGCTATACTAACTAAATCTACACCCATTTCTTTATATATGTTAAGTCTACTAGGACTTGCTCTAAATGTATATTGTTTGTTAAGGGGACTACCTCTATCACTAATTGTGAACTCATTATTTGCTACCATTATATCGGCATTATTCATGATATCTACTACTTCTTTAGAGAGAATACCATATACTCCTTCACCTCTTTTATCGTAATAAGGCATAATGTCAAAGTTATCGGCAAGTGATATATCTCCAACAAAACTAAGGGTTACTTTGTCTTTCTTATCAAGTACTTTTACATTATCTATTTTTTCATATTCTTTATTGTAATTATCTCTTAGTACTTTTATTGATTTTCCTGTTATGCTATGCCATAATTTATCGTCATAATTATTACTAGCATAACTATCTTTTATTTCTTTGATAACTGACATACCATAGTTATTACTAATATAATTTAAAAAGTCATAACTATAATTATTATCATAACTGATTATATTATCTATTATTTTATTATTTTCTTCGGTATTATGACTTGCACATCCACTTAATAATAAAATTATAATTAAAAATATAAAACTAATTTTCTTCATAAGCATTCTTTCTTTTAATACATAGTTTCACTTATATAGGTAATACTTCTGTCTAATGAATCTTTGGCATTAATATTATTTTTATCGTTAATATATTTATTTAGAAAATATATAAGTCCTCCTATTGAAAGTAGTAATAAGAATATTACTAAAATGGTATTGGTATTTCCTCCACTTGCTTTTTTCTTTTCTTTTGCTGTAAAAAAACTATCGTCCATAACTACACTCCTTTATTGATCTACTAATATTATATCAAAAATTATGGTAAAAGAAAAGAAGAAACAATTACTTTTCTTCTTTCTTTGTAGTCTTTTTAGTAGTAGTACTTTTAGCAGCAGTACTCTTTTTAGTAGTCTCTCCTGCTTTTTTTGTTGTACTCTTTTCAGCACTTTTAGTAGTTTTTTTAGTCTCTTCTTTAGTTTCTGCTTTAACTTCTTTAGGTGTATACTTCTTACCATTTAAAGCATCTTTAGCAATAACAACTAAATCAGAAAATGCTTTAGGATTATCTATAGCAAGTTCACTAAGCATTTTTCTATTTACAGTGATTCCTGCTTTATTTAATCCATCTATAAATCTAGAATAAGAGATTTCATTTTCTCTACATCCAGCATTGATTCTTGTAATCCATAACTTTCTAAAGTTTCTCTTGTTTTGTTTTCTATCTCTAAAAGCATATACTCCTGAATGCATTACTTGTTCATGAGCAGTCTTATATAATCTATGTTTACTACCAAAATAACCTTTTGCTTCTTTTAATACTTTTTTTCTTCTAGCACGTGCAACAGTGCCACCTTTAACTCTTGTCATGTTATCCCTCCTATATTAAATCTTTAATTCTCTTGTAATCTGCTTTACTTAAACCAGTACCTTGTTTCTTACTACTTGCTCTAGCAGCACTATTCTTTCCTGTATTATGTAAAACTCCTTGTCTAGATTTACTAATAGATCCGCTTTGTCTTACATTTAATACTTTCTTTGTTCCTTTATGAGTCTTCATTTTATTTTTTTTAAGTTTAGTCATAATATCCTCCTTCTATTTCTTAGGCGTAAGTTGCATATACATTGTTCTTCCTTCAATTCTAGGTTTCAATTCCATTTCTGCAACGTCACTAACTTCATTATAAAATCTATCTAATACATCATTTGCAAGTTCAGGATGAGCAATTTGTCTTCCTTTAAATCTAATACTAGCCTTAACCTTATTTCCTTTTTCAAAAGCCTTTCTAGCATTATTAACTCTAGTATTAAAGTCATGAATATCAATATTTACTGATAATCTAAACTCTTTAGTCTCTACCATAGACTCTCTTTGTTTCTTTTGAGCCTCTTTGGTTTTCTTTTTCTTTTCATACTTAAACTTGTTATAGTCCATTATTTTGCATACTGGCATATTACCATTATCGCTCATAAGAACTAAATCAAATCCAGCATATCCAGCAAGAGTTAGAGCATCTTTCTTACTTTTAACACCAAGTTGTTCTCCATTTGGTCCAATTACCATCATTTCCTTACATCTAATTTGTTCATTGATAGGATTATCCTTTAAAGTAGCTATAATTAACACCTCCAAAAAAATGAATACTTAAAGAAGTACCCATTTATCTATTAAAAAGCCTAAATATAATATATTGTTTATTAATGTATGCAGCCTTTTACCTATTACTATGTGTAATCAGGTGAGATAAATATAATCTTCTTTCCGTTTCGTTATTAATTATATTACATAATATTACTAAAGTCAATAAAAAAGTACTATTTTTTATACTAAAAGCCCTAAAATATATTTAAAATTATATAATAATA
>ERZ780149.3484-NODE-3484-length-13078-cov-3.029793_pt1 | contig 13078 bp, 10 predicted proteins | sample MGYA00511367_ERZ780149 | MGnify/ENA primary metagenome ERZ780149 (study PRJEB29588, sample SAMEA2153852) | human gut metagenome | biome: human gut; feature: human-associated habitat; material: faeces | place: Denmark | collected 2008/2010 ...
CGGTCTCCCCTTCCGGCCGCCAACCTTCCAGATAGCTTCTCTCCACATACAAATCATCGTAATCATTCTTCCGGGAATAGGAATAAGAGAGATAGAAGTTGAACTTATTCGTCCGCAGATTCAAGGTAGTAGAAGCGAAACCTTCCCCATATTTACCTTGGTCATAACTACCATTTACCGAAAGGTTCATTCCCCTTCGCAATATCTTCTTCGTACGTATATCGATAATACCGGAGTTTCCACTAGCGTCGTAACGTGCCGATGGCTGCGTAATCAAATCGATTTTATCTGTAATGGAGGCAGGAGTCGATTTTAAGAGGTTGACAAGATCTTGCCCCAATAAATAGGTCGGCTTACCATCCATCAAGATATTCGCTCCGTTTTGACCATTCAAGAAAATAGTGCCATCGTTTTGTATCACGACTCCCGGCAAACTGGTCAACACGTCGTAGACATTCCCTTGGCTTTGGGTGATAGAGGCATCCAGCCTATAAGTCATCTTCCCCGGTTTCATCTCTACCGTAGGGAGCTTAGCCATTATCACCACCTCCTGTAACTTCTGGTCCGCTATCGTATCGACCTGTCCCCAACCGCTAAAAGAACCAATTGTCAATAGAACTACTATAAAAAAATTCCTGCTCATGTCGTTTTTATATCAAAATTACATCAGCAGGAATATCCAATCAAATTATTGTGACCAACGGAAGTATCCGGGGGATGAAAGGTAAAATCTCCTACTTTTGCCTTCTGAAGTGAATAACTTGCGGCTTGTCGAGTGAATAACTAACGAGTATACCCAGTGAATAACTAACGGCTTTAGAAGTGATTAGTTATTCACTTCTAAACGCTTTTTCCAGCTGTTGATCAAGCAAAATTCTCATTTCCATAAAGTCATCCACGAAGAGGCTTTTCTGTCTTTTTGAGTAGTATTAGAGCTTTTCCATAACATCTCATTTCCACAGGAATCACAAGATAAAGGAGGGGAGATAACAATAAACAGTGCTTTTCCAATGAAAAAGACCGTTTTCGATACACATTAGGCGACAAAAGCCTACACATACGGTCGCGTTAAGCAACGCCAGTAGTGCCATTGGGCATTATAAGCAGTCGCAAATAGGGTTGTAAGTAGTCGTGAATGGGCATTCTTACCTCCTTATAGCCCTATCGTAACACCGTTTTTCCCTCCTTTTGCTCCATCGGATATGAATTACGATGAATTATTTTCGCTAGAACAAAAGGCCATTTTTCAGCATTGCTCTATCAATGAACCGATTGCTGATTTATTTTTTCAAATTCAAGCACAAGACGTACCTTAGCCCGGAAAAATCGATTCTCCGGGACTTCCGATTACAAATTGTCAATCCTAACAAATTGTCATATCCTTCGATCGTCTTTCTCGAAATCTCTCAAAGATGATTATCAATTCAATAAAAAAACGTATTTTTGTCACATACAATCTATAAACAACCCAAGATATGGAAGTGACAGTCAAGAAAGTAGAAATTACCTTACCGGAGGTAGACATGGCCTTGCTCAAAGAACTGGCCAAGAAATTCGGTTGGAATATCGGCAGGAAGAAGTCCGGTATAGAGAAGGGGCTGGAAGAACACACAAAGCGAAAAACGCAGAAGATATGTTTCAACAAATCCTTGGTTGACCCATGTACCGATTGGAATACACCACGAATTTTAAGAAAGATCTTAAAACGTGTAAGAAAAGGGGATTAGAACTTCATCTACTTCAAAGGGTTATCGATATTCTTCAAGAAACCGGTACGCTCCCCAACCAATATCGCCCCCATAAACTAAGCGGTAAATTTGAGGGCCTATGGGAATGCCATATTAAAAGCGACTGGCTCTTAATATGGCAACAAAACGATACCGAACTGGTCTTGATCATGACCGATACTGGTACGCATGCCGACTTGTATTAAGTCATCAGCGGTTATGCTTGATCAGATTCATAAACTCCTCGCGCGTCTTAGCTTGTTGGAAAAAGCCTGTGAAATCAGAGGTAGTCGTCAAGGAATTTTGTTTCTCCACGCCACGCATCTGCATACACATATGCTGCGCCTCGATCACGACCATCACGCCCAACGGGTCCAAGGTCCTCTGGATGCAATCCTTGATCTGCATCGTCATACGCTCCTGTATCTGGAGGCGGCGGGCGAAGATATCCACTACCCTAGGGATCTTGCTTAAGCCCGTAATATATTTCTTGGGGATATAAGCCACGTGGGCCTTGCCAAAGAAAGGCAACATATGATGCTCACAAAGGGAGAAGAAATCGATATCTTTCACGATAACCATCTGTTTGTAATCCTCTTCCTGAAACATGGCGGAACGGAGTACCGCCTCCGGATCCTCATGGTATCCCTTGGTTAAAAACTGCATCGCTTTCGCTACACGTTCCGGCGTTTTAAGCAGACCCTCACGCTCCACGTCCTCACCCAGCAAACCCAATACTTCCTTATAATGGCCGGCCAAAGCTTCCCGGGCACGTAGCGTCTCTTCGTTTACTTCTGACATTCTCTTTAATTTAGGGGAATTTTTATCTCTTCTCGTACGATATACATTTCCTTCCCGTATTTCGGGAAAGCACCCATCAACAGGCGCATCATATGATAGGCCTCCTCATGCGAGCGGAAATCTCCCACACGCAACTTCCAAAACGGGGCGTTGTAAGTGACATAGGTCGGGACCTCGGGAAAAAGCTCCTTGATCTCCTTCTCCTTACGAAAAGCCTCGTCTTTCGAGACCCGTTGGTTGTTACCGGAAAATACCTGCGTACGATACCCTTGTACCTTCAAGAAGGTAAGGCTATCGGTCGTCTCCACGTTCGCTCCACGCATACGCTCGCCCACCATCTCGCCAATAGCGGCGGATTGATTGATAACGACCTCGCCTTTTCCCAAACCGGATCTCCGCAACGCATCGAATATGGTCGAACGCTCACCTTCCAACGCCGTCTGAGCGAATAAAGATGAAGTACCGGCCATCATAAAGGCAAATAGCAATAAGATACAAGGAATTCTTTTCATCGATATACTATTAAAAGGGTATCTTTCCCCTCTGAAGAGGGAAAAGATGCCTTCTTATTATGAATTAATTAAAAAGCCTCGATAATCGGCATGAATTTGTCAACGGCCAAAGAAGCGCCACCGATCAAACCACCGTCTACGTTCGGTTTAGCGAACAATTCCTTAGCGTTACCGGCGTTGCAGCTACCACCGTAAAGGATCGTGCAGTTATCAGCTACCTCATTGCCATATTTAGCGGCCAAAGTAGCGCGGATGTGAGCGTGGATCTCCTCAGCTTGCTCAGCGGAAGCAGTCTTACCCGTGCCGATAGCCCATACCGGCTCGTAAGCCAAGATGATCTTACCGAAATCCTCAGCGGAAAGGTCGAACAAAGAACCAGCGATCTGAGCGTCTACTACCTCGAAGTGCTTACCGGCTTCTCTCTCTTCCAAAACCTCACCGATGCAGAAGATCGGAGTCAAACCGTTAGCCAAAGCCAACTCAACCTTCGTCTTCAAGATTTCCGGAGTCTCATGATAATAAGCACGTCTCTCAGAGTGGCCTAAGATCACATATTTCGCACCAGTAGAAGCTACCATAGCGGCAGAAACCTCACCTGTATAAGCACCTTTTTCCTTGTCAGCGCAGTTCTCAGCGGCAACACCGATCTTGTTTGTATCGATAGCGGCAGCAACGCTTGCCAAGTGAGTGAACGGAGTACCGATGATCACATCGCAATTCGGAGTCTTACCCTTCAAAGCCTCGTCCAAACCTTTAGCCAAAGCAAGACCTTCAGCAAGAGTAGTGTTCATTTTCCAGTTTCCTGCAACAATATTCTTTCTCATAACTTAATAATTTAAATATGTAATACAAATAAATCTCTATTCAGATTCTTTTCCTTTCCGGCGACGGCGATTGCGCAAGGCATCGTATCCCCAAACCAGCAACAAAGGTACGGTAAAACTTAATAGGTTGGTTATTAGCCGGGCATCTTCTTTCGCTTTCCAGTCGGTATTTCCTTCCAGATAGCCGTTTACGATCGTTTTCAGGTCTTCTTCCTGTGGAATATCGTTGTAATGCCACTTCATCAAGATCGTACCTTTCTTCAGCAAGACCAATCCCGGGTTGGAGCGGATGATCGTTTTCAAAAGGACATCATCGGCCATAAGAAACGGATACTCGGCACCGGTATTATCACTCCATGTAGCGATAGCCTCGGCGGAAGAACCCGTCACGCAATAAAAGCCCAAACCGTTCTCCAAGGCGTAATCGTATACATTGTTGATCTCGTCAATACGCTCATCATCCGCATTCTCCAGACGGGGGGCGATCAAAAGAAAGAGACCTTTCGGGTCGTTCAGCAACTCATCAGTCACGTCTGCGTCATTCTCATTATAAATATGAAATGTGGTAACGGGGGGAACGTATCCTTGTTTGATCAGCTTGGTCTTTGAATCCACGAAAGTCCACGTGCTATCATCGGCCGGGGCGTTCTCCAAAGAAAATTCTTTCTGTACGCCATCCCTCTCGTAAATAAAAGAATACGCATATTCATCCTCGGGCGCACCTTCCGGTATCGACATCAAGGCAGGGATATTCGCACCCAACTTATAGGGACGGAAATCCAAGATCGGCAAATGATTATAATTCCGGTAAGCGAAACCGATAGCGAAGACATATGACCACAAAGCCACGAACCAGTAGACATGGTAGGTATAGCCTTGTAAAAGCCGCTGATTATGGATGAACACGTAAATAGCGGCGGCCAAAAGTACGACATTCTTATAGAAGGTCTGCCAATTACTGATCACCAAGGCATCCCCGAAGCAACCGCAATCCGATACGGGATTGAAGATCGCCAGATACAGCGTCAGCGGCGTCATGAAAGACATCATCAGCAAGGTCAAGAAGGTCGTATACCGCCGGTACACCCCTAATAGCATACAGACACCCAGCATGAATTCCAGAGCGGACAAGTTGAAGGAGATCAATACCGTAAAAGGTTGCAGCTTATCCAGCCCAAAGGAAGTCAGATAGTCGCCAATCTTAATGGCTCCTCCCATGGGATCGACAGCCTTCACCGTCCCGGAGAAGATAAAGACTACTCCCAGTAACAGGCGGCAGACCTCTGCGATCACTTTCTTTACGGTTTCCTTATATTCCATGTAGCTCACTCCTCACCAAACTCCAGCTTGATCAAACCGAAGAGGGCATAATTAATCATATCCATGTAGTTGGCGTCCACTCCCTCAGAAACGAGCGTCTTGCCTCCATGACTCTCGATTTGCTTAGTCCGATAAATCTTCATCAAAATAAGATCCGTATACGAGCTGATACGCATGCTGCGCCACGCCTCATCATAATCATGATTCTTGGCGTACATCAGTTCCTTCGTCTCCGCAATGTATTTATCGTATAATTCCAAGGCTTTCTCTATCGTGATATCGGTCGTATCCGCAAATCCCAACGCCAATTGGACCAAGCCGATCACACCATAATTAACGATAGCGATAAACTCCGGACGGATTCCCTCGTCCACCATGCTCGTCCCCTTGATCTCCAAGCTACGGATACGGTTCGCCTTGATAAATATCTGATCGGTAACCGACTGGGGGCGCATGATCCTCCACGACGGCCCGTAATCTTTCAACTTCTTCTCGAACAACTCCCGGCACAGGGAGATCACTTGCTCGAATTGTTCCTTTGTATTTGGCATACTATCCTAGATTATACCCGCGAATATAGGAAAAAAGACGTAGATGTTCTCGAAAATTCAAGACAACAAAAGCTAATAAGATAAATGAAAAGAGGTTACAACAAAAAGGAGCCACTTTATAAGCGGCTCCTTTTCGTTTCCTTACATCTTATATATCGTTATGAACAGCGTAATGAGCGTCCTAAACGCAACACGGTAGTCTTTGTGATACCGTTCAATTCGCAGAGTTTACTAACAGAAGTACCGTATCTTTTAGCGATAGCGCCAAGCGTATCACCGGATTTAATACGATGATAAACCGAAGTAGCCTCCACATCATTCATTGTATTCGTGTCTTCTCCTAAAGAAGCGGTAGCGGAAGAACTTGCCTGTACCGTGATTTTCTTAGAAGATACGGAAGCAGTCGATTTCTTTTGAGTTTGAGCTTTTGGAGTCGCTTTAGCCACGGTTTCCACACCGGCACTACAACGAATGGACTGGCCGATACGTAACATAGAAGTAGATTTCAATCCATTTAAACGACAAAGCTCATTCACTGTCGTACCATATATACGTGCGATTTTACCTAAGGTATCACCGGATTTTACACGATGGTACACCATCTGACTATTGGAAGATGTATAGATATTGCTCTTACGTCCGTTAATCTTGACGTTACGAAACACATATTGATCCTGATGAGGTATTGAGTTCTCGAAGTCAATAATATCAGCCGGGTTAATAGCCTGTCCAAGAAAACGAGTCTCAAAATGCAAATGAGATCCCGTAGAGCGTCCTGTATTTCCCCCTAAAGCGATCGGATCTCCAGCCCGTACGATATCGTTCACACCTACTAAGAATTTAGATAAATGACCATATACAGTCTCTAAACCATTCGGATGGCGAATCACAAGATAATAGCCATATCCCCTACGCTCGAAATTCTTGATACGCACCTTGCCGTCAAACGCCGCACGGATCGTATCTCCAATTTGCACTTTCAAGTCTATCCCCTTATGCATCCGTCTACGGCGAGGACCATACTTTGAAGTGACCCTTGTCATAGAGTCCATAGGCAAGACAAAAGTAGAACAATCGATTACGCAAGAATCCGGCATATCTACCTTTTTACCCCGGAAAGGATTCACCCATTCATTTGTCCATTCGCCATATAATTCATCGGCAGGGAACATCAAGTTCTCTCTCGCCTCCAACTCCGCTTTTTCATTAATCTCCGCAAGCTCCTTCAAAGCCATATCTTTCTTAAAGCCAACACGGTCAGCCATTAACTCAGATACACGCTTGTCCATAAGTTTGTGGGTTGGATGATTGGGAGTCTCCGGAGTTTCCGGTTTCACCGGGTTCTCCGCATTAGCAGTCGATACCATCACAGCGGCACAACAAATGAATAGAAATGTCCTTATACTCATTTTTTGATAACTTTCATTCTTATAATTCAGGATAAAACGGCAATACCCGACATCTCTGCCTGATTGTCAACTTGTCAAAGTTCGGAAATTTGAATAAGCCGACAAAATTGATTAACGAAAAATTTCTGCAATGACTTTGAATAAAAGCAAAACAAGCGAATAAACAAACTAAATATCAAAGACTTACAGAACAATATGTTTCACAACATATTAGCTAATCATTCCCCAATTTATCTTCCTTGTGAACAGAGTTTTGAGCCTTTCGCTCAATATCCGGTGCTGTTCGGACAATAATTCGGGGTCTTCGTCAAGAACTCCTTGAGCGATATCCCGCGCATACTGAAGTATTTGTCCATCGGCCGCCAAGTCCGCTATTTTAAGGTCTATCCCCTCGCCACTTTGTCGGGTACCTTCCAAATCTCCATGTCCCCGGAGACGGAGATCCGCCTCAGCGATCTCAAAGCCATTCGTACTGTTCACCATAATCTCCAATCGCTTACGAGTATCATTACTTAGTTTATAGGATGAGACCAAGATACAATAGGATTGTTCAGCACCACGTCCTACCCGGCCACGAAGCTGATGAAGTTGAGAGAGGCCGAAACGTTCAGCACTCTCGATCACCATGACGGATGCGTTCGGCACGTTCACGCCAACCTCTATAACCGTAGTAGCCATCAAGATTTGCGCCTCGCCGGAGATAAACTTCTGCATCTCGGTATCCTTATCCGCCGCTTTCATACGGCCATGTACCATACATACCTTATATTCAGGGAAAACCTCCTTGAACGTCTCAAAACCGGCCTCCAAGTCTTTATAATCCAGTTTCTCATTTCCTTCAATCAACGGATATACCACATAAACCTGACGCCCCTTTTGTATCTCTTTCCGAAGGAACTCATACAATTGCGCCTTTTTATTATCATAGCGATGAAGCGTTTGTATCGGTTTACGTCCCGGAGGTAACTCATCGATCACCGATACATCCAGATCCCCATACAAAGTCATCGCCAAAGTACGGGGAATCGGGGTAGCCGTCATCACCAGCACATGCGGCACGATAGCGTTCTTCATCCAAAGGCGTGAGCGTTGCTCCACACCAAAACGGTGCTGCTCATCGATAATCGCTAATCCCAACGAAGAGAAAACCACCGTCTCCTCAATCAACGCATGCGTCCCGATCACGATCTGGATCTCACCGCTGGCAATAGCCGGTAATATCTTATCCCGCTCCTTCTTCTTGGTAGATCCAGTCAAAAGAGCGACCTTCACGTCCATATCTTTCAGGAATCCCATGATCGTCGCATAATGCTGGGTCGCCAAGATCTCGGTAGGAGCCATCATACAAGCTTGGCAATGATTATCTATCGCCAATAGCATAGACAATAAGCCTACCAAAGTCTTGCCACTCCCCACATCACCTTGCAGCAGGCGATTCATTTGCCGCCCGCTACCCATATCGATCCGGATCTCACGGACTACCCGCTTCTGGGCGTTCGTCAACTCAAAAGGAAGATACTCTTTATAGAACGTATTGAAATAATGGCCGACCGTCGGGAATATGATCCCTTTTAGCTTCAGTTTCCGAACACTAGCAGTACGTAATATATTTAATTGTATGAAGAAAAGCTCGTCAAACTTCAAACGTAACTGGGCATCACGCAACTTAGCGGCAGATTCCGGGAAATGGATATTCCGCATCGCCTCTGTCATAGACATCATATGGATCCGTTTCAATACGTCGGGGGAAAGCGTCTCCGGAAGTTCCCAGTTCAGCCAGCTTAACAACGTATATTGCAGGTTCTGGATCGCCCGGGAATTCAAGAAAGATTTCTTCATTTTCTCCGAGGTATTATAGAAAGGAGTCAAGCCATTCGCCACTTGATCAGCTTGCTCCATTGAGTCGATATCCGGATGCGGTATGTTATAGGTATGCCCGAACTCCGTAGGCTTTCCGAAAACTATATACTCAGTATTGGGACGATACTTATCCGTCACATAATTCAAGCCCTTGAACCAGACCAAATCGATCGTGCCCGTACCATCCGAGAACTTACCAACCAGCCGTTTACTCCGCCCCTCGCCTAGCGTATCGAAATAGAGAATCTGGCCTTTCAACTGGATATAAGGCATATTCCCGCTGATCTCAGCTACTTTATAAAACCGGCTGCGATCTATATATTTATAAGGAAAATAAAAGAGCAAGTCCTCATACGACGATATCCCCGCTTCCTTTTGCAGGATATCCGCCTTCTTGGGTCCTACTCCCGGCAAGTACGTAATCGATCGCTTATCAAGGTCCAGCATAACGTCTATGAGTTTTTAGGGTTTACCGGGCAAACATCGCTTCCGCTATTAACAAATCAAAGGGCGTGGTAATCTTGATATTCTCACGATCACCGGGAACCGTATCAATCGCATGCCCCATCGCCTCCACCACGGAAGCGTCGTCCGTAAATAAAGACGAATAAGGTTGCTCATAGGCTTTTGTCAATAATTCCAGAAGGAAGACTTGCGGGGTTTGTACAGCCATATAGCGGGAACGGTCCACCGGATGGCTCCCTTTTTCATCTGTCTCACGCAGGGAATCAATCATCGGAACAACCGGGATAACGGCTCCCGTGACAGCCGCTTTATCAAAGCAGGCCTCAACAACCTCCGGAGAGACGAAAGGACGAACGCCATCGTGCACAGCGACCAAACTCAGACCGCTATCCTCCTCCCCCTTCCGACGCCTCTCCGCCAAAAGCCAATCCAACCCATTCTTAACCGAGAAGAAGCGAGTATCTCCCCCTTTCACGATCGCATGCGGGACCTTGCAGCCGATTTCCTTGCAAAGCATATTCCAATACGGCTGATGATCCTCCGGAAGCACAAGGATTATACGTGCGGAAGCATCCCAACGATGAAAAGCCTCTAAGGTATGCATCAAAAGAGGTTTCCCCCGCATAGGAATAAACTGCTTCGGCAGATCTCCACCCATACGAAGCCCTTTACCCCCGGCAACGATCAAGACGTACTTATCCATCAATCCAATTCCTCCAAAACTTTTTTAACTTCCTCATCCACTTTATACAGCTTCTCCTTGCAGAGCTTGATCAGACGGGTAGCTTCTTTTACCTTCTCGGACAGGATATCGACATCTAAGTCTCCATTCTCGATCTCAGCCACGATCTTACGAAGTTTCTCGATCGCCTCGTTATATGTTTCTTCTTTTTTCGCCATATTAATTATGTATTTATCGGACGGTTATAAAACCACCCTCTATGGTTTGATAATACTTTTTATTTCACCATCGATGAAGCGAGTCGTCAGTTCTTCGCCGGCTCGCAAATCAGAGGCATGTTTGATAATCTTGCCATCTTTCAAGGCTAAGCTATAGCCTCGCTTTAAGATATAATCAGGAGAAGCCATCTTGATAAACTGTTCCGTAAGCTGGATAAAACGCACATCCTCGGAGAGTTTAGAGGTAATACCGTTTCGCAAGCGAAGTTCCGTATTCTCAAGCACCGACTGGCAGCGTGATAACAAGCCCGATGCCATCGCAGGTAAACCACTCGCGATTGTTTGCAGTCCCGAACGATTCCGCTCGATCCGGCTTGTCACGATAGAGGGGAAACGGGTAGCGACCAATTGCAAATAGTTTTTCTGGCGGGATAGAATATCCATAGCCAATAAACTCACGTCTTGACACAAATTCTCCAACTCCTCACCTACGCTATCCATTCGAGAAATAAGGAACTCAGCGACAGCGGTCGGTGTCTTCATCCGGGTATGCGCCACCAAATCTACGACCGTATCATCCCGTTCGTGCCCGATACCCGTGATAATCGGTAAAGGGAATTGAGCGCAATTCGCCGCCAACAGATAAGAATCGAAGCTATTCAAGTCCGAGGTAGCCCCACCCCCACGGATAATCACGACCACATCAAAAAGATCTTGATGTTGATAAATCCGGTCTAAAGCCGCTATTACAGAAGCCTCCGTCCGTTCTCCTTGCATCAAGGCGGGGAATAATTTGGTATAGAACGGATAACCTCCTTTATTCCGTGTCAACTGATTCATAAAATCCTCGTAGCCGGCAGCCGTCGGAGAAGTAATGATAGCGATTCTCCTAGGAAGTAGCGGAAAAGGCAATTCCTTATTCAGCGTAAAGACCCCTTCCTCCTGCAATTGGCGGATAATCTCCATACGCTTACGCACCATATCCCCCAACGTATAAGCCGGATCGATATCAAGCACCGTAAGGCTCAATCCATATAACTCATGGAACTCAACAGACACCTTCACCAACACTTTCAAGCCGGAAGCGAACATCTGACCGGTCTCCATCTCGAAATAAGGTTTCAACATACGAAATGTCTTCGCCCAGATAGACCCTCGTACCTTGGCCACCAATTGCCCGGTCTGCGCATTCTTCTCCACAAACTCCAGATAACAATGTCCGGAAGAAGTATTCACCCGCACATCGCTCATCTCCGCACGCACCCAGCAAGTCTCCGGGAAAGCCCTCGACAACGCACCCCGTATGCGGGTATTCAGCTCTAACAAAGATAGAGCCTCTTTCTCACCCGATAAGTTATTTAGATTCGGCCGCATATTTACGCTCCTGTTTATAAGCTTTGTACACATCCGGGATGCCATATCCCAACTCAGCGTCCGGTTGCTCAAACTTACTGCCGAAACGCTGCAAAAGAGAGATTATATCCTTATTCGTCAGACTGGGAAACGCTTGCCATAGACAAACACCCAACCCCGCTAAGATCGGCGTAGCGAAAGAGGTACCGTTCGCGTAACGGATATTCCCCGTAGGATCTATCACGCAACAGCCCGTACCCAAGGCAACCACATCCGGCTTCACCCGGTAATCCGCTGTAAAGCCGACAGAACTGAAATTACTTTTCTTCTTACGATCCGTGATAGCGCCCACTGTCAATATATCCGGGGCATCCGCTGGAAAGGTTATCTTTCCCCAGCTACCGCCCCCCTCGTTGCCGGCGCTACTAAACAACAAGATCCCTTTTGATGAAGCCATCTTAGCGGCACGACTGATCAAGGAAGTCCTCCCGTCCAATTGATCTTGATGATAGTTCAGGGCCTCTACATCAAAAGAGAAATACCCCAACGAAGAAGAGACCACATCCACTCCCACGCTATCGGCAAATTCCATAGCTGCCGTCCAATAATCCTCCTCGATGGGAAACTCCGAACGGCTATCCTCGCTCTTTATCAGCCAATATTCGGCTTGGGGAGCCGTACCGACCATCAAGCCCGGCGCATCAGCGGCCAAGCAAGATAAGACCTTCGTCCCATGATCATCCCCGATGAAAACACTTCGACCGGGGAAAACCACGTTATGCGTTCCTAATAACCGCAAGGAATCAAATACGCTGATCCGATCCACGTTCATGAAACCGGCATCGACCACGGCCACACGCATACCCTCACCCTTAAAGCCTGCCTCATGCAATTTGATACCGTTCAGCATCTTGATCTGCTCCTCGGCATAACCGTAAGGCGATTTCTCAGGTTTATCTATTGGCATAAACCGTGTCGTATCTTTCTCCTCCCTAGGAATATCGATTTCCTCGTCACCTTTCCAGACCCATTTCACGGAATCCACGATCGGGAGGCGCGAGAGACGCTCAGCGACCAAGCTATCCGGACTGGACACCACGACCGTAGAGAACCATTTACTCTCCAGCACCGGTTTTCCTCCATTGGCGGACAAGGTATCCAGATAAGCTTGAGCGATCGGCAAATCCGATTCCGACACCGATATACCTTGCCGGTTCCGTCGCTCGACAGACTCCTTGGAAAGATATTCCTCCGGGTTATCCAGCGTATAACCGGAATCCCCTTTATCTTTCAAATACACCCGAAAACGAAAACTTTCCCCGGCATGTACTCCCAAAGAAAACAAACTGAATACGA
>ERZ780149.3487-NODE-3487-length-13070-cov-8.823819_pt1 | contig 13070 bp, 14 predicted proteins | sample MGYA00511367_ERZ780149 | MGnify/ENA primary metagenome ERZ780149 (study PRJEB29588, sample SAMEA2153852) | human gut metagenome | biome: human gut; feature: human-associated habitat; material: faeces | place: Denmark | collected 2008/2010 ...
TCTCTATCGCATTTGTTGTATACATTATTTTTCTTATTTCAGCAGAAAATTTAAATAATACTGAAAGTACATCCCAGTTATCTATCCAACTTTGAATCGCACCAAGATATTTATGTTTCCATTTTTCTTCCAACTCTAATAAGTTAGTATACCCTAATTTCTCTACTATTTCATTTTTTTCTTTTTCTACTTTTTTACCCATAGAAAAATCCCTCCTTGATATTTTACATTTTATCACGGAAGGATTTATTTACACAGCTTTTTCTATACTCTCGCAAATATTAAGAGGAATGAGTCCTGTACAATACAGAACTCACTCCCAAAGAGCTGCTTAGTACCTAATCAAAAAATGTCCAATTTTTTGGGTTCAGTACAATTTTATACTGCTCCTAAAATTTTACACATTTTGTTTTTCTATAAATATTGTTTTATCGCCATTATCTATTTCAAATTCATTGCTCTCCTACATCTTTTTGTATTTTCTGTTGTTGTATTTTTGCTTTTTCTATACTTTTTATTGTTTGTGCTTGTTCATTAATTGCACCTGTTCTTGTTCCTTCTTCTGTTGCCTTTATTGCACTGTCTAATACTGAAGCTGTTTTTTGACTATCTTTGTTTTTTAACCATTCATTATAAATTCCCTCATATAATTGTTCAATATTTTGCAAAATATTACCTTTTCTATCTAAAATACTGCTTAATAGTGCTTTCGCTTCTTCTGGTGTTTTTGCTTTGCCATAAGCATATTCTTCAAAAATCTTCTTATATTGTCCATCTGGAACTTGAGATAATCTACTTGCTTTATATCTCAATGCTTCTAAATATTTGTATGATATTTTTCCTTGTTTCATTTGTTCAAATAATGTATTGTATATAGTTGGGTTTTCTCCATAGCGTTTATTGTAATTAGTTGCAAACATCATATCTCTTTCACTGTCTACTCTTATATATCTAAAAGCTTGTTCTTTATCTATTCCTCTTAATCTTCCATTTTCATCTATTATGAAATTACTTGCGTGAGCGTCATAATTACATAAACAAAAATCAACTAAATATTCATCTATAACTTGACTTATTATTTCAGGTGGCAATTCTCCTATACCATCATCAAAGTAATCTATAAATGTTTTAGTGGCTTTTGTATCTACTGGTACTTTTTCTTGAATTGCTCCAAACATTCCGTTTATTTCTGCTCTATTACATTTTACAGCACTATCTGGATTAATGATTTGCTGAATATTATAAGCAGACTCTTGTATATATGCCCTATAAGGTCTAGCTTCACCACTTTTAGAAACTGCAGGTTTAAAATAATATTCTCTTCCATTTTCTCTATCACTTATTTGATACATTTCTCCTGTATTGCCTATAGATACTTCTTGCATATCATATTGATGGGATAATTGTATATCACTATTTTCCATACTCATTTGATTATCTATGCTTTGATTAATTTCGTGAAATCTTTGATGTATAAAAGTGCTACAATTTTTCTTAAATTGTGCTACTCTGTCATATGCTTCAGTATATTCTTGAGAGTCCTTTTCTGAACTTCTAATTACTTCTATATCTCTCCTATATTGACCAAACATATTACATAAATCATCAATAGTAATTTCTGTTTTTTCATTAGAATAATCTAATTCTCTTAAAACTATTTTTCCACATTTTAATGTAGCAAAACTCTTCAAAATTGATTGTTCTGCCGGTATTCTTTCTCCTTGTCTTTTCGCTATATCGAACATTTCTTCTAGACTCATTGGCTCAAAGCCTTCTGCTTCGCTTGGCAAAAATAAGATTTCTGGCTCATCTTCTATCCCATCGCTACTTGGTATTACATCACTTATATTTATCCAAGGAACATTTCCAGAATCCATTGCTAACAATGTTCCTGTTCCTTCATTTTTTCTTTCAAACATTTTTGCAAAATCAAATGCTGTCCTCATACTATCACTTGTAGACAGAAACGACATATCTTGTTTTCCATCTCTTGTTCCTCTAAACAAGGTTTTACTATACTCTTGCTTTCCATTTAAAACATAATTTTTTCTTATTGCAGAATATACTAAAGCAATTTTTTCTATAGTTTTGCGTAGTTCTTCTTTTGTCTGTATTATTTGTTTTTTAGGAATTTTCCCTTCTGTTTCTCTTTTTGTTACCTCACTACTTAATAATACATTCATTTTAGAATAGCTATTTGCCTTATAGGCCACTACCGCTTCATATTCGTCAACAGTCCATAATAGATTATCATTAATCATTTTTTATCCCCTATTCAATATTTGGAATATTTTTTGTTTCTTCTCTAGTCTTTACTCTTTTTATTGTTTCTGCTTTCCCATTAATTGCTCCTGTCCTTGTACTTTCTTCTGTAGCTTCAATCGCACTATCTAGCATAGAATATTTGCCCTGTCTTATTTCTTCTGGTTTTACAATTTTTAGAGTTGTATGATATTTACTCATCTCTGCAATTTTACTGTGGTCTATCTTGTCTTCCAATGCTTTAATGTCTAGTATATCTTTTGGATGTCTAGTTGACATTTTTTTTGCATATACACTTTCAGGTGTAGATGTTCTAAATCTCGTTCCTGCATACTCCGTTTCATCTTGAGTATATTCTAAATCAACCAATTCTTTTGGGCAATGTCTCTCTAGTACCATTGGTACTTTTTCACCATTTTCATTTTCTTGCATAAAGTATTCTCTAATAGTTAGAGAATTATCTTGTTCCCTCCTAAATAAGAAAAAACCCAAATGAAATTCATTATCTTTATGATTAGCAATTACTTCATGTTCTCCCTGTGTATGTCCAACACCTTCTTCTAGTCTTTTTTGATTATTCATTCTATCATCAGAAAATTCATAATCTGTTCCTTGTAATGCTTCTCTAACTTTTTCTATATCCTTCTCTGCTACCATAAAATCGATGTCGCCGTGATACCTAAATAAAGGTGTATCTGTTCCTATAAATGTTGATAATGCACCAACTAAATAATAATCTACTCCTAATTCATTTAATCGATCACATACTGTTTGTATTGTACTATTTATTAAAGTATGATTATCTTCTACTGATATATTTCCGTGGTGTATAATTTTGAGCTTTATTGTTTTGCACTTGAGCTATTATTTCATCTACACTACTATATGCTCCTCCAGAAAGCTCTAAAATATCTTGCATACTAGCCTCAAAATCTGCTTTTTGTTCTTCTCTTCCAAAAAATTTTTCAATATTTAAAGCTAAAGAATCTACAACAGATTTAATATCATTCATTTTAGTAAGACGTTCTACCATTGATTGTACCTGTTCTTCTGTTACAAAACCCAATCTATCAGTACATTTTCTTACAGTTTGTTCTATTTTTTCTCTATCTTGTTCCATTTACACTCACACCCTATCTTAAATGTAAAAAGTTCAATATTTTATTTATTATTTTCTTAAATATTGGCTCTTTATTTTCTACCATTTGCATATTTTCTTTTGTTTCATTATTATTTTCTATGATATTTTCTTCTTTTTTCTTAAAAATATCATTAGGGTTATACTTTTCATATAACATATCCTGGTATTCTTTTTCATTTTGAGCATAAATTGCCTGTAATCTCTTTTTTTCTTCTTCGTCTTTACACCAATATTGTAAGTTAAGTAATGCAATAATAGCCAAAGCTTCTTCTTTTAAATGTTGGTATTTTATTGGAATACTTGTATCTATATTTTTTACATATTCTTTATCTTTTTCTTTTTTAAAAAACTCTCTTAACTTTTTAGGAATTTCATTTCTCTGTTCTTCAGTTAATAATCCTAAAAATTCATCTATTTCTGAATATGCTTGTCTTGTTTTTATTGATACACTCATATATCTTCCCCTCTATATTGTATTTTTTATCTTATAATCCAATAATACTTTATCAATAAAGCAAATTTTTTACAATATTTTTATAGAAATTTATTTACTAAATTTCTTGCTTACATTTCCATCTCTAAATCTTTTTCTCTTTCTTCTCGTTTCACCTGTTTTTCAGCATCAATAAATGTATTATTTTCTCTTTCAAAATCTCTAATCAAATTATTTTCTACACCCATATCAAACTTTTTACAAATCCATTTTATAAATTTATCTATAGTTTCTTTAAATCTATCTACTACTTTGTGCAAATGCTTATTTTCTTTTTCTAATCCTCTAATTCGGCTTTTATATTCCCATTCCATATCAAATTCTTTTTGTTTATATTCTGATTTAATTTTATCTACTTCATTATGCAATTCTTCATTGTTACACATTATTCTTTTTCTTTCTTTTTCATATTTTGTTGCTTTATCTACTAAATTAACTTGTTTTGATAATTCTTGGTATAGATTCTTATTATCATGATACAAGTTATTAATCAATTTATCCTTTGATTTTATAATTTCATTTTTAACCTTTTCTCTATTAAGTTTTATTATTTTGATATCATTAATATCAGGTATTTCTGGCAATTCAAGTTTAATACTATCTAGTATTTTCTTAGTATTTTCAAAATTAGTTAATTTCTTTAAATCTTCTATTTTCTCGTGTTTTGCTCCTGTTTCTTCTACCTCTATTCCTCTATTTAATTCAAATCCTTTTGAAGTAATGTAATCATAAAAATTATTTTGCAAAATTCTGTAACTATCTCTACCTTTCCAAAAATCTCTGCTACACACTTTATCTATATCGTTTCCTTCCTTATCTTTTGTATGTACTACTGGAGTAAAAATTAAATGCATATGAGGAACACCTTCATCTAAATGTACTACTGCTGATAATATATTTCCTTCTCCTAGATTTTTGTAATTACATACGAATTTATAACTTTCTTCAAAATATCTTTTTGTTTCTTTTTTCCCAATATTATCAAAGAACTCTTTATCTGATGTGAATAGCATTTCACACATTATAATACTATTGCTTTTTATATGTCCTTTTAAATCTTTCTCTTTTCTCAATTTATCAAATTCTTTTATATAACTTAACTCATTTTTCTTAAAGTAATAATTTAAATGTGTTCTTTCTGGATTAATATTCTTATTTGTATGCCCTCTTGTTTTTCTTTCATTGTGAACATATCTTCCTTTTGCTTCATCTCTTGTTAATTTTTCATCTAATAAAATATCTGCTGGTATCCATAGTCCTTTTAATCTATGTGTTGTCATATTTTCTACATCTCCTTTCGCATCATATTCGACTTTGTGGCTTTTAAAATAAACTTTGGTATAGTTCTAAAGTCAAAAAAATAAGCCTTAAAATTTTACTTTTAAAGCTTATTAATATTTTTATTTTATTTCTTGTATCCACTCATTTATCTTAAACTTGTCCGATGTATCCACCAAATATCGCAATCCCCTGGATATGAGAATGTTACTTCTTTAAATCTTCCTAATATAGCTCCGGCCAATATTACTGTTGACCTCATTTGCCTCATTAGTTGTTCTGGAATTTCTCTTTTGGTTATCTTCTTAGAGTTTATCTCTATTTTACCATTATTCTTCTTAATTTTACAACCCAAATATTTTAAAATTTCTTGTGTTATTTTTGTATCATGTATATTAGGTACATTGTATAACTTTGTATTTCCTTTATTTAATATTGTTGCTGCTAATATTGGTAATGATGCATTTTTTGAACCTGATACTTCTACTTCACCCTCTAATCTTCTGCCTCCTTCTATTATGTAACTAGACATTTTATTCACCCTTTCTATTTTATTTTGCTATATTTTATGTCTTGTTTTCATAAATTGTGAGTTTTTGATTATGTGAGTACAGTTCTTCTTTAATTGTTCCTGATAAATATTCTATATCTCATTTGCAACTCCTCCCTTTATTATATATACCACTTCTAGTATTACAATAATAGTCTTGTTTTTTTTGCCATTTTGTGGTATAGTAATTATAGTTAATAACTGTGCGGAGGTTGATTTTATGAAATTTAAATCTAATTCTGGAAAAACATTATTTATGACTATTATAATTGTTTTTATTTTAGTTATTATTGGTGCTATTACTTATTTTGGGATAATCTCCTATCCAGAAGTATTTAATGATATAAAAGTTAAAGTTCAACAAACTTTTAATAAAAATGAAAAAAACAACACTAGTAGTACTTCAGATACTACTAGTGAAAACAATGATTTATAAAATTTCTTTTATATTTTTAATATTAGATACTGTTTCAATATATCCTTTATTGTAACAGTCTTTTATTTTTTTTACATTAAAAACATTTCCAGATGGAATTTTTACATTTATTACATAATCACATTCTTTAACTGTTCTTTCATCTTTTTCATTAAACATAACGTCTATTGCCTTAAATGCTACATCATATGCGCTTTTTGGATTATCTGTAAGGTCTGGTGGAAATTTAATTGCAATTTTTTTGTCTACTTTTAGTTTTTCTAATTCTTCTACTGGTACATTGTCTAATATTCCACCATCTACAAATTTATAATTTTCAAATTCACATGGTGCAAATAATCCTGGAAAACTGCAACTTGCTCTTACTGCTTTTCCAATAGAAATATTATTTATATATTTTTCATCATTTTTAACTATTCTATTTGTAAATACATGTTTTTTGCAATTAATTATATCAACACTTGAAATAGCTATAGGCATTTTTATATCTGTTATATTATACAATCCCTTGTATTTTGCACACTCATCTATTACATTCTCTATTGTTTCTCCTGACAGTGCACCATAGCCTAAGAGTCTTTTTGAATTCTTTATATTTGACATTAAATATCTAGGCTCCGCTCTAAATATGTCCTTGGCAAAATAATTGAATAAATCTAGCATTTGGTCTGCTGTATATCCCATTGCTACTAACACTGTAATTATACTGCCTATACTTGTTCCTGTTACAGCACTTATTTCTATTTGATTCTCTTCAAATGCTTTTATTGCCCCTATATGTGCCGTTCCTTTTATTCCTCCACCAGATAAAGCCAGTCCTATTCTCATTTTTTCTCACATTCCTTTCTTTTACACATTAAATTTCAATTTTTACATTTTAACTACCAATTTATTTATTTTTGAACTAACATATGACTCTAGTTTTTTCATAAACTCTTCAGATTTAATCTCACTATTTGCTACCATTTCTAATCCTTTTTCCCAACTTGCCGTTAATTTTGGGTTTAACATATCTGGCATAGAGTTATATACTACATCATATATTTTTTCTCCGCTTCTCGGTCGGTGTTATAATTTGTGTCTTTGTATTTATAGATATGTAGTTAATTCTTTCTAATTTTTTTATAATTTCTGCTCTAGTAGCACTTGTGCCTATTCCAGCTCCTTTTATTTGTTCTCTTAACTCTTCATCTTCTATTAGTTTACCCGCATTTTCCATTGCCAATATAATAGAACCAGAATTATATCTTGAAGGAGGAGTTGTCTCAGATGTCTTTATTTCAAAGTTTGTAATTTCTATGTCTTGTCCTTTTTTTAATTTATTAAGTATGTCTAAATTTTCTTGTGAATTTTCTTTTTGGTTGTCCTTTAATACTTCTAAATATCCTAACGCAGTACATACTTTACCATTTGCAAAGAATTGTTCATTTTCTATGTCGATCTCCACTGATATTTTACTAAATTCTGCTGATGGATAAAAAATACTTAAAAATCTTTTTACTATTAAAATATACACTTTTTTATGTAGTTCTATTAAATTATCATAGTTTTCATAGCCTTGACCTGTTGGTATTATCGCATAATGATCTGTAATTTTACTATCATCTACATATTTTGTCTTTATTAAATCTGTAGAGTATTTTTCTTCCACCATTTTCTTTATATTTTTTTGTATTTCCTCATTTTTAAATCCCTTTGCTATTCCATTCAAATTTTTTGAAATAACTTTTGCGACAGCCGTAGATATAACCCTAGCATCTGTTCTTGGATATGTTACCAACTTTTTCTCATACAAATTTTGTATTATTTCCAATGTTTCATCTGGTTTTATTTTAAATCTTTTTGTGCATTCATTTTGAATTTCCGCTAAATTAAACAACAATGGTGCTTTTTCTTTGGTTTTGCTTTTTTTTACTTCTTTTACAACTGCATTTTTACCCTTAAAATAATTTATAAATTCCTTTGCATCATTTTCCCTTTTAAAACCTGATTCGTTATAGAGTTTTGGCGAATTCCATAATATTGATTTTTCTCCCACTTTCCATTCTGCACTAAATGCATTTTCTTGCTCTCCAAACTTTCCAATCACCTTGTAATATGGAATTTTAACAAAATTTCTAATTTCACGCTCTCTGGAAACTACCATTCCTAAAACACAAGTCATAACCCTTCCAACCGATATAGATATTTTCTCTTCTCCCAAGTCTTTTGCCAATCTTTTACCATATATTATAGATAACAGTCTAGAAAAATTAATTCCTATTAAATAATCTTCTTTTGCACGTAAATATGCCGAATCTGATAAACTATTATATTCATCTAATGGCTTAGCTTGCTCTATTCCTCTTTTTATTTCTTCTTCTGTTTGAGAATCTATCCATATTCTTCTTCTTTGTTTATTTTTAAGTCCTATTTGCATTTCTACAAGTCTATATATATATTCTCCCTCTCTTCCAGAGTCAGTTGCAACATATATACATTCAATGTCTTCTCTTGTTAATAGTTCTTTTATTATATTATACTGTTTTTCAACATTTGGTATCACTTCATATTTATATTCTTTTGGCATAAATGGTAATGTGTCTAATCTCCAAAATTTTAATTTCTCATCATATTTTTCCGGATAAGACATTGTTACTAAATGACCCACACACCACGTTATTATCCAATTTGCAGATTCTATATATCCATTTTTTCTTATTCCATTTTCCTTTAGAACTTTTGCAAATTCCATAGCTACTGATGGCTTTTCCGTTATTAGTATATTTTTCAAAAAAATCTTCCTTTGCTATAATTTATTCATATTTTACTATATCAAATTCTGAAGTAAAATTTTGATTTCCGTATGCAAATACTATGTATAATTTTCCTTCTTCATTCAAAAAGAAATTAGTTATATTTTCTGTTTTATATATTTCACTTTCTAAATTTCTTTCATATACAGGGTACCCAGAATTTATTAATATTGTCTCTTCCTTTTTTACACTTTTTAAGACATCATTTATTTTGTTCTGTAATTCTTGTACATTTATATTTTTTTGTTCAATTATATTATTTAAAGAAACTTTTTCTTTTGTCTCTATATTGTAGTTATATGTTTGAATTATTATTCTTTGTGGATTATTGCCCTGCTTTAATGATGATTTAATAATAATAGATAAAATATTATCATTTAAATATCCTACATAATCTATGCTGTATATGATTTTTTCAGCATTATTTTTATTTTTTCTCACTTCATTTGCTTTTTTTACAAACACCTCTTGAGTTACCTTATTAAATTCTTTTGGTATATTTCCTTTTATATTAATCATTGGTATGTTTAAATCTATATCATAAAATTTATTTTCCTGTTGTATACTATAAGCTATATATACTATGCTTTTTTCTGTATTAATTCTTTCTATTTTTGAAATATCCTTTTCTTCTACATTAAAACTATTGTTAATAGTTTTAACAAATTCATTTTTTAACTCTTCCATAGTTTTTTCTTTTGCTGGTTGAACCGGATTTTCTATTACATTTTCATCTGTTGTATTATTAGTTGGTATATCAGAAGTTTTGCTATCCCTCTTGCCAAAAAATTGTGCATATGCCCCTAAAACAATTGATAATACACATATTATAGATATGATTATATATATTTTTTTTGCGTTTTCCATTTTTTTGTAATACCTCCATTTACATTTTAGCAAATCTTCATCTATTATACCATTTTTTTGCAGAAAATACAAATTTTTTAATTGACTAGTTTGCCTTTTTGCGTTATTATATATATTGAATTAATTTATAAGATTGGAGATTATTTAATATATGTTATGCTCAATATGTAATAAAAATACAGCTGTAATTTTTATAAACAAACAAGATGAAACCGGTAAACAAGAATTACAAGGTTTATGCTATGAATGTGCAAAGGCTAAAGGAATAAATCCTATAGATAGTTTAATGAAACAAGCTAATTTGTCTGAAAATGACTTAAATGACATGACTAAGCAACTAGAAACTATTGTAAAAGATATGGCAAATAATATAGATTTATCTAGTATTGACCCTTCTAGTTTTACATCAGATGATTCTACTAACTTTGAAGATAATCCTACTCCACAGTTTAGTGCTATTCCATTAGGTTCTATCTTTTCTAATATGTTTGGCGAAAATGCCGAAGGTGCACAAGAATCATCTTCTGACAGAAAAAAAGTTAAAGTTGATAAAAAAGTTAAAGATAAAAAGAAAAAAGCTTTAGATACATTTGGAACTAATTTAACTAATAAAGCAAAAAATAATCAATTAGACATGGTTGTTGGTAGAGATAAAGAAATTCAAAGAATTATTCAAATTTTAAATAGACGTTCCAAAAATAACCCTTGCTTAATAGGAGAACCTGGTGTTGGTAAAACAGCAATAGCTCAAGGATTAGCCATAAAAATTGCTAATGGAAATGTACCTGCGAAATTATTGAATAAAGAAGTTTATTTATTAGACATGACATCTGTAATTGCTGGAACACAATTTAGAGGACAATTTGAAGCAAGAATGAAATCTATTATAGATGAATGTAAAAACTTAGGAAACATTATATTAGTTATAGATGAAATCCATAATATTATAGGTGCTGGTGATGCTGAACATTCCATGAATGCTGCAGATATTTTGAAGCCTTCTCTTTCAAATGGAGAAATTCAATTAGTTGGAACCACTACATTAAAAGAATACAGAAAATATATTGAAAAAGATAGTGCTTTAGAAAGAAGATTCCAACCAGTTATTGTAGAAGAACCTTCAATTACAGATTCAATAGATATTCTTGAAGGTATAAAAAAATATTACGAGGAATTTCACAAGGTAAAGATTTCTACTGATGTTATTAAACAAGCTGTTATAATGTCCGAAAAATACATCCATGACAGATTTTTGCCAGATAAAGCTATTGATATATTGGATGAAGCATGTTCTAGAATCAATTTAAATAATAAAGAACTATATCAATTAGAAATTCTAAAAAATCAATTAAAAGATGTTCAAGAAGATAAAGAAGAAGCTGCTTCTGCTGATTCAACAGAAGATTATAAAAAAGCTGCTGAATTAAAAGCAAAAGAATGTGCTTTAATAGAACAGATTGATAAATTAAATAAAAAAATGAAACTTGTTAATTTAACTGTTCAAGATATTGCTGAAGTAATCGAGAGTTGGACTAAAATTCCTGTTAAGAAAATAACTGAAGAGGAAACACAAAAACTTTTAAATTTAGAGGGAAACTTACATCAAAGAATAATTGGCCAAGATAATGCTGTAGAAGCTGTTTCTAGAGCAATAAGAAGAAATAGAGCTGGATTAAAAAGTACAAAAAGGCCACCTTCTTTTATATTTGTAGGTCCTACTGGTGTTGGTAAAACTGAGCTTGCTAAGGCCTTAGCATACGAGATGTTTGGAAATGAGGATTCCATTATTAGAGTAGATATGTCTGAATATATGGAAAGTCATTCTACATCCAAGTTAATAGGCTCGCCTCCTGGATATGTAGGTTATGATGATGCAGGCCAACTAACTGAAAAAGTTAAAAGAAACCCTTATTCAATTATATTGTTTGATGAAATAGAAAAAGCACACCCTGATGTGTTTAATATATTACTTCAGGTTTTGGATGATGGCAGATTAACAGATGCTCAAGGAAATACCATAAGCTTTGAAAATACTATTATTATAATGACTTCTAATGCTGGTTCTAACCTAAATACAAATTCTATAGGGTTTGGTGGTACTCAAATTAATAATTCTAAAATATTAGATACTTTAAGAGAAACTTTTAGACCCGAATTTTTAAACAGAGTAGATGAAATTGTTATATTTAATCAACTAACTAATGAACAATTGTTACAAATTATAAATTTAATGTTAAAAGATACTCAAAAAGCATTGTCTAATAAAGATATTACAATGGTACTTACAGAATCTGCAACTAACTTTTTATTAAAAGTTGGTACTGACGTAAAATATGGTGCAAGACCTTTAAGAAGAGCAATACAAAGATATTTAGAAGATGAACTGTCTGACATGATTTTAAAGGGTGAATTAAAAAACGGACAAAAAGTATTAATAGATTGTAATAATGAAAATTTAACTTTTAAAGTAGAATTATAAATAGAACTATAAATGGAGGAAAAAAATGTTTAAACATGTGCCAAATATTTTAACACTATCCAGATTTGCCTTAATCCCTTTTATTGTATATTTTATCGATGCAGAAAATTACCTTTTGGCATTTATATTTCTTACTATTTCTGCCTTAACAGATATATTAGACGGTTTTATTGCCAGAAAATTTAATTTAATAACAAATTTTGGAAAATTAATAGACCCTTTAGCTGATAAAGCAACTCAAGTTTCTATATTGATAATACTTACATTAAAAAATGTTATACCTTTATGGATTTTGGTTGTTGTTTTCGTAAAAGAACTTCTAATGGTTTCTGGTGCATCATTTCTATATGGTAAAAAATTAGTTGTTTCTAGTAGATGGTATGGCAAGCTTACTACCGTATTATTTTACATTGCAATAGTTTGCTCATTTATTGTACGTGTTTGGAATGGTTCTTTATTTGGGCACCCAGAATATAGTTTACCTCTTTTACCAAACTTTGATCAATATATATATTATTTAGCACTTATTGCCACAATTTTTTCGTTAATAATGTATTTTAGAGCATTCTATCAACAAGGTTATTTAAAGAAAGAAAATTTAAAAATAGAAAAATAATAATTACTATTGATATCAATAAATCTTGTTCTTCTTCTATAATCTCTTTATACATTTTCGTCATGTTTTGTCGAATATTTAAGTATTTTGACAATTTTTGGTAACTTTTAGAGTAGTTGTTTACAAAGCCTTAAATTTATGGTATAAAAAATA
>ERZ780149.3506-NODE-3506-length-13033-cov-11.314147_pt1 | contig 13033 bp, 18 predicted proteins | sample MGYA00511367_ERZ780149 | MGnify/ENA primary metagenome ERZ780149 (study PRJEB29588, sample SAMEA2153852) | human gut metagenome | biome: human gut; feature: human-associated habitat; material: faeces | place: Denmark | collected 2008/2010 ...
GATATAATTTATACTGCTAATATAGAAGATTATCCTAAGTTTATTCTATTAAATAAAAGCAAAATAAAAGATAAATTATTAAAACTTGATCTAATAGAAGATGTTACTATTAAAAAGAAATATGGATTTATTTTAGAAATTGATGTCAAAGAAAAGAAAATACTTTATTATGTAAGAAGTACTGATACATATAAAGCATCTGATAATAATAATTATAAACTTGATAATATAATAGGCGTTCCTACATTAATTAATTATATTCCAGAAGATATAGAGAAAAACTTTGTTAAAAAGTTAAGTAATGTAGATAAGAGTATACTTGATATGATAAGTGAAATAGAATATAGTAAGACTTCATATGATGATAAAAGATTCTTACTTTATATGAATGATGGTAATATGGTCTATATTACTGTATCAAAAGCAGAACTTTTAAATAAATATGTTGAAATAATAAAAAAGGTTGATAATAAAAAGGGTATATTATATTTAGATAGTGGAAACTATTTTGAAATTAAAGAGAAGTAATTCATAATTTGCTTCTCTTTTAATATAATTTAATATGGAAAAGATAGATAAATTTAAAAAATTTGTTTCTAATCATCCTGAATTTGTAGATTATGTACATAAAAATAAAGTAACATGGCAATCTTTTTATGAATTATATGATATATATGGAGAAGATATGGATGTATGGAATAAGTATATTAAGGATGATATAAAAGATAGTATTAATATAAAAGGAATATTAAGTACTCTTAAAAATATTAATTTAGATTCACTTGAAGAAAACATTGGTTCACTTCAAAAGGCTATGTCTCTTGTAGAAGAATTAACAAGAGATAGTAAGAAAGATGAAGAAAAAGTAGAAGCAAAAGAAGAAAAAATTGATACTTTCTTTGGAGATGATAAATAATGTACAAAGAAGTAAAAGAAAAACTTGATAAAGATCCTAGATTTAAAAAATATTTAAGAGAGAATTCTAACTGGTATACAGAACTTAATAGAGACCCATCTTCTTATGATAAATTTGTTAAAGAAATGAAAAAGAAATATAAACTTAGAACTATAGATAAAGTAGATAATTTTGTTGACACAGTTGATTTAGTAACTAAGATAATTAATATTTCTAATGAATAGTTTATAGAATATTTATAATATTATTGACTTATAAATTTAGTTAAATTAAAATTATATTGTAAGATTATAGATAGAAATGAGATGTTAATTATGAAAAAATCAAGTGTTATTATATTTGGAGTACTAATAATTTTTGCTATTTTAGTTGTTCCAAAGTTAATTAAAAAGTTTAGTAATGATAGTAAAGTTGATAATACAAATACTACTACTAAAATTAGTAATGATAGATTTATTGTTGAAACAAAAAGAATGATAAGAAATGTTCAACATCAATATTTAAGTGATTTTGGTAAATGGAATTATTATGCTTTAGATGGATCAAGGGATAAAAATTCAAATCCTGTAACTACTAAAGAATGTACATCAGCTAATGGTATCGATGTAACAACTGATGTTAGCGGAAATATTAAACAATATTGCAGAATACATCATGAAAAAGAAATAATATTTAAAAGTTTTATAGTTACTTTTAATGCTAGCGATGGTCAAGTAAATACATTATATGCTAATGATGGTACATACGAATATACTTTCAATAGCAATGGTGGTACAGTTGCATTTGATGCTACTAAAGTTACAGCTACTGAAATTGGTAAATAATAAAAGCCTTAGGGCTTTTTTTTGACAAAACTATTTTAAAAATTTATTGACTTATATATTTTTATAATTTATAATTAATATTGTAAAGATAATATAGAAAGGATTGTGATATTTATTATGAATAAGAAAGGTTTTACATTAGTAGAGTTATTAGCAGTTATTGCTATCTTAGCTATCTTAGTTATTATTGCACTTCCAAATGTACTAGGAATGTTCAATCAAGCTAAAAAAGATACATTTACTACTGAAACAAAAGAAATGGTTAAGATTACACAACAACAATATCTAGCTACTTTTGGTAAGTACACAAAATATGCTGTTGACAAGTCATTACCAAAAGGCGAAACTGATGAAACAAAAGCAATAAATACTGTACCTTGTACAAGTGCTTCTGGAGCTAGTGCAGAACAATATTGTAAAATTGATAAAGAAGCTGGAAATTTAAAAAGTTTTATTTTAACTTTTAATGCTAGCAATGGTCAAGTAAATACATTATATGCTAATGATGGTACATACGAATATACTTTCAATAGCAATGGTGGTACAGTTGCATTTGATGCTACTAAAGTTACAGCTACTGAAATTGGTAAATAATAAAAGCCTTAGGGCTTTTTTTTGACAAAACTATTTTAAAAATTTATTGACTTATATATTTTTATAATTTATAATTAATATTGTAAAGATAATATAGAAAGGATTGTGATATTTATTATGAATAAGAAAGGTTTTACATTAGTAGAGTTATTAGCAGTTATTGCTATCTTAGCTATCTTAGTTATTATTGCACTTCCAAATGTACTAGGAATGTTCAATCAAGCTAAAAAAGATACATTTACTACTGAAACAAAAGAAATGGTTAAAATTGCTCAACAACAATACTTAGCTACTTTTGGTAAATTCACTAGATATGCAACTGCTGGTTCAGCAGACGTTCCTAATGCAGCTACTAACATCGTTCCTTGCACTAGTAGTACTGAAAAATTAGATGCTGGAAAGTATTGTAAAATTGATAAAGAAGCTGGAAATTTAAAAAGCTTTGTAATCGAATTTAAAGCTAGTGATGGACAAGTAGATACTATTAAAGCAAATGATGGAACTTATAAATATGAACTTACAGGTGGCAATTATGATGCTACTAATGTTACAGCAACTGAAATAGGTGCTACAACAACTACAAAAGCAGGAAAATAGTTGTAAATCATAATAAGATATTAAAGCCTTAGGGCTTTTTTATTTTAAAAAAATATTTTATAATGTTAATGGTGATGTAAAATGAATTTAATAATAGGTAGTCATGTAAGTTTTAATAGCAAGAAACAATTACTAGGTAGTGTAGAAGAAGCACTTAGTTATAATGCAAATACATTTATGATATATACAGGTGGTGCTCAAAGTACTATAAGAAGTAATATAAACGATGAATATACATATGAAGCATTTAAATTAATGATAGAGAATAATATTAATCCTAAAAACGTTATTGTTCATGCTCCATATATAGTTAATTTAGCAAATAAAAGTGATGAGAGAAAATATGAATTTTATATAGAATTCTTAATAAATGAATTAAATAGAGTAAAAGAGTTAGGACTTGATAAAATAGTTCTTCATCCCGGTAGTGCTACTACATGTACAAAAGAAGAAGCCATTTCTAATATTGCAGAAGGTATAAATAAAATATATGAAAAAACTACTGATGTAATGATACTTTTAGAATATATGGCTGGTAAAGGTAATGAAGTAGGTACATCTATTGATGAACTTAAAAGTATCATTGATAAGATAAATGATAAAGATAGAGTTGGCGTATGTATAGATACTTGCCATATGAATGACTCAGGTGTTGATATATCTAAATTTAATGAATTTTTAGATGAATTTAATAGTAAAATAGGTATTAATAAAATAAAATGTGTTCATGTAAATGATAGTTTAAATCCTATTGGTAGTCATAAAGATAGACATGCTAATATTGGATATGGTACTATTGGATTTGATAACTTAATTAATGTTGTTTATAATGATAGATTAGAAGGTATACCATTTATATTAGAAACACCATATATAAATAGAAATAATAAAGATGCTTATGCTCCATATAAAATGGAAATAGAGAGTATTAGGAATAAAAAGTTTACTGATTTTATTCAATAAACTTTTTATATTGATTATATTTTTCAATTATTGTTCTATATAGATCTGGATTGAAATTTAATTTATAATTTGAAATATAACTCATGAAATTAGTTTCTAATATCTCCTCATAGTCATTCTTAATAGCATTATATATCATATCTATTTCTTCATTTGATGCTGGTATACATTCTTTACTTAAATAATTTATTATATCTTGTTTAGTTAGTCTTGATATATAATTCTTAAGTAGTTCTTTTTTCAAATAAAAACCTCCTACTAATAGTTTATTAGTAAGAGATTTATTTATTCATTTAAATGTGATATTGCATTAATAAGTGATATTTTTCCATATTCATATGTAAGTGCTCCTTGTTCATATATTACGAATGGTTCTCTTAATGGTCCATCACATGATATTTCTATTGAACTTCCTTGTATAAATGAAGAAGAAGCCATTATTATTTCATCAGTGTAACCTGGCATAGGGGATGGGATAGGGTTAACATTTGCATCTATTGCTCCACTGTGTTGGATACCTTCAGCATACTTTATCATTTGTTCTCTATTATTAAAATATATAAGTTCTACTATATCAGCTCTATGTTCATTATATCTTGGACTTACTTTAAACCCTAGAGTTTCTAGTACTTTACTTGTTAGAATAGCTGTCTTTAAAGCAGAAGATACTACTGAAGGTGACAAATATAGTCCTTGTAAGAACTCACGATTAGCACTTCCACTAGGTCCTACTTCTTTTCCTTCTCCTACCACATTTAATCTTTCAGCACATAATTCTATAAGTTCTTTTTTACCAGCAATATAGCCACCATTACGAGCAATACCGCCACCTAAATTCTTTATTAAACTTCCAGCGATTAAGTCTGCTTTAGGATTTATTGTTTCTACAAATTCACAGTAGCAATTGTCTACAAATATTATTATATCTTTATTTATATTTTTGATAAAACTTATTACTTTATTAACTTTATTTACATCTAATGAATCTCTAAGAGAGTAGCCTCTACTTCTTTGAATATGTATCATTTTAATATTGTTATTTTCTATTTTCTCTTTAATTTTATCATAATCAAAATCATTGTCTTTTAAATCTATTTCTTTATAATTAATATTGTAACTCATAAGTGAACTATTATTAGGCTTAATACCAATTACTTCATGCAAAGTATCATATGGAGTACCTGTTATTGTTAAAAGTGTATCATTTGGCCTTAAAATAGCAAATAAAGCGGTACTTATCGCATGACTTCCAGATATTATTTGTGTTCTTACAAGAGCATCTTCAGTATCAAGAATATATGCAAAAATACTTTCTATCTTATCTCTACCAATATCATTATAACCATATCCAGTAGTTCCATTTAAATCACTTTCACTTATATTATATTTATGAAAAGCATCTAATACTTTTTTACTATTGTTAAATGTATTATTATCTATTTCACTAAAAATATCTATTAATTCTTTTTCTTCATTATTAACTAGTTCTATATATTTTTGATTAAGTTTTAACATTTTTTACCACCATCTATTCTTATAACTGAATCATTTATATAACTTGCTTCCTCACTAGATATAAAATATATAAGATTAGCAATTTCATTTGGTTCAGCAAATCTCTTAAGTAATATTTTATCTTCTTCTTGCTTTCTAAATTCCATGTCCATATCTTTATTCATAGGAGTATTTATCCATCCAGGACATATTGTATTAACTCTTATTTTAGGGCTTAAATAGTTTGCTAGATTATGACTTAAATTAATTATTCCAGCTTTAGAACTATCATAATCAAGACTATATTCATAATAAGTATCTATTCCATTAGTTGAACTTATATTTATAATACTACTATTATCACTCATTATAGTAGACATTATTTTAGATACAAGAAATGTTCCAACTAAATTAATTTCTAATATTTTCATATAGTTTTCCTTTGTTTTATCACTAAATGTTGTATCTATTGCAATACTAGCATTATTTACTAAAACATCTAATTTATTAAATTTATTTATTATTTCTTGTCTTAAATTTTCTATTTCTTCTTCTTTTGATATATCACACTTTATTACTAAAGATTCAGTATTATATTTATCTTTTATTTCTTTTTGTAATTTTATTGCTTCATCTTTATGACTATTGTAAGTAATAATAGTATTATATCCCATACTCGCATATTTTCTTATTATAGATGCTCCAAGTCCTATACTAGAACCTGTTACTAAAACACACTTTTTATTCATATTTCCTCCGCTTTTTCGTATGTATTTTATCATGTTTAATGATTTTTCTCAATAAAAACATAAAATCTCTTGTCATTATTTGTTTTATTTGTTATAATCTCTATGTAAAAAAAGGAGGAAACCTATAATGGCAAAGAAAGAAAATAGAGAAGGTATTGCATTACAATGTACTGTATGTAAAGAAATTAATTATTTAACAAGTAAGAATAAAAAGAATACTGAAGGAAAAATGGAAATTAAGAAATTCTGTTCTAGATGCAATAAAACAACTGCTCACAAAGAAAAGAAAGCGTAGGTATTTAATATATGTTTAATGTTAATGATATTAAAAATGGTATGACTATTAAATATGAAGGAGTTATCTACCAAGTAGTTGAATTCCAACATGTTAAACCAGGAAAGGGTAGTGCTTTTGTTAAAACTAAACTTAAGAATTTAAGAGCTGGTACTACTCAAGAAATTACATTTAATGCTGGTATTAAGATGGAAAAAGCTGATGTACGTAAGAATCAACTTTCATATTTATATAATGCTGGTGATAAGTATGTATTTATGGATAATAATACTTATGATCAAATTGAACTTGACGCAAAACTTATTGGTGATGATGCTAAATTCTTAAAAGAAGGAATTAATGTTGAATCAATGAGTATTGAAGGAGAAATTATTGGAATTAGTTTACCTGAAAAAGTTTCTTATAAAGTAATTAGTGCTCCTGATGCAGTTAAAGGAAATACTACAAGTGGTGCACAAAAAGATATTACTATTGAAACTGGATATACTTTAAAAGCCCCATTATTTATTAGTGAAGGTGAAGAAGTAGTTATCACAACAAGAGATGGTAAATATTTTAGTAGAGCTTAAGACTAACGAAATGTTAGTTTTTTCTTTGGCTTTTCAGTTTTAGTACATTAATTAGTAAAATAAATTAAGCAGTAAAAACATTGTAATTAGTACAAAATACTTTCAAAGATTAGTATAAATATGTTAAAATAACTAAGTAGAAAGAAAATTAAAAATTAATTTAGGGGGATTTGTGAAAGAAAATTATATAGCTTACTTTGATGAAACCGGTGATGATGGTAACAATACAAATTCATCAGACATATTTTTATTAACGAGTATTTATATGTCAATAAACAGTTGGCAAAAGAATTACGATATCATGTTGGAATTAAGAAAAAAGTTAAAACAAAAATATAATTTTTTTCTTAAAGAAGAAATGCATACAAAACATTTTCTATGTGATAAGGATCCTTATAGGAAGTATAATTGGTCCATTAATGATAAACAAGAAATATTAAAAGAATATACATTGGCTATTAGTAAATTAGATATTTCAATAATTAATGTGATGATTGATAAAAGGAAAATTAAGAGAAACGATTATAAAGTTTTGGAAAATGCATTAACCTACAATATTCAACGAATTGAAAATGATAGTGCAGGAAAATGGAATTATTTAATTATAACTGACAAAGGAAGATTATCGCCAATGAGAAAAACTGCAAGAAGGATTAGGGCATATAATCCAATTCATTCAAAATATTCTCAACAAATAAAAAATCAACCAATACATAGTTTAATTGAAGATATTTTAGAAAAAGATTCGACTGAATCTCATTTTATACAAGTTTGTGATTTTATATCATATTTCACACATTTGTATCAAAAATGCTGTGTAGAAAAAAATGAGTTGCCTAATAGGATTGCAAATTGTATAGATAAAAAATTCATTGGTAGTGTAATGAAAACACTAAAAGTAAATGGCAAAATTAACTTAAATGCTAATAAAGATAGTGCTTATGGTATTGTAAAATATCCAAAATAAAAACACTACCCTACATGCATTCGCATTTCAAGTAGTTCACTTATATTATAGCAAATTATTTATATCTGTCAATGAAATTCAAACTATAAAAATTTAAAATGTAATTGACAATATATTAAAAATAATATATACTTTTGTTATTAAATGTTGATGAAATTATTAGTATTTATAGAAATAATCTATAGAGAGTTAGTGGTTGGTGTAAACTAATGAATTTTTATAAAGAAGTTACTGATTTTTGAATTTAATGGTGATGCTTTATAGTCATAAGAGAAATAGTTTAACTATAAAATAAGGTGGTACCACGGCAATAGTCGTCCTTTGATACCATCTTTTATTTTGGAGGTAAAAATGAGAAAATTTGAGAAGATTAGTTTTGAACAATTTAAGAAAGATATTAGTGATGATAAAGAACTATATGAAAGTTATTTATTACCAAAAAGAAGTACTAAAAATAGTGCTGGATACGATATAGCTAGTTTAGAAGAATATACTTTAAAACCAGGGGAAGCTCATATATTTGTTACTGGACTTAAAGTAAGTATGAATAGTGATGAAGTTTTATATTTATATGGAAGAAGTTCTTTAGGATATAAATATAATATTACACTTGCTAATAGTGTTGGTGTTATTGATAGTGATTTTTATAATAATGTTGATAATGAAGGACATTTTAAAGTTAAACTTATTAATCATGGTGATACAGAAGTAAAAATTAATATAGGGGACAGAATTGCTCAAGGAATATTTATGAAGTATTTAACTGTTGATGATGAAGAAGAAATAGAAAATGAAAGAACTGGTGGAATTGGTTCTACCAATAAGGAGGGAAAATAATGACATTTTTTGAAGAATTAAAATGGAGAGGACTTGTTAAAGATATAAGTAGTCCAGATTTAGAAGAAAAACTAAATAATGAGAGTTTAACATTTTACTGGGGAACAGATCCTACAGCTGATTCATTACATTTAGGACACTATAGTTCACTTGTAACAGCAAAAAGATTAATGCTACATGGACATAAACCTATACTTTTAGTAGGCGGAGCTACAGGATTAATTGGAGATCCTAGACCTACTGCTGAAAGAGAAATTATATCTAAAGAAACAGTAGAAAAAAATATAGAAGGATTAAAAAGACAAGTTACAAGATTATTAGATAATAAAGCAGAAGTAGTAAATAATTATGATTGGACTAAAAATGTTACATTCTTAGATTTCTTAAGAGATATTGGAAAGTATATTAATGTTAACTATATGCTTAATAAAGATATAATAAGTAGAAGACTTGAAAGTGGTATTACATATGCAGAGTTTTCATATACATTACTTCAAGGATTTGATTTTCTACATCTATTTAAAAATAAAAATTGTACACTTCAAGCAGCTGGATCTGATCAATGGGGAAATATTACAACAGGTATAGAACTTATAAGAAAGATTGAAGGCGTTGAAGCATATGGATTTACAATGCCATTAATACTTGATAAAACAGGTAAAAAGTTTGGTAAAAGTGAAGGTAATGCTTTATGGCTTGATAAAGAAAAAACTAGTCCATATTTAATATACCAATACTTACTTAATTCAGATGATTCTAAAGTTATTGAATACTTAAAAGTATTTACATTCTTAAATAAAGAAGAAATAGATGCTTTAGAAGAAAAAGTTAAAACAGAACCAGAAAAGAGAGAAGCACAAAAAACACTTGCATATGAAGTAGTTAAAGATTTACATGGAGTAGAAGAAGCAGAAAAAGCAAAGAAAACAAGCGAAGAAGTATTTACTAAAGGATATAGTAGTGAAGGAATGCCAAGTGAAACAATTGAATATAAGGACAATATGAATCTTATGGATATACTTGTTATGACTAAAATAACTACATCAAAAAGTGAAGCAAGAAGACTTATCATTGGTAATGGAATAAGTGTTAATAATGAAAAAGAATTAAACCCAGAAAGAATATTTACAAAAGAAGAAATTAATGATTTAATAATCAGTAAAGGTAAAAAGACACATATTAAAGTTAACTTAGTAAAATAGTTAACTTTTTTCTTTAAAATAAATCTTATATGTTATATAATTTAATAGTAAGGACGTGATAAAATGAATAAATTAAGTAAAGATAGAGAATGGTATATAAATTTATTAATATGTTTATGTGCGTTTTTAAGTCTTGAGATATTTCCATTTATAGTATCAAGTACACTTAAGAATGTTATTAAAAATGGCGTTATACTTAATCTTATAAATAGTGCTCTTATGATTTCATTTTTGATATTCTTATTCTATAAAGATTTAAAAGTTGAATTTAAGACATTTAAAAAGAATTTATCATCTTCACTTAAAACAGGATTTAAATATTATGTAATGGGAATAGGGGGCATGATTATATCTTCTTTAATCATAACACAATTTACAGGCGGAACTTCAGCTAATGAAAGTAGTGTACGTGAATTACTTCTTGCAAGTCCAGTGTTCATGCTTATTAATATTTCAATACTTGCACCTATAACAGAAGAATTAATATTTAGAAAAAGTATACAACCTCTTATTAAAAATAAATGGGTAAGAGCGATCATTTCTGGAATTTTATTTGGAGGTGCTCACTTACTCACTGGAGATGCTATTAGATTAGTTGACTTATTATTTTTACTTCCTTATGGTACACTTGGATTTGTATTTAGTCTTATGGATAATGATACTAAAACAACATTTACATCAATAAGTTTTCATGGATTACATAATGCCGCTACTGGAATATTACTTTTACTTATATCTAGTTTAGGAGTTGCTATTTAATGGAAAAGGGTAAAAAAGAAGAACAAGAAAAGGAAGAAAAAGTAGAAAAGAAGAGTCATTTCTTTATAAAGTTCTTAATGTTAATTATAGTTATTATATGTTCTCTATATTTCTATGCTAAATATGTTGGTGTTAAAGGATTAGTCGTAAAAGAATATAGAATTAATAGTGAAATTTTAAGTGAAAATTTTGATGGTATTAAAATAGTACATTTTAGTGATATACTTTATAATTCTACATTTGATTTAAATGATTTTAAAGAATTAGTGAGTAATATAAATAAGTTAAAACCTGATATTATAGTATATACAGGAGACCTTATTTATAGTAAAAAAATAAGTAATAGTGATAAAGAAAAGATTATTGAATATTTAAGTTCATTAAATGCAAGTATTGGTAAATATGCAATATATGGTGAAAATGATTATAATTATAGTGAGTATGAATATGTAATTACAAAAAGTGATTTTAAATTACTTAGTAATAGTTATGAAGAAATATATTATAAAACTAATGAGCCTATATTTATAGTAGGACTTCCAAGTAGTGATAAAGAAGAAGTTAATTTAGACGAATCATTTAAGTTTTATAAAGAAGAAGATAGAAAATATATAATATGTTTAGTTCATGATGGTAAAACTATTAAGTATATAGATGATAGTACTTATGAAGTTGATTTAATACTTGGGGGACACTCTTTAAATGGTAGTATAGATGTGCCATATTATGGAGCATTATTTTTAGATGACTTATCTTATAAATATTATAGTGAACATTATGAAAAAGGTATTACTAATATTTATATTTCAAGTGGACTTGGTACTAGAAAATATCATTATAGATTTAATAATAAACCTTCATTTAATTTATATCGTTTAAAAGCACAGAAGTAACTGTGTTTTTTTCATAAGATATACTAGAGGTGAATTATGTATAGTAATGTAAAATATTCAAAAGATAGATTTGGATTTGCTGCTCCATTCTTACTTGGCGCTTTAACTGGTGGTGTAGCAGTAGGTGCTTTTAACCCTTATAGACCAAGACCAGTATATTATAGTAATCCTTATCAATATCAATATTATCCTTATTATTAATTTAAACTTTATTTAATGATTGAAATAATTATCATTGATTTAAAGTTTATTTTGTAGTATAATATGCCTACTTTGTGGGGAATATTATGGAAAAAGAAAATAAAGAATTATGTAAAAAATGTGGTGGATTTTGTTGTATAAAATCCGGCTGTGATTATAGTGCTAAAGACTTTGATGATTTAAGATATGATGCATTATATAATATATTAATGGAAGGTAAAACATCTATAGTAGCTTTTCTATCAATTGAAAAGAATAAATTTGGACGTGAATATGTAACACCATTCTTATATTTAAGAGCTAGAAATACAGGTAGAGATGCAGTTGATTTATTAAGTTTTAAAACAAAATGCTCACTTCTTACTGAAAATGGATGCGAATATGATGCATCAAAAAGACCAAGTGGAGGATTAAATTTAATACCTGCTGAAAATGGATGTTATCCTCTTGAAGATCCACTTGAGATTGTAATGACATGGAAGAACTATCAAAAAGTACTTGCTAAACTTGTTAAAAGAATTACCGGTAAATCAGTAGAAAAGCAACTTGAATGTGACATAGAAAAATTATTTAATGATATATTAAATGAGAATCTTGAAAATGTTACTTATAGAGAAAGACATGAAATAGGTCCTCTTGTTACAAAATTAGCTCATATGTATCCGAGCATTTTACATAAATCAGTAAGTAAAAAACAAAGTAGTGAGCTTATCTTACAAAAGAAATAATATTATAATAGTAATTCTAATATACTGGAATTACTATTTTTACTTCTGTATATAAATTTAACTTAGAAGTATATTTAATCGTACCATTATGTAATTCAATAATCTCTTTTGATAAACAAAGACCAAGACCAGTACCAAATGATTTCTTTGAATAGAATGGAGTAAATAAATTATCAATAGTCTCTTTATCCATACCATGTCCATTATCTTTTATAATTGTTATTAATTTATTATTTTCTATATAACTTTTTATATCAATTTTTCCGTTATCACTTAATGCCTCAGTAGAATTTTTAAGTATATTTATAAGTACTTGTTTCATTCTATTATAGTCAGCATTAACAAATAGTTCTCTAGGAGAGTTAATATTTAATTTAATATTTTTATCATTAAAAAATGGTAATATTGTTTCTTTAGCTTCCATAAGTAAATCATAATAATTAAT
>ERZ780149.3507-NODE-3507-length-13033-cov-4.195870_pt1 | contig 13033 bp, 12 predicted proteins | sample MGYA00511367_ERZ780149 | MGnify/ENA primary metagenome ERZ780149 (study PRJEB29588, sample SAMEA2153852) | human gut metagenome | biome: human gut; feature: human-associated habitat; material: faeces | place: Denmark | collected 2008/2010 ...
TAAATGGTGTTTAAATACATTTCAAGAATTTCATTTTTGGAATATTTTTTTTCAAGTTCAAGGGCAAGTTTAATTTCTTTTATTTTTCGTGTGTAAGTTTTTTCTTGTGTTAATTGGCTGTTTTTTACAAGTTGTTGACTTATTGTTGAACCACCTTGTTTTGCTGACCCTGATTTTAAATTGTTAATAAGGGCACCCGCAATCCTTATTAAGTCAATTCCGTTATGCTTAAAAAATCGTTTATCTTCCATTGAAACGAAGGCATTAATTGTGTAAGGGTTGAGGTCTTCAACCTTGATTTTTGAATTGCTTGAATTAAACTTTGCGTCAATTTCAGAGCCACTGTTTGAATAAATTGTAATGTTTCCATTTCCTGCTATTGCAAGGGCTTTTTCGTTAAGCCTAACCCCCGAGGAAACCGAAAAATAAAACACAAAGAAAGATAAAACGGCAATTAAAACAAGGCAAAGACACAAACTTACAATTTTTAATAAAATTTTACCTTTTTTTCTTGATTTTGTTTCCATCAAATTTAGTATGTCGTAAATTATTGTTTTTATTACTATTTTCACGAATTATGTTGAAAATTTTGCATTTATTTGTATAATATTATATATTATTACTATTAAAGGGGCTGTAATGAAAAAATACTTAATTTACACTTATGGTTGCCAAATGAATGTGCATGAATCTGAAAAACTTGCAGGCATTTTGGAAGACTTTGGCTACACAGCAACACTTAACAAGTTTGATGCAGATGTTATTGTTTTTAACACCTGTGCAATAAGGGAAAGTGCAGAGCAAAAAATTTTAGGCAACATTGGTGATTTGAAAAATTTAAAAAAACAAAAGCCAAACATGATTATTGCGGTTTGTGGGTGCATGAGTCAGCAAAATGGTTATGCAGATATACTTAAAGCAAAATTTCCATTTATTGATATCATCTTTGGCACACATAACATCTCAAAATTTGGGGATTTTTTAGAGCAAAAAATGTTAGGCAAAAAAAGAGTTATTGAGGTTTGTGAAACTGAAAACATTTTAAACCGAGACACAATGAAAAAAATAAGAACCTCTGGCGTTAACGCGTGGATAAATATTATGTATGGTTGCAACAATTTTTGCACCTATTGTATTGTGCCATACGTTAGGGGAAGAGAAGTTAGCAGGCCAAAAGAAGACATTTTAAATGAAATAAAAGAGGTTTTAAAACAAGGGTTTAAGCAAATAACCTTGCTTGGTCAAAATGTTAATAGTTATGGCAATGACAACCCTGAAAAGTTTGGAAATTTTGCAGAACTTTTGCAAGACATTGATAACATTGAGGGTGAATTTTGGGTTAAGTTTATGACAAGCCATCCAAAAGATTTAAGCAAAGAAGTGATTGATGTTATTGCAAAGTCAAATAAAATTTGTCATTATTTGCATTTGCCTGTTCAATCTGGAAGCAACAGAATTTTAAAACTAATGAACAGGAATTACACAGTTCAAAAATATCTTGATTTAATTAATTATGCAAAAGAAAAAATTACTGATGTTGAATTTTCTTCTGACATTATTGTTGGGTTCCCAACAGAAACCGAAGAAGATTTTAACATGACGCTAAACATTGTAAAAGAAGTTGGGTTTGAGCAGTTGTTTTCTTTTATGTATAGCAAAAGAAAGGGCACTGTTGCTGAAAAGTTAGAAGGGCAAATTCCCCTTGCAGTGAAAAAAGAAAGGCTTGCAAAATTAAATGCGCTTGAAAAGGAAATTGCCTCAAACATAAGTGATAAGTTTGTTGGCAAAACATGTAAGGTTTTGGTTGAAGATGTTCACCCAAAAAACAAAAATTTGCTAATTGGGCAAACTTTTAATGGAAAAACCATTTCGTTTGAAGGAGATAAAAGGTTGATTGGAAGTTTTGTGAATATCAAAGTAAAATCTGCAAAACTTACAACCATTTCAGGTGTGCTTGTGGAGGAAGATGTTTAGATGGCAAAAGAAAAGAAAAAAGAATTGTCGCCCATGATGAAGCATTACCAAGCGGTTAAAGAGATGTATAAAGATTGCATTGTGTTTTACAGGCTTGGTGATTTTTATGAGATGTTTTTTGAAGATGCAGTTGAAGTGTCTCAAATTTTAGATTTAACTTTAACTGGCAAAGAATGTGGGCTTGAAAAGCGTGCACCAATGTGTGGCATTCCATACCACGCAAGCCAAACTTACATTGCAAAACTTATTGAAGCAGGCAAAAAAATTGCCGTTGTTGAACAACTTACAAAACCAACAAAAGGAAACACCTTGGTTGAAAGAGAAGTGGTAAGGGTTATTACCCCTGGAACGGTGCTTGATGAAAATTGCCTTACTGATGATAAAAACAATTTTATTGCTTGCATTTATAAATCAAAAAGTGGAATTGGCATTTGTTGGGCAGACATTTCAACTGGGCTTATGCAAGTAAGCGAATTTTCAGGGGCAAGCGCACTTAAAAATCTTGATGATTTGTTAAGCAAAATTAAACCTGCTGAACTTATCTGTAACAGTGATGCGTTGCCTTTAAGGGAAAGTTTAACGGCAACTAAAACTGTTTTGCTTCCGAATTTCACACCATATAAAGATATTTCCTTCAACCTTTCAAGGGCAACTAAGGAAATTAAAGAGCAATTTCAAGTTGCAAACATTGCAGTTTTTGATTTGCAAGATTATAAAAATGCAACTGTAAGCGCGGGTGCATTGCTTGAATATTTACAAGAAACACAAATGAAAATGCTTAACAATTTAAAAAGCATTTCAGTTTTTAAAGATGAAAAACATATGCATCTTGATTTTAACGCGCGAAAAAATCTTGAACTTACTGAAAACATGTTAAACAGAAAAAAGGGTGGTTCGCTTCTTGGATTGCTTGATGAAACCAAATCTAGCCTTGGGGCAAGAAAGATGAGAAGTTTTGTTGAAAACCCACTGCTTGATGAAACTGAAATTAATATGCGACTTGATGGAGTTGAAGAATTAACCAAAAACTTAATGGTGCGTGAAACCAGCGGAGAACTTTTTAGTGGCATTTGTGACATTGAAAGAATATGCAGCAAAATTGCCATTGGGTCAGTAACACCAAAAGATTGCTTTAATCTTGGGCAATCTCTTTTAAAGGTGCCTGAAATTAAAGCGGCTTTTTCAAATTGCTCTTCAAAAATTATTGCTGATGGCGTTAAAGGGCTTGTTGATGTGCGCGAAATTGCACAAATGTTGCAATCAGCCTTTGACGAGTTCGCCCCAATAAACTATAAAGATGGCGGATTTATTAAACCAGCGTTCGATGAAAAGTTAGATAGCCTTAAAAAAGTTAGCGACATGGGATACAGTTGGATAACAAAATTTGAAAATGAAGAAAAAGAAAAAACGGGAATTAGAACACTTAAAGTGAACTATAACAAAGTGTTTGGCTATTGCATTGAAATAACAAAAAGTTTTTATAATCAGGTGCCAGATAATTATATTTTAAAGCAAACAATGAAAGATTCACAAAAATATGTTACCCCAGAACTTAAAGAGGCTGAAAGACTAATTCTTTCAGGTGCTGAAAACGCACTTGTTTACGAACTTGAAGTTTATGATAAAATTAAAGATTTTCTTGCAAAACATATTCAAGAGTTTTTAAGCATTGCAAATTCAATTGCGCTTTTAGATGTTCTGGTTTCGCTTGCAAAAGTAAGTGTTAAAAACAATTATGTCAGACCAATTGTTGGCTCATTTGTTAAAGAGATTAACATTGTTGGTGGAAGGCACCCTGTTATTGAAAAAATGATGGGAAGCAATCAGTTTGTTGATAACGACACTTTGCTTGATGATGGCGAAAACAACATTTTAATAATAACTGGCCCTAACATGGGTGGAAAAAGCACATATATGCGTCAGGTTGCAATAATTGTTATAATGGCTCATATTGGCTGTTTTGTTCCTGCAACACGAGCATCAATTGCTCTTACTGACCGAATTTTTACAAGAATTGGAGCAAGTGATGAACTTTCGCTTGGCAACAGCACTTTTATGGTTGAAATGACCGAAGTTTCAAACATTATAAACAATGCAACCAAAAACAGTTTAATAATTTTAGATGAGGTTGGAAGAGGAACCTCAACTTTTGACGGCATGAGCATTGCTTGGGCAATTATTGAATACCTTTCAGTAAATGTTAAGGCAAAAACACTTTTTGCAACACATTATCATGAACTTACAGTTCTTGAAGAAAAAATTGTTGGGGTTAAAAATTACAGAGTTTTGGCAAAAGAGTTTGATAACTCAATAATCTTTTTGCACAAAATTGCAAGAGGAAGTGCAAACAGAAGTTTTGGAATTGAAGTTGCAAGCCTTGCGGGATTGCCACAAAACTTAATAGACCGTGCCAAAGACATTTTAAAGGCTCAAGAACAAGCAAACAACAAAATAAATGTTGATAATTTTGAGGGCACAAAAATGCCAGAAGTTAACCCAAATGCGGTTGAAGTGATTAATGTTTTAAAAGAGATGGACATGAACACAATATCTCCTTTAATGGCTTTTGGAACTCTTCAAAATTTGGTTGATAAAGTTAAAAATAACTAAGGAGGTTTTTATGGCAAGAATTAATATATTAGACAGTTCAATTTACAACCTGATTGCAGCGGGTGAAGTTGTTGAAAGACCAGCAAGTGTTATTAAAGAGTTGGTTGAAAACAGCATTGATGCCAAGGCAACAATCATTACCATTGAAATTAACGGTGGCGGAATTGACAGCATGATTGTTACAGACAATGGTTGTGGAATTGAAAAAGATGATTTAAAAACCGCCTTTTTGCCTCATGCAACAAGCAAAATCAGTTGCAGTGAAGACCTTGATTGCATTTTAACCCTTGGGTTCAGGGGCGAGGCTCTTGCTTCAATTGCTGCAATTTCAAAAGTAACAATGGCCAGCAGAATAAAATCTTGTGAGGTTGGTGGAATTATTGAAATTGATGGCGGAAAATTTATAAGCATTGGTCAAATTGGAATGCCAGTTGGAACAACTGTTAAGGTTGAAAAAATTTTCTATAATGTTCCTGCAAGGGCTAAGTTTTTGAAAAAGGCAAAATCTGAAGAACAAGAAATAACAAACTTAGTAAGCAGGTTTATTCTTGCAAATCCAAACATCTCTTTTAGGTATTTAGTTGATGGCAATTTAATTTTTCAAAGCACAGGCTCAGGGTTAGAGGACGCACTTTACTGTGTTTATGGCAAAGACGCATTAACAGAAACTTTAAAAATTACAAGAAAGTTTGAAGAGGTTGAAATTTTTGGGGTTATTGGCAAAGGCAGTTTCACCAAACCCAACAGAACTTACCAAACGCTAATAGTAAATGGAAGAAATGTAGTAAACCAACAGGTGTCTTTTGCGGTAACCAATGCCTATGGCGAAATGCTCATGAAAAGGCAATATCCATTTTATGTTATCTATGTTAACATTCCCGCGCAAACAGTTGATGTTAATGTTCACCCAAACAAACTTGAAGTTAGGTTTGAAAAGCCAAACAAAATAATGTCTTTAATTTATGAAACTTGCAAAGTTGTCCTAGCAAATAACAGGGAAATTAGAAGTGTTATGCATGACACATCAGTGCAAAATGAAAATGGAGTTGTCAAGTTCCCAGCATCAAGTTTATATCAAAAAGGCAGCAAAATAGATTATGCAGGGGTTGACTTAAAAAAGAACATAAACAATTTAGAAAATGGTCAAAAACTTGAAAATTTCCCTAAAAATGAAACTAGTCAAGAAAACAGTAAAACCCAAGAGTTAGACAGCCCTAAAACTCAGGAAGATAACAACCAATTAGAATTAATTGAAACCATTTCAGTTAACCAAGACCCAGTAAATGTTGGAGTGGCAGATGGTTTTGGTGTTGGGTCGTCTTTACTCGAGCAATTTATGGGTAATGGCGAAAAAGAGTTAACCATTGAAGAAAAGGAATTGCCAAAATCTCCACTTTATGAACAGCAACCCCAAATGCAACAAACAATAGAAATAACAACTGAAATAAAAAGCGTCGGGAAAATTTTCAACACCTATCTTATTATTCAAGATGAAGACAATGTTTATTTTATTGACCAGCACGCAGCCCATGAAAGGGTGCTTTATGAAAAGTTTAAAGAAGAAATTGAAAGTGGCGAACTTGCAATTCAGCCAATGCTGGCGCCATATATTTTAAAAATTAACCCACAAGAAAAGCAACTTATTGACGATAACATTGATAACTTGCATAAACTGGGGTTTGACATTGAAGAGTTTGGTTTAAACACTTATAAAATATCTTCAATTCCTGTAATTGTAAGTGAAATCAATTTTGACAAGTTCTTTTCAATTTTCTTGCAAGAAACAAAAAGAAACACGGCTGTTAAAACTGTTGATTTAATTAAAGATGAAATAATGCAATTATCTTGCAAAAGTGCAGTTAAGGCAGGCTATGACTTAACAAAGTCAGAAATAGAAAAAATCTATCAGGCAATAATTAAAGATAAAATTGCTCTTTATTGCCCGCATGGCAGACCAATTATTGTTAAAATTACCAAGCAAGAAGTTGAAAAATGGTTTAAAAGGATTGTTTAATGAAGAAGAAAATAATTGTTATAACTGGGCCCACGGCAGTTGGAAAAACTGAAATTTCAATCAAGGTTGCAAAACAATGTAATGGAGAAATTATATCTGCTGATTCAATGCAGGTTTATTGTGGGGCAGACATTGGCACTGCAAAAATAAGAAAAGATGAAATGGCGGGAATAGAACACCATTTAATTGATATCTGCAAACCAAATGAAAATTTCAGCGCTAATGAATTTGTAGAACTGGCAAATGAGTGCATTGACCAAATTATAAAAAAAGGCAAGGTCCCTATAATTGTTGGTGGAACAGGGCTTTATATTTCATCTTTGTTATATCCAATAACGGCAAAGGCTGAAAGGAATGATGATTTTAGAGCCGAGTGTAAAGAACTTATAATTAAATATGGCAAAACATATCTTTATGACAAACTTAAAGAGATTGACCCAGCAACGGCACAAGTTCTTCACCCAAACCAAACAGACAGAATTGTAAGAGCACTTGAAATTTACCATCAAACAGGAACAAAAAAAAGTGAGTTAACAAAAACAAATAAAAGCCCTTTTGATTATCTAATAATTGTTATAACAGATAACAGAGAAGTGATTTATCAAAGAATAAATTCAAGGGTTGACAAAATGATTGATGAAGGGCTTATAGATGAAGTTGAAAATTTAGTTCGTGATTTTAACTTAAATGAAGATAATCAAATTATGCAAGGCATTGGTTATAAAGAAACCTTAAAATATTTAAAAGGTGAAATAACCAAAGAGCAAATGATTGACAAAATAAAACAACATTCAAGAAATTATGCCAAAAGACAATTTACATGGTTTAAAAAATTACCTAATGCAAATTTTGTTGAAAGGTGTGATAACTTAGCAATTAATAATTTAATTGAAGATTTTTTAAGGAGAAACAATGGATAAGTTACAAGCAACACAATTAGTTGATGAATTAGAGAAAAAAAGCATAAGAATTTACAGAAAAATTGAAAAAAATGCATTAATTAATCAAGAAAAGGTTTTAGACGCATTTAAAGAACTAAAGGTAAGTTTGCAAACAATGCAAGGCTCAACTGGTTATGGCTATGAAGATATAGCAAGACCTAAGTTATGCGAACTTTATGCAAGGTGCCTGAATGCCGAAAAGGCATTTGTTTCACCAAACATTACTTGCGGAACGCATGCTCTTTATTTAGCACTTTCAGCCGTTCTCAGACCGGGGGATTTAATGCTTTCTGTAACTGGTGACCCTTATGACACAATGCAAGAATGTATTTTAGGTGAGGGCAATGGCTCTCTTAAAGATTTTAATATTAGTTTTTCAAAGGTTGAAATGATTGGCAGTAAAGTCAATTTAAAAAAATGCATTAAAGTTATTGAAAAGTTAAAACCAAAACTTATTTACATTCAACGCTCAAGAGGATACAGCAAAAGGAAAACTTTAACCGTTAGTTATATTGGCGAAATCATTTCTTCTCTTAGGCAAGTTTCACCACAAAGCATTTTTATGGTTGATAATTGCTATGGTGAATTTGTTGAAACGATTGAACCAACAGCAGTGGGTGCTGACCTTATTGCGGGGTCACTTATAAAAAATATTGGTGGCGGGCTTGCTCCAACAGGCGGGTATGTTGCAGGCAAGGCAGATTTAGTTGATTTAGCGGCAAAAAGGTTAACGGCGCCATCACTTGGTAATGAAATTGGGTCATACAATTCAACTTATCTTCCTTTTTTTGAAGGGTTGTTCATTGCTCCACATGTTGTTGCAAATGTGCTTAAAGGTAATGTTTTGCTAGGCAAAGTTGCAAAAGCCTGCTCATTTAAAACAAGCCCTGAACCAAATCATATTCCTGAAGATATTATTAGAACAATTGAATTTAACAATGAAAGCAAATTTATTGATTTTGTTAAAGACATTCAAAAACTTTCCCCAATTGACAGTTTTGTTGTTCCTGAACCATGGGATATGCCAGGCTACACCGATAAAGTTATAATGGCAGCAGGAACATTTGTTCAAGGCAGTTCAATTGAGTTTTCATGTGATGGCCCAGTTAAGCCACCATATATCGCTTATATGCAGGGCGGATTAACTTATGAGCATATAAAACTTATTGCAATTATGCTTGCACAAAAAAACTTGTAAGGTGAATGTTATGGATTTAGTTTTAAACCATTGGGACAATGTTAGCCTTGAAAAATTTCAAAGTTATTTAAAAAGTCTAATTAATAAAGATAGGGTGGAATGGGAAACTAAAATAATAAACACAAATTATCCCGTTTTGGCACTTGGAACAAAAAAGGTAACAGAACTGGCAAACAAAATAGTTCAAGGAAATTATATTGAGTTTCTTGATGCAAATTTGCATACCTTTTATGAAAATTTAAGCATTAATGCAATAATTATTAATAAAATTCACGATTATGATATGTTCAAGTTTTATCTTCTTAGATACAGCAAATTTATTGATAACTGGGCAAGTTGTGATTGCATTAAATTCCCAATAACAAAACAAAATAAAGAGAAGTTTTTTGGTCTTGCTAAAAAATTGTTAAAATCAAAATTGCCATTTGAAAGAAGGCTTGGCATAGTTGCTCTTCTTAAATTTATTGACGACAGTTATATTGACAAAGTTCTTGAAATTTTAAATTCTTTTCAAAATGAAACACATTATTATGTTAACATGGCTCTTGCTTGGGTGTTTTGTGATTGCTTTATAAAACAACCTGAAAAAACTAAGGCGTTTTTAGAAAACAATAATTTAAACAAATTTGTAATCAACAAAAGTATAAGCAAGTGCAGAGATAGTTTCAGGATTTCGCAAGAAGATAAACAATGGCTTTTGCAATTTAAAAAATAAAATTAATTTGATTTTTTATTTGTGTTTAAGGCTAAATAGTTATATAATATAAACATAATTTAAAACATTAAGACAAGGAAGTAGAAAAATGGATTTATTTAAAAAATGTGGTGAATACACAATTGCTCAAGACGCAAAAGAAAAGGGCATTTACCCTTATTTTCATACTCTTGAATCAAAACAAGACATTGTGGTTGAAATGGAAGGCAAAAGGGAGATAATGATTGGTTCAAACAACTATCTTGGTTTAACAAGCCACCCTGAAGTTATTGAGGCCGCAGTTGAAGCAACTAAAAAATTTGGAACGGGTTGCTCAGGAAGCAGATTTTTAAACGGAACAACAACTGCCCATGTTGCTCTTGAAAAAGAACTTGCCGAATTTTTGCATAAAGAAGATTGTGTTACATTAAGCACAGGCTTTCAAACAAACCTTGGGGTTATTAGTGCCATTTGTGGCAGAAAAGATGTTATCTTGTGTGATAAAGAAAACCATGCTTCAATTTATGATGCTTGCAGGCTAAGTTATGGCGAACTTATAAGATATAACCACATGGACATGGAAGACCTTGAAGAAAAATTAAAAAAAGTTCCAGAAGATAAAGGCATTTTAATTGTAACTGATGGTGTTTTCAGCATGAGTGGTGAAATTTGCAACTTGCCAAAACTTGTTGAACTTAAAAACAAATATGGTGCAAGACTTATGGTTGATGATGCTCATGGTTTGGGTGTTCTTGGCAAATGTGGCAGGGGAACAGCCGAATATTATGACCTTGAAGATGAAGTTGATTTAATTTGTGGAACATTTTCAAAATCTCTTGCAAGCCTTGGTGGATATTGTGCTTGCAGCCATGAAGTTGCTGAATTTATGAGGCACAATTCAAGACCTTTTATTTTCAGCGCGTCTATAACACCTGCAAGTCTTGCTGCCGCAAGAAAATCTCTTGAAATAATTAAAAGAGAACCACAAAGAGTTAAAAATTTGATTGACATTTCAGATTACATGAGAAAATGTTTAAAAGAAAGGGGAATTGCGTTTAAATCAAGCCCAACTCCAATTATTCCAATTTACACTTATGATGTTGAAATAACTCTTAAAGCCTGCAAAATGCTTTTTGATGAGGGGGTCTATGTTAACCCAGTTTTGCCACCTGCAACACCTGTTGGCGAATGCTTAATTAGAACAGCCTACACAGCAACTCACACAAAAGAACTTATGGAAGAAGCAGCAGATAAAATTTTAAAAGTGTTTAAAGAACTTGACCTTGTTAAATAATAAATAGAAAAACCCTAACAATTTAAAAAATAAAAATAAACAGGAAGTTGTAATGAAAATACTTTTAATATGCAGTAAATCTTTTTATGATAAATTACATTATTATAAAAAGGCTTTGGAAGATATTGAGCACGAAGTATATATGCCAAATTGTTGGAATGCTCCCGAAACTGAAGCCAAAGTTCAGGGGAACGCCTGAACATCATATTTTTAGATCAAAAATGTTTCGCCAATCAGAAAAAACAATAGAGAAAATAGATGCAGTTTTAGTTCTTAATTTTAACAAAAATGGACAAGAAAACTATATTTGTGGAGCAACCTTTTTGGAAATTTATGATGCATTTAGAATGAATAAAAAAATTTATTTTATTAACAACATTCCAGACAACATATTAAAAGATGAATTAATAGGATTTAATCCGATAATCATTGGAGATGATTTTTCTAAAATTCAATAATTATATTAACATTTAAATGTGTGTTTGTTTTTGCAGGAGTGACGGCGTTTCACACCATAGGACAAGCATGCACATACAAAATTAAATAAAATCAAATTTCTGCAAAAAGGACTTGTTGTTTGCAATTAAGATACAGTAAACATAAAAAAGAAAACCTAAATCATTTTTGGTTTAGGTTTTTCTTGTTTTTTCCGCTAGTTTAGAAAGTAAGTAACTAAACTGGCAGTTTTGTTATTCATGGTCCATTACATAATATCCGCCTTCATGTTGTGTAGGTGGAAATGTTTCTCCTTTTTCTAGGTAAGTTTTTTCGTCATCACGACAGTCTCCGTTCCTGTCAAGCGCTTTATAATTGCATGACATTGGAACTTTTTCACCTGGTCTGTATTTTTGCATTTTTAAACCCTCCTAAGCATAGTGTGTATCAAATTTTCATGAATTATTCAAAATTTAAAAAAATTTTTAATTTTAATGATTTATTATTTTACTTGCTTATCAAGCAGATAAGATTTAATTTAGTTTTCATTTTTAATTTTATTAATTAGATTTTTGTCCATTTCCTTTACACTTTTTGTGTTGTGTAAGAGTATTGACGGACATTCGAAAATGCTTCTTTATTTCTGCAAATTGCGCCGTTAGAAATGCATGAAGGATCAGTTCCCCCAGAACATATAAATATAATTATTTTTTCTATCAAACCAAAACATGGGATCTTGATATGGCATTTCCGTCGTATAATAATCACACTTTTCAATAATAGAAGTATCCCACCATATTTCTGTAGAACAATTTGGAACAAAGCCAGGAATGGAATTATGCTTTTTATAAGAAACGTCTCTTCTAGATATTTTTTGAAAATCCTCCATAAGTTTTTTTTCATTGTTTATTTCAGATACTTTAATACGTGCAAAAATCGCACGATTCCCTTCCATAAAATAATCTATAAATAAGGTTTCTTCTGGTAAATGAGACTCAAACTCTCTCTTAAACACATCAGGAGAAACGCTACCCCTAAATACTAAATCATCATCAGAAAAAATAAATAAAAACAGAGATATAACACCAAGAATGGTTAATGACGTACCCCAAAAAAATAATTTTCTCTTCATAAATTTTCTATTCATAAAATTCTTAAAACTCTTTACGCCCTCTCATCTCCCATTTCCCATTAACATGGAAAGGTCGCAAATATCCACTATCTTCTAATCGATATCCGACAGCTGTAGGTGATTTTTGACCTCGGAAAGTTGTTGCTAATTTTCTATTCGCAGGACTTATAAATGTGTAGTAATCAGTTAAATTAACATTAATAAGGTATTCTACAATACATTTTCCTGACTCCTTCATTTTACATATTTCACCATCAAATGTAAGTCGTGCATCACCAAAAGCGGTATATATATCTGTACCTTTATTAGATTTGAAATTATGCGCGTATGTTTTCATTTTATACATCCCATCAGGTTTAGAACAATAGTTTACCTTCAGATAATTTTCAAACCAATCTTTAAATGATTTTCCAGATGCGTCATGCTTACTTGAACTTTCAAACTCTTTTTTTGCAATTTCAGCTTCAGCGGCATTAAGTGTCCAATTACCTGAGATAGCTCCGTCTGCATGATCCATTGCAGTTTTTGTCAATACCCCAGCAATGGAAAATTTACCACTAATCCACAGAGCCTTGTCTACCGGAGTACTGCTGTAGGAATATTTAAAAGCACTATACCAAGTTCCTTTATAAAATTCTCCAAGATAATCCCATCTGTTCACTCCGTTATTTCCTACAAAGGCGAACAAATTCCAGCCACCCTGTTCCATGATGGGATCCCTGCTGATCCACCTGCCGTCGC
>ERZ780149.3508-NODE-3508-length-13033-cov-3.095161_pt1 | contig 13033 bp, 8 predicted proteins | sample MGYA00511367_ERZ780149 | MGnify/ENA primary metagenome ERZ780149 (study PRJEB29588, sample SAMEA2153852) | human gut metagenome | biome: human gut; feature: human-associated habitat; material: faeces | place: Denmark | collected 2008/2010 ...
CAGTCAGTACATGACCGTTCAGATCAAGCGTCAGCGTATGTCTTTGCTTATAAAGCATCCGGAGCATTACAGATGCAGGTGCGGCGGAAGGTTTGCAATAATTCCAGTTGAGGATGAAAAACAGGGCAATAAATAACGTTAATAGAAAATTTACAAATAAAACATTTGTTTAAAAGAGGAAAAATTGTATTTGTGTCGAATATAATTATTGATTGGCTTGCTGTTTGTTGTGCATGATTCTTATATATAAGGAAGCTGCCTGATATGATAAGAGACGTTATTGAAGAAAATGAACGGCGTATTTTGTCCGAATATGCTATGCTGAGTTCAAATACACGAGGGAGACTTCATCCGCAGGAAAAGTGTCCCATGAGGAGTGAATTTCAGCGCGACAGGGACAGAATAATACACTGCAAGGCGTTTCGCCGTCTTAAACATAAAACACAGGTATTTATGGCGCCTGTTGACGACCATTACAGAACACGGCTTACGCATACTCTTGAGGTTTCGCAGATAGCGAGGATGATAGCACGTTGCTTGAGGCTCAACGAGGATTTGACGGAAGCGGCGGCGCCCGGCCCTGATCTTGGGCATACGCCGTTCGGTCATGCGGGCGAGCGCGCTCTTGCCCGAAAGATGTCGGACGAGGGCGGTTTCCGTCATTGCAAGCAGTCGCTGCGCGTGGTGGACAGACTGGAAAACGACGGACGCGGGCTGAATCTGACCTTTGAGGTGCGGGATGCCATTGTCAACCACACCGGTGAGCACATGGCAGCCACGCTGGAGGGCGTTCTCATCAAGTATGCGGACCGCATCGCATACATCAACCACGACATAGACGATGCCTGCCGCGCCGGATTACTTGACCCCGGCGATATACCTGCCGACATCTGCCGGGTGCTGGGGGACAGCCACAGCAGCCGCATCAATACCATGGTGTCCTCGGTCGTGCGGGCAAGTATGGATCGGGACAGCATTTCCATGGAGCCGGAGGTGCAGGAGGCTACTATGCAGCTCCGAGAATTCCTGTTTGAGCAGGTCTATCTCAACCCGAGGGCAAAGGGACAGGAAAGCAAGGCGCAGGAGCTGGTCAAGACGCTGTTCGGCTACTATGCGACGCATCCCGACCGGATGCCGGAGCTGTACCGCCGCCTTGCTGCCGAGGGGGAGCCGGTGGAGCGATGCGTGTGCGATTTCATTTCCGGCATGACCGATCGGTACGCGATTGAGACATACGAGGAGCTGTTTGTTCCCCGCGTCTGGAGAGGACTGCACGAATGAAATACCCACGGGAATGGATAGACAGCGTCCGGGAACGGTCGGACATCGTGGAGCTTATCGGCTCTTACGTCACGTTGCGCCGTGCCGGCTCCAACTATACGGGGCTTTGCCCCTTCCACAGTGAACGGACGCCGTCCTTTACGGTGTTCCCTGATACGCAGAGCTTTTTCTGCTTCGGCTGTGAAGCGGGCGGGGATGCCTTTACCTTTGTGATGCGCTCCGAAAATCTGGAGTACCCCGAGGCGGTGGAGTTTCTCGCCAAGCGGGCGGGCATACAGATACCGGAAACGCACGAGGACAGCGATCAGCCGCGCGGCATCAGCCGCGCCCGTGCCTATGAGCTGAACCGCGCGGCGGCACGTTTCTACCGCGACTGCCTGTTCGACCCCGCGATAGGGGAGGCGGGCATGAATTACCTGCGCGACACGCGCGGGCTGGATACCGCTGTTATCCGGCACTTCGGACTGGGTTACGCACCCAATGAGTTCGGGGTACTGCTGCCGCACCTGAAGAGCCTCGGCTTCACGGAGGAGGAAATGCGCCAGTGCTTCCTCTGCGGCAGGAGCCAGAGCGGGCGGTACTACGACTACTTCCGGGGACGGGTTATGTTCCCTGTCATCAATACGGCGGGGGAGGTCGTGGCGTTCTCCGGGCGCGATGTGACGGGGACGTCCAAGGCGAAATACCTCAACTCCTCGGACACGCCGGTCTTTCAGAAGCGCAAGAACCTGTTTGCTCTGAATTTTGCCAAGGCACACTGCGCCGAGCAGATGATCCTCTGCGAGGGAAACATGGACGTCGTGTCCATGCACGCCGCGGGCTTTGAGAACGCCGTTGCGTCGCTGGGCACTGCCCTGACTGACGAGCAGGCGCGCATCATGGCGCGGTACACCAAGCAGGTCATCATTGCCTACGACGGCGACAGCGCCGGACAGCGCGCCGCCGGTAGCGCGATGGATATCTTCGCGCGCGTCGGGTTGGATGTGCGGGTATTGCGCATTACCGACGCCAAGGATCCGGATGAGTACATCCGTAAATTCGGGACGGACGCATTTGCCCGCCTGCTGAAGGGAAGCAGTACCGGCTTCTCCTACCGGCTGGACGGCGTGCTGAACCGTTACAACATCAAGGAGCCGGAGGACAGGATCAAGGCGGCGGCAGAGCTGTGCGGCATGGTGGCACGGGTTTGGTCGTCCGCCGAGCGGGAGGTGTACCTGCAGGCGGTCTCCGAGCGGCTTGGGTTGCCCATTGACAGTTTGCGGCGCGACGTGGAGCGTGCGCAGGCACGCATCCAACGCGACCGGCACCAGAGCGAGGCACGCGCGGCACGGATGTCGGCATTGGCGCTGGATGACCGTGTCAATCCGGAGGCGGCTGGAAACATCCGTGCAGCCGCGGCGGAGGACACCGTTCTCGGTCTCATGCTGCTGTACGAAGAGCACCGCCGGGCGGTGCGGGAAGGAGCCGTGTCCCTGACGGCGGACGATTTTGTCACCGCCTTCAACCGACGCGTCTTTGAAGCAATCATGGAGCTGGAGAACAGCGACGGCGGCTTCTCGACTGCCGTGCTGGGCGAGCAGTTCGACCCGGACGAGATGGGGCGTCTTGCCAAGCTGGCACAGGCACGGCGCAATCTGTCCGAGAACGGGCAGTCGGTTCTGAAGGCGGCAGTCCGGACGTTGCAGGACGAGAAAAACGCCGTCATCAAGGACGATGCGCCGCCGGAGGACAGTCTGGAGCGCCTGCTGGAGAAGAAACGGCAGAAAATGCATAAATCAAACGGTTAAAAAACAACCGATTGTTTATATTCGGGCTTCGTATGCACGGAAGTCCAAAAAACAGGGAAGGGAAACATACACATGAACTACGATGAGAATCAGAGCTACGGAGCGGATCAGGATATGGACGGGGAGGCGATGCCGGATCTGGATCGCCTGAGCCTGCCGGACGATGCGCTGGACGATGATATGGAACTGCCGCTGGAGGATGTGGCGGCGCCGACGGACGAGGACGCCAAGGACAAGCCGGAGGCGAAGAAGCCGTCTTCCAAGAAAAAAGGCAAGGAGCCTGCCAAGACGGACGAGGAGCGCGAGCGTCGCACCCGTATGGAGGATCTGATTGCCAAGGGCAAGCGCGGTGATCTGTCGGCATCCGAGCTGGACGACGCGATGGAGGAGATGGGCTTTGACATCGACAGCATCGACCATCTGTACGAGTCGTTGGGCGGTGCGCTGCCCGGCAATATCCCCTCTGCCGAACTGCACGAGATTGAGACGGAGGTTGAGAGCTTCGGAAGCGGCGAAAATATGCAGCGCATCCTGGAGCAGGAGGGGCTGGTGGATGACCCCGTCCGCCTGTACCTCAAGGAGATCGGTAAGGTGCCGCTCCTGACCAACGAGAAGGAGCACGAGCTGGCGGAAAAGATGACGCAGGGCGACCCGACTGCCGAGGAGGCGGTACTGGGCATGCTGACGCTTTCGCCTGCCCTGCGGCGTGAGGTCGCCGCCAAGACACTGCCCCTGCTCGCCGAGGACTTCATGCCGTATCCCAACCGGGATCTGTTTGAGGCGCTTATGGCGGCGGATATCCCGGCAGAGGACGCTCCGGCGGAGGATATGGATCTGACCCATCTGTCTGTGCGCAGTGAGGGGCGCTTCCTGACCGAGGAGGATGTGCAGCGCCTGTCCGCCATGCGGGAGGCGCGCCGCGATGCCGACAATAGCCGCGCGGCAATGGAAGGCTACCTGGCAACGCTGAAGGCGGCTGCCAAGGTGCGTGAGGTTGCCAAGGGAGAGCTGGTCGAGGCGAACCTGCGCCTGGTGGTCAGTATCGCCAAGCGATACGTCGGGCGCGGGATGTTCTTCCTTGACCTCATCCAGGAGGGCAACCTTGGTCTGATGAAGGCTGTGGACAAGTTCGACTATACAAAGGGTTACAAATTCTCCACCTATGCCACCTGGTGGATACGGCAGGCTATCACCCGTGCCATCGCGGATCAGGCGCGTACCATCCGCATTCCGGTTCATATGGTGGAGACCATACACAAGGTGTCCCGCGTGTCGCGTCAGATGCTGCAGGAGCTGGGGCGCGAGGCAACCGCTGAGGAGATCGGCGAGAAGCTGGGCATGAGCGCCGATAAGGTGCGCGAGATTATGAAGATCGCGCAGGACCCCGTGTCGCTGGAAACGCCCATCGGGGAAGAGGAGGACAGCCATCTCGGCGATTTCATTCAGGACGAGGACACGCCCGCCCCGGCGGATGCCGCATCGCAGACAATCCTGCGGGAAGTCATTGAGCGCGAACTGCATACCCTGACACCCCGCGAGGAACACGTCATCAAACTGCGCTTCGGACTGTACGATGGCAGAACGCGGACGCTGGAGGAGGTCGGCAAGGAGTTCGACATCACGCGCGAACGCATCCGTCAGATCGAGGCAAAGGCACTGCGCAAGCTTCGTAATCCGGTAAGAAGCAAGAGGATCCGTCATCCCAGCCGCGCCCGCCATCTCAAGGGATTTCTGGACTGAGCGCGCGGTTTGCCGATACTGGCAGGATGACCAAATCGGCACCCGGCTATTTGTGCAAACCGACTCTTACATGAAAAAAGTGCTGATGGACAGGCATTTTTCTGCCCGTCAGCCTCTGTCGGAGACGAACTGTTCAAAAAAATCACTTGACATATTCACAAAAAAAGTGTACAATGTAACGGTATGGAATCATCTGCCGGACTGCGCACTGGCGCAGACGGCGTGATTTTACGTTTTACAGGAGGAGTTCTCGTTATGAAGAAAAAACTCGTGTGTCTCTTGCTCGGCATCGTCATGCTGATGTCCTGCGTCCTGACCGGATGCAATAAGGCAACAGACTCCGACGATGATGACACGACCGACAACAGCGCCAAGACCATTACTATGTGGGTCATGACCTCTGAGGAGACGACCGAGAAGGCAAAGGAGCTTGTCAGCGCGGAGTTTACCAAGATCACCAAGTCGCTGTACAAGACCAATGTTGTCCTGCGGTTCTGCACCGAGGATGAGTACTATGAGAAGCTGGAAGGCTCTATCAAGGCACTGAAGGATTATGCAAAACTCAAGGAGGAGGCAGAGAAGGCTCTGCGTGCCTACCTGAAGGTGCATGATAAGGAGAAGACGCGCGAGGAACTGACAAAGGACTTCTACGCGGCAAACCCCCAGTATGCGCAGTTCCAGAACGCGGATGACGAGGACGACGAGAACGAGAGCGCGACCGAGGAGGAGACCGTAATCAACGATTACGGTGTCACCGAGATCAAGTACCCGGACGTCAAGGAGAATCAGGTCGATATTTTCTACCTCGGCGGACGGAGCAATTACTATGCGTTCTACAAGAACGAATGGCTGGCATCGCTGGACGAGGAGCTGTCGGCTTCCTCCAGCCAGCTGACGCATTACGTTTCTCCCTCCCTGCTTAACGGTGTCCGCATCGACGGCGGCGTGTACGGTATCCCGAACAACGTCGCGGTCGGTCAGTATACCTATATGCTGGTTGACAAAAAGATGTATGACGACAACTACAACAGCGGCATTGAGAACACCAAGTCGGTGCTGGATCTGGAGGTTTTCCTGAACGATATCAAGAACCTCAACGGCAATAAGACGCCCGATGATCCGGATTATGTCGTTCCGCTGGCGTCCACCTTTGAGGACTGCCTCAAGATGCTGGTTTGGTTCTGGGATCTGGACTATGTGGACGCATCGGTGTACGAGATGTACTACGATGCCGAGCGCGGACGCAACTATGTTGTGAACGAGAAGTACAAGGTGGAGACCGAATCGGATGACGGGGAAGGCGGCGGTTCCAAGAAGACCAAGGAGCTGATCGGGTACTCCATCGGTGCCGGGATGATCTATAAGACCAATGCGGATCACCAGTATGTTGACAAGGACGGAAACGTTCTGAACTATACCTACGTGATCGACAGTGAGGGCGGCATTCTGCGCTCCACTGCGAAGAGTGTGGCATATTCCGCCGAGGCGAAGAGCGTGGGTATGTATCTGGTCGACGAGAACGGACAGACCGTGACGCCCGAGAACGACAAGCGCGTGATCCTTACCTACGATCCGGAGTCTTTGGATGCGGCATTCGTCGGTTCCCATACCGTGGAGACCACCGACGGGGAGAACGACCTGACCGGTACGGATGCCAACGGCCGCGTGAAGCCTACCTACTATTACAGCTACAGCCAGAACGCGAATTTCTCCGTGCTGGGTCAGGTGGTTGCGGATCCCTCCATGTGGTCGCGCGGCAAGGTTGAGATGGGCTTTGGCAGTCTCTTTGCCGATTCCTCCTTCCGCACCCTGTATGAGACGCTGAAGGGGTACTCCTATAAGGGTCTGTACGGTACACCCAAGGACGGGCAGAGCGCGGCAGTTTCCTTCATTGAGGGCGATTCCCGCATCAAGCTGGAAGCGGATCGTGAGGATACCGTGACCGGCAAGGAGAAGGGCGTCATCACACGGGACGGCAAGCAGTACTATGTGGTGGTTGCAAAGTATCCCGAGGCAAGCGAGCGTGAGCTGTACGGCAATATGTTCTGCGTGTACGCGGAGAGCGCATATCTGGGACGTAGCATGGAGGTTATTACCCGCCTCAACACCAATGCCGAGCTTCGCAACCTGCTGCAGTACGGTATTCTCGGACAGCACTACGAGCTGAATGCTGACGGTACCGCCCACCTGCTCACCAGCCCGGAGAGCGAGTACGGCACCTACCGGATGGACATTGAGAAGACCGGTAACTGCTTCAAGGCGATTCCAAGCGAGGCAGACGGACCGGATGCATGGGTGTATGCCAAGATGCAGAACAACGATGCGCTGATCAATCCGTTGCTGGGCTTTGATTTCAACGATGAGATGAAGGAGAGCGAGAACACGCTGGATGTTGCGCTGATCCGCCACATCCGCGAGTTGAGCGCTGGTGCACAGGAAAAGATTGATGAGTGCGCTACGCTGGATGCGCTTGTGGAATTGCTGGAAAACGACGATGACGGCTTCAAGAGACAGTTCTCCAAGTCGTCCGGAGACGATAAGCTGGTTAAGGCGATTAACAAGAACTATGATCCTTCCCAGCCCAAGGGTCCCGAGGTGCCGGATCAGGAAGCGGACACGAGTGGAGAAAGCCCGTACGCTATCTACTACAAGTGGATGAAGCAGTACGGCTACCTGCCTTCCACTAAGTAAAATATCAAGCCACGCAGTCGCGCGATGCCGTGACAGCAGGCAAAGGGCGCCCGTTGCCGGAGATTTCTCCGGACAGCGGGCGCCTTTTATCCGTTCGCGTAAAAAAGGGTTGCCGGTCGGCAACCCTTTGCTTACTTGCTATCAGAAATATCAGGACTTGGATGCTTCGGTGGCGGTGGCGGTACCGGCTTCGGCAATGCATTCATTGCTGATGTAGTATTCCCGATCCTCCGTGACTTTCGCACCGTCCTTGGTGTAGGTGTAGGAGAACAGGACGCGGCTCCAGCCGTCTCCGATGCCGGTGCGCGTTACCTTGGTGCCCTTCAACAGTGTGCCGCGGATGCTCAGGTCGTTGGCACTGCTCTTGATGGCTTTGGGCATGGAGCGGACATTAACGTTCTGCGAGATTGTGACCTCGTCGCGGACATCCTGGAAAGCATCGATCAAGGCGTTGTCGCAGACAATGCTCTTGCGCACATAGCAGGTCTTTTCGTTGTACAGCACCCGGTACCACTCCTTGCTCTCGCCCGTTGCCGCCAGCGTGTCGCCCTCCTTGACATAACCGCAGATGGCGCCTTCTGTCAGGACAGTCTCTGTCTTGCTGCGGATATTCCCGTTTGCCACATACACGTACAGCGTCATGGAGATGTCGGAGAAGGTAGGATTCGCCTCCAGCGTTTCCTCGACAGGGGCAGCCGTGCTGTCGCCGCTCGGACCTTGGGGGAGCGTCGCGGGCTCCACGGAATAGTTGGGACCGGTCGGATATGTGGACGTAGTGCCCGTTTCCGTTCCGCCCGGCGTCTTGGCACATCCGACAGCGGACACCAGCGCCAAACCGGCGACCAGGGTTGCAAGTATTTTTTTGTTCATGTATAACTCCTCCTTGATTTTCATTCCTGCCACTTTGTACCGCAAATCGGCAGCAGATTCCTGTTTCATTATATCACAGCCCTGCCGACCTGTCAAGGGTGGTACGGAAAAATATCGCAGTAGCATTTTGCTTTTTCGCTGTGCGGGGCAGGGAGAGACGCATTTGGGGGGACTCCCGAAAGAGTCCCCCGGTTTTTCGGAAAGTTCCGTGATTCTGACTGGTCGGAGCCGGTAGCCCCAGCCGGGACAGATTACTCCGGCTTGTCCTCCAGCGTCAGATCATAGTCGCCCAGCTTGTTGACCTTGAAGCCGTTCTTCTTGTACTCCTCGTAGTTGAAGGCTTCCAATTCGTCAATGGCGAGCTTGTGGAACTCATAGAAATTATGCCACCACTCGTAGCCGGAGCCAAGCTCGGCGTTCAGATAAGCGTCCGCAATGTCACAGCCCATTTTGGGAGCAACATAGAAGGCGCCCATTGCCAGTACGTTGACACCGTTTCCGGTGATGGCGCGCAGGGCGGCGGGGACGCTCTCCACCACGCCTGCATGAACGTGCGGGCACTTGGAGGCGGCGATATGGATGCCCATACCGGTGCCGCAGAAGATCAGGGCGCGCTCAAACTCGTGCTCGGCGATCATGGAGCCGACGCGCAGACCGAGACGGTGGAACATCAGGTCGGTGTTGTTCGGGTCGCTGTCTGCTTTGACGCCGATATCGGTGATTTTCCAACCCTTCTTTGTCAGATGCTCCACGACCGCCTCCTTCAGCGGAAATCCGGCAAAATCGGCGGCAACAAGCAGTTCTTTGTTCGCAATAGTTTTCATGGGATCTGTCTCCTTTATACGCATACGCAGATTTGCTTTTGGGCGGAGAGTCCGCCCGACAACTGTATTGTACCTTATTTTTTGTGCAATGTCAATAGCCAAATTGGAAAAATCAAAAGAAAGTTGCGCAGGCACCGAAACCAAAGCCGCGCCCGGGTAGACCGGGCGCGGCGGGGGATACGTGTATGGTCGGATCAGCTATGCTTACGCTTTGCCAGCGTGAGAGCCGCACCGGCGGCAATCAGCAGGACAGACAGCCCGCCCAGAACCGACTTGCATCCGCCCGCGGAGCTGCCGGCGGCGGGGGTAGTCGCGTTCGTGCCGGTCACTTTGCCGGTGTCGGAAACACCGGGCTCTGCTTCGGTGGCGGCAGTGGTCTGCGCGGAGGTCGGCGTATCGCCGGTGGCAGGAGGCGGCGCTTCCGTGTCAGTCGGCTCTGCGACCGTGGTCGCAGGCTCGGTGGTAGGCTGTGCAATCATGGTGTACTCTGCCATGATGGTGATGTTCTTGTCAGACAGCGTATAAGCCTTCCACTTGCCGGTAAAGCCAGCCTTTTCCGGCACGGCAGGCTCCTTGATGGAGGTTGTGCCTGCCTCAAAGATCACGCGATCCACGACCTTTCCGTTCGCCATAAAGGTCGCGGTGTAGGTCTTGTACGTGTGCATGTACTGGTACGCCGCATCTTCGCTGTCGAAGAAGGCGATGAACTCCAGCTCCATGGTGCCGGAGGACGCGGCGTCAAAGAAGTCCACACGCAGGAATTTCAGCTCATAGGTATCTGTGTTCAGCGTGGAGACACCGACCGTGCTCAGGTCGATGATGTCGGTGTGCCATGCACCGTCAGCCGCCAGCTCGCGCTTGAAGGACTGTCCGGCGGCGGGCGCCGCATCGGAGGAGCTGAGGAATACCTCCATATTGTCCTGCACGGAGGTTCTGTAACGGATTGCCATATAGCGGGCGGCAGTCTTGCTCTCGTTGAAGTAGGTGGCGTTGGGGTCACCGCCGGTCACGTTGATTGTGGTGATACCGGTCAGGGGATCCATCTCCAGCGTGGCACTGTTGGCGTCAACCTTCAGGCGGGAGCCTGCCAGCAGCAGCTTCGGGGTGGTGTCGCAGGGAACGCGGACGTCCTTCTTCTCGTAGGTGTAGGAGTAGGTGCCGTCCTCGTTTTTGGTCACGTCCCAGGTAACGCCGTTCTCATCGGTATAGGTTGCCTTGTCGCCAGCCACCGTGACCTGCGACTCCTGCAGGACGGCAGTCTTGGTGACATCGTGCAGCTCATTGGCTTCCAGGTAGCCCATCAGACCGGCTTTGGTCGTAAAGCCCATGATATAGGCAACGTCAATGGCTTCCTCCCCGGTAAACTGGTAGGAGCCGCCGCTCCAGTTGCGTGCCTCCAGCGGGTCAAAGCGGAAGTGCTGAACCGTTTGGTTCTCCTTGTCGTAGAACTGGTTGGTTGCCATATCCACAATGACATACGTCCAGCCGCTGCCGTTGGCGGCGATGGGGAACTCGATCATGTTGTTGTCCGACGTGATGCCGGCGCCCTGCGCCATGTACAGCTGCATACGCGGAATGACGGAATGGTTGTTGTACTTGACCAGCAGCCAGCGACCGACCTTGGTGGACGTGCCGCCGATGTAGTACAGGTAGGGGTCGCCCGTCTGACCGGCGGTAAAGGTCACATATCCGAAATCATTTTCGGTTACGGTTACCGCATTGAGCGAACTGCCCTGCGCCAGTGCACTGGGGGTCAGCGTCCAGCAGGGTGTGAATTCCACTTCCTTGTCATCGGGAACCGTATTCTCGGCAGCCGTGACCGTGATGTTGGTGAACTTCAGGACATCCATCTGCACGCCTTCCTCATCCGTGCCGCGGGCAATGACCTCGGAATAGGTACCCTCCGGCAGGGTAATGAAGACGGTGGAACGGTTGGAGCCGGCGTTGTAGTTTGCCTGAATCCACGCGGCATGCTCCGTGCCGTCCACGATCAGCGTGTACTTTCTGACCGCCGTTTCGGACGCTGCCGAAACCACGACCAGATAGGAGCAGGTAGCGGACACGACCGCGTCGGTCGCGGCGGAGCCTCCTGCAAACACAACAGGGGAATTGGTTGCCGAGTAGTTTTCCGTGGTGAAGCCTGCCTGCTCTTCCACGATGACCGTGTAAGTTCCGTCTGCCGATACCGTAAAGGCAAGTACGCCAACCGCAGACAGCAACATGGTGACCGTAACGAGGACAGCTAAGAGCTTTTTCATGATTTTCCTCCCTGAATAATGATTTTGGCAGAAACCACTTGTATTATACACATTATCCCGGATTTTGTCAAGGGCTTTTCATATATTTTCACCACGCGGAGTCTGCCTGCGCGGGGCGTGGGTGCACCGACTGCAAATATTTTTTGAATTTTTTCAAAAGCTATTGCAAAACAGGACATTTTACTGTATAATGAACCTGAATGGTCAAAAGGCTCCCTCCGAATGCCCCTGCCGCACGCGGCGGGCGGTGATCCGGCACGCTGCTCCCCATTATATCTGTAACAAAAACACAGGAGGTTCACCATGAACGCACGCTATGAGTCCGCCAAAGAGGTGTACGCAAAGCTCGGTATTGATACCGAGGCAGCCCTGGCAAAACTCCAGAACACCCGCATTTCCATGCACTGCTGGCAGGCAGACGATGTCCACGGCTTCGAGGGCACCGGCGCTCTGTCCGGCGGTATCCAGACAACCGGTAACTACCCCGGTCTGCCCCGCACGCCGGATGAGGTCTTTGCCGATCTGGACAAGGCTCTGTCCCTGATTCCCGGTTCCCACAAGATCAATGTTCACGCCAACTATGCCATTGCCGAGCCGGGCGAGGTCATTGACCGCGACACCATTGAGCCGCGTCACTTCAAGAGATGGGTCGAGTTCGCCAAGGCGCACAACTGCGGGCTGGACTTCAACCCCACTTTCTTCTCTCACCCGAAGGCTGCCGGTCTGACCCTGACCAGCCCGGATGAGGACATCCGCAATTTCTGGATCCGCCACGGTATCGCGTGCATCCGCATCTCCGAGTATTTCGCCCGCGAGACCGGATTCCCCTGCCTGATGAACATCTGGATCGGAGACGGCTTCAAGGACGTTCCCGCTGACCGCATGGGTCCCCGTATGCGTTACATGGATTCCATCGACAAGATCCTGTCCTGCGGCTATGACAAGAGCCTCGTATACGTGGCACTGGAGTCCAAGGTGTTCGGTATCGGCGTCGAGGCGTACACTGCCGGTTCTGCCGAGTTCACGCTGTCCTACGCCATGAGCCGCCACCTGACCCCCCTCATGGACAACGGTCACTACCATCCGACCGAAGTGGTTTCGGATAAGATCCCGGCTCTGCTGTGCTTCAATGATCGCATTGCCCTGCATATCACCCGCGGCATCCGCTGGGATTCCGACCATGTGGTCGCTTACGACGACGAGACCAAGGAGATGATGAAGGAAGTCGTGCGCTGCAACGCGCTGGATCGCGTGTTCCTGGCAACCGACTACTTCGACGCCTCCATCAACCGTGTTGCCGCACTGGTTATCGGTATGCGCAACGTACAGAAGGCGATCCTGACCGCCCTGCTCCTGCCCAACGAGAAGCTGAAGGAACTGCAGGACAACGGCGAGTTCACCAAGCTGCTGGCTCTCCAGGAGGAGAACAAGCTGCTGCCCGTCGGCGCTGTCTGGGATGAGTTCTGCACCCGCAACAACGTGCCTGCCGGCTCCGAGTGGTTCAAGGATATCGAGGACTACGAGAAGAACGTCCAGCTGCTACGCAAGTAATACAAAGCGATACCGCAAGCCCGGAAAAGGG
>ERZ780149.3510-NODE-3510-length-13029-cov-3.610220_pt1 | contig 13029 bp, 13 predicted proteins | sample MGYA00511367_ERZ780149 | MGnify/ENA primary metagenome ERZ780149 (study PRJEB29588, sample SAMEA2153852) | human gut metagenome | biome: human gut; feature: human-associated habitat; material: faeces | place: Denmark | collected 2008/2010 ...
AACACGCTCTTTTCTATCCTGAAACGGAAGGAGGTACACTAATCATGGAAAATGTAAAAGCAGTTATGGAAAATGCCGGCAGCGCCGGTAAGGCAGAAGCAATTAATTATCAGAGTGTGAAGCAGAAATTTCAAAGTTATTTAAAACATCCGGGTTCCTTTGCGGTATATATTCTGACTTCGCTGGCAGCACTGATTACGGTACTGGTTTTAGGATTTATTATTGTATACATTCTTGTAAAAGGTGTTCCGCATCTGACACCGGACCTGTTTGCATGGGAGTATAATTCGGAAAATGTATCCATGCTTCCGTCCATTATTAACACGCTGTTATTGACGGCACTGGCACTTGTGATAGTTGTACCGATTGGTATATTTTCAGCTATTTATATGGTGGAATACGCAAAAAAAGGAAATAAAATTGTAAATATTGTCCGCGTGACAGCAGAAACCTTATCCGGTATTCCCTCAATTGTATACGGGTTATTTGGCATGATTTTCTTTGTAGGTGTCTGCAACTTCGGAAATTCCCTGCTTGCCGGTGCATTGACGGTTGCGATTATGGTATTGCCGACGGTTATGAGAACGACAGAAGAAGCCCTGCTTTCCGTACCGAACAGTTATCGTGAGGGCAGCTTCGGACTGGGCGCCGGAAAACTGCGGACTGTATTTAAAGTTGTGCTTCCGTCTGCCGTGCCGGGCATTTTATCCGGTATTATTCTGGCAACGGGACGAATTGTCGGTGAAACGGCGGCACTTATTTATACGGCAGGTACTGTTGCGGAGGTTTCAAAAGGACTTCTGTCATCGGGACGTACACTTGCAATACATATGTATGTACTGTCAAGCGAGGGCTTGTACACAAATCAAGCATATGCAACGGCGGTTGTGCTGTTGATATTTGTGTTGATAATTAACTTTATGTCATCACTTGTTGCAAAGAAGTTTGCGGCAAAGGATTGATGATATAGAAAGGAATGGAATTTTAAAGTGAAATTTGATATAAAGAATTTACATTTGCATTACGGTGATTTCCACGCTTTAAAAGGGATTGATATGCAGATTCCCGAAAATAAAGTTACGGCATTTATAGGCCCGTCGGGTTGTGGTAAGTCTACGTTTTTAAAAACGCTAAACAGAATGAATGACCTTGTAGAGGGTTGTAAGATTGACGGAACGGTTTTGCTTGACGGTAAAAATGTTTACGGCGATATTGAAGTGAATGAACTTCGCAGACGTGTAGGTATGGTGTTTCAAAAGCCTAATCCGTTTCCTATGAGTATATATGATAATATCGCATACGGTCCGAGAACACATGGAATTAAGGCGAAAAGCAAGCTTGACGAAATAGTTGAGCGTTCGTTAAAACAGGCGGCTATATGGGACGAAACAAAGGATAGATTAAAGAAAAGTGCACTTGGTATGTCGGGCGGTCAGCAACAAAGACTTTGTATTGCAAGAGCACTTGCGGTAGAACCGGAAGTGTTGCTTATGGATGAACCGACTTCGGCACTTGACCCTATATCCACCTCTAAAATTGAGGATTTGGTGTGGGAGCTTAAGGATAAGTATACTATAATTATGGTTACGCACAATATGCAGCAAGCTGCAAGAGTTTCGGATAAAACAGCATTTTTCTTGCTTGGTGAGGCAGTGGAATTTGACGATACACAAAAGATTTTCTCAAAACCAAAAGATAAAAGAACCGAAGATTACATAACAGGGAGGTTTGGATAATGAGAGATGAATTTGAAAGACAGTTGGCACTTCTCAATGAAGAACTTACTACAATGGGCGGACTTATTGAAAGTGCAATCGCAAATGCGGTAAAGGCGCTTGACGGTGACGAACATTCGATAAATAAGGCATATGACTATGAAAAATCGATAGATAATAAAGAACGAGAGATTGAAAGTCTTTGTTTGAAATTACTTTTGACTCAACAGCCTGTTGCAAGTGATTTAAGACTTATTTCAGCCGCACTTAAAATGATAACCGATATGGAACGTATCGGCGATCAGGCGGAGGATATCGCGGAGATCATTACCTATATGGACTGTGAGTGCGCCAACAGCACCCTGTTGCGGGAGATGGCCAAGGACACCATTAAGATGGTGACCGAAAGCGTGGATGCCTATGTGCGGCGGGATACCGAGCTGGCAAAGCTGGTCATTGCGGAGGACGATATAGTGGATGACTACTTTGCGAAGGTAAAGAAGGAGCTGATAGCGCAGATAGCGGAAAACCCGGCCGGCGGGGAGCAGACCCTGGATTTTTTGATGATCGCCAAGTACTTTGAACGGATCGGCGACCACGCGGTGAATATCGCGGAATGGGTTATTTTCTCGGTGACGGGAGTTCATAAAAACAGTGAGATTCCGTAAAAGATATCATTATAGACCGGCTGGTGCCTTGCAAAGGGGGTGTCGGCCGGTTTTTCTATTATGGATGTTGGTGCTGGGGGAGCCGACTGCTTTATTGTTTTTTGCGGCCATATGTTACAATGTACCTAAGTGCGGCGTGGAGGAGCAAGAACATGAATGAGAAGATACTGGTTGTTGATGATGAGAGGGAACTGGCTGATCTGCTGGAGGTCTACCTGAAAAACGACGTCTATACCGTTTATAAATACTACAATGGCCGGGACGCCCTGAAGGGGATAGAGGAGAATACACCTGACCTGGCGATACTGGATGTGATGCTGCCGGATAACCTGCTGCGTAATGCTGTGCTTTATAGCTACCCAGACACCGAAATTGCCATAACGGCGGAGGTGCGGGGAAGTAAAGCTGTGATTTGCTTTAGGAACCACGGCGATACCACACCAGAGGAGAAGCTTGCCCGTATCTTTGAGCAGTTCTACCGGCTGGATGCTGCAAGGAGCAGCAGCGGCGGTGTTGGGCTGGGCTTGGCCATTGCCCGGCAGATAGTGGAGCTGCACGGCGGTACGATAGAGGCAAGGAGCGCGAAGGATATGATTGAATTTACGGTGAAGCTGCCGCTTTCGTAGGAAAATTGTAAGAATTTGCACGGAGAAAAAGAGGAAACCCGTGCGGAGGAACAAATAAATAAAACTCCTGTTTTTGATACCATGAAGGTACACAAAAGCAGGAGATTTTATTTTTACAGACAGAAAAGCGAGGGACGGACAGTATGGAACGGAAAAGAATACCGGCATTGATGGAATGTGCCTGGCCGCGGCGGTTTTGGTCATTACCTGCCCCACCTCGCCGTTGGCCGGAGTTAGTGTGGTGGGGGATTTTATCCTAACACGGATCGTGGCCCGGGTGGCAGTTCCGTTTTACTTTATGGCGACAGGCCTTTTTACGCTTTCCCAGTATCACTGTGATAATAGACGGCTGAAGGGATTCATGAAAAAGATCGGCACCATCTACGCGGCGGCCGTTCTGCTGTATCTTCCGCTTAATATCTACCAAGATTACTTTAACCGGCCCAATTTGTTGCCAAACTTACTGAGGGGTCTTGTATTTGATGGGACGGTATATCATCTGTGGCATCTCCCGGCGGCTATGCTGGGACTGGCGATTGTCTGGCGGCTGGTGGAAAAGCTTGATTATCCCGAAGGGTTGGCGGTGGCCGCGGTCTTGTACCTGGTTGGGTTATTCGGGGATAGCTACTATGGCATAGTGGGAAGACTGCCAGTGGTTAAGAAATTTTATGATCTGCTGTTCCAGCTCTTTGATTATACCAGAAATGGTATCTTCTTTGCGCCCATTTTTTGATGCTCGGCGGGTATATGGCCGAACAAAAGCCCCGGCTAACGAAGTGGTGGAACTGGGCCGGGTTTGCCAGCGGCGTTGTGCTGATGTTTACCGAGGGTATGCTGCTGCACCAATATGTAATCCTCAGGCATGACAGTATGTGCCTAATGCTTCCGATCTGTATGGTGTTCCTTTTCCGGGGGCTATTGCGTTTCAGAGGAAGAGAGGTACGGGGACTGCGCACCGCCGCACGGGTCATCTATCTTGTGCACCCCATGGTGATAGTGACGGTGCGGGCTGTGGCGAAGATAACACATCTGGAAGCGCTGCTGGTGAAGAGCAATCTGGTTTATTTTGTGGCAGTGTGCGTGATATCATTTTTATTTGGCTTTGCGGTGGCTGCGCTGTGGTGGCGCTTTGCTGTAAAGCAAAAACACCTTGCAGAAACAGAGCGTGCCTATATTGAGCTGGACCTGGCGAGCCTTGCCTACAATGCCGCCATATTGCAGGCGGCTATGCCGCAGGGCAGTGAGCTGATGGCCGTGGTGAAGGCCAATGCCTACGGCCACGGGGATTATGAAATTTCGACACATCTGGAGAAAAACGGTGTAAAGGCATTTGCGGTCGCGACGATCGAGGAGGGGATCCGCCTGCGGCGCTATGAGATCCGGGGGATGATCCTCATTTTGGGATATACCGATATCCACCGGACGAAAGAGCTGAAACAATATGCACATCTAAAGCAGCTATTGGCTGCTGAATTATCCTGAATTGCGATGTGACTATGTACGGGTGGGGCACTCTATATGGGGTTGACAGTGCGCCGGAGGAGCAAACTGCCTTGCAGCTGGATCTGCGGCCGGTGCTTGCCCTAAAGGCAAGAGTGGCATTGATAAGAGATGTACCCAAAGGGGAGTATACCAGCTATGGACGAGCCTTCCAAACCAAACGGGACAGCCGGATCGCGAATCTGCCGATTGGCTATGCCGATGGCCTGCCGAGGAGTTTATCCGATGGGAGAGCGTATGTGCGAATCGGAGAATTTACAGCTCCCATTGTTGGGCGCATCTGTATGGACCAGCTTGCGGTGGATATTACCGATGCACCTGGGGTTGCTGTCGGAGATATTGCTACGCTGGTCGATAACAGGAAAGACAGCCGGATTTCTGCCCCTCGTATTGCAGAGCAAGCAGGAAGCATCAGCAATGAGCTGCTGAGCCGTATGGGAAGCCGCTTGCCCATTGTGATAAAAGAATGACGAAGAAAGAGACAGCCGGTACATTGCCCTAATGGGGCAGTGTGCCGGCTGTCTTGATTCAGTTTTGCTGTTTGATTTCCAGTGGGAGCAGAGGATAATTGGTGAGGGTGCTGCCCTGCAAATCGGTGCGGTGCATATCTACGGCGGTAATCTGCGGGTTGCCGTAGGTGGGATAGTAGTAGATGCCGAGGGTGGCATTGCAGCAGGAGGTATAAATAGTGATCTCATACTGGCTGGGGGCCACCTCACAGCAGCCGCGCACCTGCTCCACGCTGCCAAGGATGTGGAAGAACTGACTGACACTTTCTGTCTCATCCTCGCCGCTTACCGAGTTCATGCGAGTGAAAGCGGCCCGTACAAAGCGGGAATCGGAGGACAGATCGCCGGGCAGGCCTTTGGCACCCATGCCACGGCTGTAGCAGGGCAGCTCCACCCCGGGGGCAAAGGTATTCTGTGGCTGGCGGGGAGAAAGGCCACGGTAGCGGTTCAAAATGGCCATCTGCTGTGGGAAAGGGGGATTATTGGTGAGGATACCGACGGGATCATCGTAAATGTGCAGCCCATCCGCCATGCTCTCCACCACAATGGCGCCGGAGGCATCGGCGATGAGCCAGTGCAGGGAAGCGGGCGGCAGAGTCTCACTGAAGGGGGTGCCGGTCAGATTCATGCCGGTCAGGGCGGCACGGGCTTCCCGCAGATCGGCGCAATGGGCCAAAATCCAGGGGATGAATTCAAACTGGGCGATATTTTCCTTTCCCTCGCAGGGGGCGGCATAGGCGGCATTGCCAACAAAATTGAGCCCGGCCATGCCAAGACCTTTCTCATTGATGGCATCATAGTAGAGGGGGTAACCATTGGCCACATACGCCATGCCGATGATGGCGTAGTGTTCGTTCATGTTGCCGGTATGGCGGAAAGAAAGCGGAAAGCGGCGGGGCGTAATGGTTACTTCGCTGGGGTAGGAAAATTCATAATCCAAAGTACGGCCAAAATAAAAATCACGGGTTTGATAGGTGGCAGCGGTACACATTTTATCGGCTCCTTTTGTACAGAATGATGGATTTGACGGTAGGAAAAATCCACGGACTGTGGTACAATATCATTATAGCACCAAACACCCCTAATATATCAGATTGCGGTGAATTTTACAAGGAACCCGGAAAGGATGACAGCGATGATGGAAAAGTATGAGATGCGGCGGCAGATCGGCCCCAGCATCTGCGATGCCAGCGGGAAGCTGAGCCACGCTGAGGCCTTTGGGCTGTTTATGGATATCGCTTCCTTCCACGCGGAGCAGATCGGCGTGGGACTGGGCGCGATGGCCCAAAAGGATCTTTTTTGGCTGACAGTAAAGACACAGGTGAATTTTATCCGGCGGCCACGGATGCTGCAGAATGTAACACTGGAAACCTGGCCGGAGCAGCCGGATAAGATGCGCGGTAACCGCAGCTACATTATGCGCTGCGGAGAGGATACGGTCCTGACCGGCAAAACGGAATGGGCTGTCATCAATACCGCGACGCACAAGCTGGTGCCGCTGGAGGGAATTTATCCGGTGGAGCTGCGCTTTGAAAATGGGACAGCGGCACCAGAGCCTTTTGCCCGGATTGCGGATCATTTTGAAGGGATAGCGCCCTATGCCGAATATCGGGTACGCTCCACGGATATTGATGTGGGCGGCCACATGAATAACACAGCCTATGTGCGAATGATTATGGGCAGTCTTTCCAACGAGGAGCGCAAAGCTCTGCCCATTCGGCGGATGGATGTCATCTTCCGGGCCTCCTGCTACGAAGGAGATGTGCTGAGCTTCCGCCGCAAAGAGACGGAGGATGGGCTTGATATCCGGGTTTCCCGTGGGGAAGAGACGGTTCTGCTGGTACGCATCCGGTAAAGATGAGCACCGGAAAAACCGGTGCTTTTTTGTTATTCGCTATTGACTCTACAATAGATGTAGAATTTATAATAAAAAGATTATGTTGCTACAAGGTGGTGAGCTTATGGACACAAGAAACAATGATTTTGACTTCGATTTTACGCCGATAGGACAAGCAATCAAGAAAGCAAGAACAGCAAAAGGTATGACTAGAGATGAACTTTCTCGTATTGTGGATTATGACCCAAGACATCTTCAAGTTGTTGAAAATGAGGGGCAAAAGCCAAGTCTGGAGCTATTCATTCAGCTTGTGACGATGTTCGCTGTGTCGGTCGACGAATACATATTCCCAGATAAAGAGGTCAAAAAAAGTTCCGTCCGCAGACGCTTAGATGCAGAACTCGACAAACTAAACGATAAAGAGCTGTCCGTTATCGAAGCAACTGTTATCGGACTATGTAAGGCAAAGGAGCCAGAGGATTAAAACCTCTGGTTTTCTTTTGCACATTTACGCTCTACGAATAATATTTAATCTGTGTCCCATACGGCTTAACAATTCATTGGTTATGCTTTCTGCACTTTCAGCTACCATCGGTGCTGTAATTTCTTCCTTTCCATCTTTACCAATCAGCGTTGCAATACTTCCAGTCTTAACATTGGGAATATCTGTTACATCAACTGCAAGTTGATCCATACAGATTTTTCCGACAATAGGGGCTTGCCGTCCACCAATCAGCACATAACTATTTCCACAAGACAGATTTCTTGGAAAACCATCTGCATATCCAATTGGTAATATGGCAATTAAACTATCTCGGGTTGCAGTAAAAGCCCTGCTATAACCAACACTTTCGCCCTGCTTTATCTTCCGAATTAAAACAACTGTTGCTTTCAAAGAAAGTACAGGTCTTAAATCAAGTTCTAATTTTGTTTTGTCATTAGTAGAGCTTAAAACACCATACAGAGCAACACCCACTCTGATATAATCACATTCAAGCTCTGGATAATTCAATAATCCATAACTACTTTGGATATGTACTTTAGGTATATTCAAACCGCTGCTTTTCAGCCAATCAAGCACTTTATAGAAACTGCCTATTTGCTTGTTTGTAAATGCAACATCATTTTCTTCAAGGCTGTCAGCCGCACACAAATGTGTAAAAATTCCCGCAACTTTGATGTGCTTCAAAGAAAAAGCTGCAAGGATTTTATCCTTATCTTCTGTGCTAAATCCAAGTCTGTGCATACCTGTGTCAATTTTAATATGTGCTTTAATGTCATATCCTTGTTTATTCAAAAGCAACGAATACCTATAATCTATCAAGGTTTGTGTCAGCTCATACTTACAAAGTTCTTTTGCCCTTGAAGGCGATGTATAGCCTAAAATTAGGATTTCGCTAGAGATGCCATATTTTCTCAATCGGATACCTTCATCAATGGTAGCTACCGCAAATGAAGAAACTCCTATCTGCTCAAGATATGTCGTCACTTCATACATACCGTGACCATAGGCTTCCGCTTTTACAACCGCCATCAATTCACATTTAGGTGACATTGCTTTTTGCAAAGTGTTTACATTATGCTCTAAATTATTTAGGTTGATTTCCAGATACGCTCTATCCGTATCGGCGGTATGTTTTGCCTTTTTCGGTTTCAGACTGCTCAATAACGCTGTTATAACCACTGCTAATACTACCGATGCAAAGCAAACCGCAATATAATGAACAAGGCTGTTTTCAACAAGCAGGCTTTGCAGATGCAGTAATTTGGCAAACAATCGTATTACAACAATCATAAACGGATGAATGATATAGATAATCAATGATATTGTCCGTAATCCTGTGCGGCGTTTTCCTCTAAAGTGCAGAAGAAGATTAAATAAGCAATACACACTCGGAAGTAAAAGCACATACATACTGTCATGTTTCTGTATATCAAAATGATGTAAAGTAAGGGCTTCTCCAAACATAAGGGCAAAACAAACTATAAATCCTACTATACTTTTTTTTAACGATAGCCTGTTTTGATTATCAGAGATATATCCACCAAGCACAAAAAAGATTGGGGCAAAAAATATTCCGTTTCTTGTGTAATCTGTTAATTGGAAGATTAGATTGTAAAAAACATTTAAGCAGGAAACGCTTTTCACAATTCCATAATAACTATCTCCCAATAAGCCTATGATATAGAGTACAGAAGCTATCAAAAAGGCTTTGCGATAATGAACTTTCTTTACCAGATACCAAGCAATCGCAGCTCCGATAATAGATGCAGGCAGATACCACAAATGATATAAAGTACCGTCGAAAACAATGTCCTTGATAATGTTTGGAAAAAGGTTGTCCATTCTGAAATAACCGTTATATATGTTGATAGGTATGTATATCAGCATAGCTACTCCATAAATAAGAGCAGTCTTTTTCACGAACATCCATAATTTACTGTTGTTATAAGCATATCTTGAAATCAGAAAGAACCCGGATGTCATAAAAAAGAATGGAACAGCAACACGAGCTATAATTCGTGTCAACATAAAGTCGCCTGTTTCACTAAAAGAAGAGAGAGGCGAAGTATGAATAGCAACAATCAATAAGGCTGCAATAAATCTAAAATAATCAATGCCAGAATAGCTTTCGTTTTTAGTCATCTGTTTTCCTCCATATGGTCACAACAAAACCGTCTATGTTATTACCAGAAATCTGATAAACACAATTTTCTGGTATTTTTATCAGCGTTTTGTCGTCTTTTGCAGGAACATAATATATTTCAATCTCAGCTCTGTGAGCCTGCTCAAAAAGATATTTTTTATCTTCCAGATAGGCTTTTATAAATTGTGTGTATTCTTCAAGTGAAAAACCATTTTCCTGCATAATTTTTGAGTGTGGGTATCCTACATATCGAAAATGCCACGGCTCGTGTGAAATTCCCGTGATTTCTTCTTTGTCCTTTGCATAGCGTTCGATAAATCCATAGTCTGGGGCTGCTTTTCTAAACTCATTACAGATACCGACATAGGGGAAATCGGGACGGATAAAATCTATTTCTTTTTCGTTCAATCCCAAATCAATAGCAAGTCCTGTCTGATGTTCGCTATGATTTGGCAGGGCAACATATTTTCTTGTAAAATCCTCTCCATTATCTTTGAGAGAGCCGTCATATATGGCTGTCTGTTCTTCTAATGAGCGATAACCGCTTACAGGAACGATAGAGTTACCTGCCGAGATTTTTTCAAAAATAAGCTGCAAAACATTTGCCACATCACGCTTCATAAGAATATTTGGAAAGCGTACATCAGCAGGAACTAAACCCTTTACATTGTTATCTCGTAGCGGATAATTTTTGTTGACGAGCAGCAAATTTCCACAATAAATTTCTTCCTTTTCAAGCTCAATCGTTTTCATCATTCCACATACAGACCTATCAGCTTATCCAACATTTGGGCGAACGATAGACCAATGCCTTTCATCATATTTGGATAGCGACTGTGCGAGGTAAAGCCTGGTATTGTGTTTACCTCATTAAATACAATTTCGCCAGACGGTGTATAAAACATATCCACTCTGGAAAAACCCGAACAGCCCAGAGCTTTATATATGGTTACAGCCGTTTCTTGTATCCGTTTTTCTGCTTCGGCATCAATCCTTGCAGGCATATATATCTTTGAAGATTTAAGTGTATATTTCTCTGTATAATCAAAAAAGCCGCTTGACAGTTCGATTTCATCAACTCTGCCGACAATCAGTTCATCTATACCAAGTACCGCACAACCAACCTCAAAGCCGTTTATGGTTTCTTCAACAATGACTTCCGCATCGTGTTCAAACGCTAATTGTATAGCGTTTTCAAGTTCCTGCTGTTTAGTTACTTTTGTTATTCCAAATGACGAGCCTGCACGGACAGGCTTCACAAATAATGGATAGCTTAACTCCTTTTCAATTTTTTTCAAGGCTGCCTTTTTGCCAGAGAATTTAAAAGTTACTGATTTTGGAACAGAGATACCCGCAAGGCTAACAAGTTTATGTGCCTTATCTTTGTCCATACAAAGAGCAGACGAGAGTGTATCACACCCAACAACAGGTATTCCTGCTAATTCAAATAATCCCTGCAAAGTACCGTCCTCGCCGTTCTTGCCGTGCAATACAGGAAATATCAAGTCAACCTTGATGATGTAGAATTTTTCTTCCTTAAATTCTATAAAGCCTTTTACAGAACGGTTTTGCGATACCGCAACAGAATACAGGTTTTCGTTATCCTCAAACCAAGTATTATTTGCAATCTTTTCTTTTTTGCCTGTGTAATGATACCAGTCGCCATTTCTGGTAATTCCGATTGGAACTATGTCGAATTTTTCTTTATTGATATTTTCAAAAACAGAAAATGCCGATTGTAATGACACCTCATACTCTGTTGAATTGCCGCCAAAAATAATAGCTATTTTTTTCTTTTGCATTTTACACACCTCTTTCTTCAATTTTTATATCATCGGGTAGCTTATAGGCTATTTCGCATTGATTGACATACAATTCTTTTTCCGTCTGCCTACCAGTCATTTTGTCTTTTTCTGTACGACAAACAGAAGCTATTTGATATATTTTTTCCTCTCGCTTGAAATAGGAAACAGACGAATTAAAAACTGAATATTCAATGTTTACGGGGCTTTGCGACAAAATTCGACCATACATATATTTATCATCAAAGCTAATCTCAATCTGGAAAGTATTGTCCGTATCGTTGCGGATTTTTAAATCTAACCACCCTTCGTAGATTGTCGCATCAGTTCCGCAAGGTAAATCTTCTGTTGTGGATGGAAATGACTCAACAGCGTGTCCGTGTCGCTCAACAACTGTAAGAGGTGTGTGTAAAAAAAGCCAAAATAACATATTGCTTAATTGACACAAACCTCCACCATAAGAGCCGACAATCTTTCCGTCAACAAGGTTTAATCCGTCCTTATATTTCTCGTGGTGGTCTGCCCACTGTACAAGCTGCCAAAAAGAAAATGTTTCATTTGGCTCAATAATCACCTTATTGATTGTTCTTGCGGCAAGTTTAAGATTATGTACCTTGTTAATTTGATATTTCATATCAAATCCACTGTTTTCATTCAGCATAAGTGATGAAGTTTCAAATACCGTATTAGGCAATAGTGCTTCAGATTTATTTTTGGCGTATTTGTTTCCGTCTATCAGCATTTCTAAATAGAACAGTTTTTTCCTTTGCCATTTACGGATAGGAAGTAAAAAGGGAAACACCTGTGTCAGCCTTTTTCTTTTCATAAATTCACCCTCTTAGTTTGTTTTTCCCAGATATTCTTCAAGGCATATTCCTCGTTTGTATATTTCGGTAGCCGCATTAACACCGACATATCGGTAATGCCATGGCTCGTTGGCTATACCTGTGATTGCAACTTTATTCTCTGGATAGCGATATATAAACCCATAGCGATAGGCATTTTGAGCGAGCCAGTTATAAACCTCATAACCATATGAATTTATGCCATCAGCATTTATATCAACGCCAAGACCAAGTTGATGTTCACTTGTTCCCGGAATAGCAACCCAGCGTTCTGTTTCTGTTTTTGCGTCGGATTCAGAATATCCTTTTTCGATATACTCCGCCATTGATTCATCGTATATTTGCTGTTGCTCCTGCTCTGTTCTGTAGCCGGAGGCAACAACAGGACATACACCATCATCCCTCATATCATCAAACATTTTCTGAAGCTGAGGGTATATTCTGCTGTCCACGCATTGTCCGTTTGATAGTTCTGTTAAATCGATTTCACTGTCAGTTTCAAGGGGATGCCATTTATTCACCAGTATCAAGCACCATTCTCCATCTGCTTCATTTTCATTACCAAAATCAATGGAAGGCAATGATGCCTTGTTGTATATATCTGTCCCTGCAAAACGCTGAACAAAGATGCAGGCTAATGCTATCAGTAAAATCAGGATGCAGATAAATAAGTGGGGACGGCGTTTCTTGGTTTGTTGGATATGAGTTGACATCGTTTTTCCTCCCTGATAAGCTAAAAAAGCACGCTTGCTTTTGGTACTGTAAGTGTACCAAAAGCAAGCGTGCTTTTTTTTCGTTTCCCCACAAGAGTTTCCTATGTTTTCCTGCGGAATTTCTTACGATTTTCCTACAGGAGCGGAAGAGTGACTGTAAATTCGA
>ERZ780149.3521-NODE-3521-length-12993-cov-2.985701_pt1 | contig 12993 bp, 6 predicted proteins | sample MGYA00511367_ERZ780149 | MGnify/ENA primary metagenome ERZ780149 (study PRJEB29588, sample SAMEA2153852) | human gut metagenome | biome: human gut; feature: human-associated habitat; material: faeces | place: Denmark | collected 2008/2010 ...
GACCTCCACCGACCCGGAGCTTGCCTGCCGCATAGCCGATTCCTTTGCAAAGGTCGCGACCACCGAGATCGTGCGTATCACAAAGGCGGGCGGAGTCGAGGTCGTTGACAGACCCGAGGTGGCGACGGAAAAGTCCTCTCCCCGCACGGTGTTCGGCACTGTGATAGGCGTTGTTATCGGTGTGATAATCATGTCTGTCATAGTTATCCTCAGGGCGATGTCGGATACCACGATATATCTGTCGGAGGATATTGACAAGCTGGGCGGCATTACCGTGCTCGGTCAGATACCCGAGATCGGCGCACAGGACGAAAAATATGTTTATTGGAAAGTTGTAAAGGGAGGAGTGGTTCGCCTTGCAGAGAAAAAAGGACAGCCGGGCAACGGCAATTGATGAAACGGCGCTTAACCGCAAACGCCTGATAAACAACGATACACCGTTTGCGATAAAAGAGGCTTATGTAAAGCTGCGCACGAACCTTATGTTCTGTATGACGGCGGATAAACAGCGCCCGTGCAAGGTTTTTGCGATAACAAGCTCAAATCCTTCCGAGGGCAAAAGCCTTACCGCTGCAAACATTGCAATAAGCTACGCCATGCTGGGGCGAAAGACTCTGCTTATCGACGCGGACCTGAGAAAGCCCACACAGCAGCGGCTCTGGAAGGTTGAGATCTCAAGCGGGCTTTGCGACTTTCTGGCTAATATCGGATCGCTTGAAATGGCTCAGGTGGAATCAATTCCGCTTACCGTTGTCTGCACGGGGACCATACCTCCCAATCCCTCTGAGCTTCTGGCGTCGGACAGGATGAAGCATTTTATAAATGCGTGCGCACAGAGCTATGATTATGTGATAATCGACACGCCGCCTATCAATACGGTGGCTGACGCGCAGATAATCTCCACCTTCGTGGACGGGGTGGTCGTTGTCGCCAAATCCGGCGAGACAAGCTCGGACGATCTCTGCGCCGCAATAGACGCCGTGGATCGCGCCGGAGGAAACCTGTGCGGGGTGGTTCTGAACGACCTGAATATCAGGACCGCAAAATACTCCTACCGTTATAAATACGGCGACAGGTACGGCTCAAAATACGGGTACAGATACTCATATAAGAGCTACAAGGAATCAAATAAAGAATCGTAACGGCGTGATACGGTGATGTGAGCCGTAAAACGGTACTTACGTAAAAACGGGAGCGTACATATGAATGCCGAAGCATAATTCCACGTCAGAACTCACAGCTCATCAGGCGGTTCTGCTTTCCATGCTTAAGGAGCTTGACTCCGTATGCAGAAAAAACGGTATTCACTATATGCTTTTTGCCGGTACGGCGCTCGGAGCGGTGCGGCACGGGGGATTTATCCCGTGGGACGACGATATTGACGTGGTAATGCTGCGCAGTGATTACGAAAGATTTTTCCGCACTGCCGCAGGGGATTTCGATAAAGAACGGTATTATGTTCAGGAAGAATACAGCGCCCACTGGCCTATGTATTTTTCAAAGCTCCGGCTCAACAGCACTACGTGCATGGAAAAGTACCATCCGAAGGACAGGAAAATGCACCAGGGCGTGTACATAGATATTTTCCCGTGTGATAATCTTTCCGGCAATGCCGTTGTCCGCAGGCTTCAGTTCCTTGCCTCAAAGGTCGTGATAGCAAAAGCATTGTACGCGCGCGGCTACGAGACGGACAGTATCCTCAAAAAATGCTTCATGCAGCTTTGCAGGCTGCTTCCGCGTAAGCCGCTGTGGCGCTTCTGCGTAAGGAGACGCGACAGCCGTTCGGAGTGGGTGCACACCTTCTTCGGCTGCGGAACGAAGTACGAAAAGAATATTTTCCCGCGCGAGTGGTTTGAAAAAACGGCGGATGTGCCGTTTGAGGACGGAGTCTTTCCGCTCACGGTCAATTACGGCGAGCTGCTTACAAAGCTGTACGGCGACTATATGACTCTTCCCGCGCCGGAAGAAAGAAAGTGCAAGGAGCACGTTGCGATCCTCGATCTTGAACGCCCGTATACCGAGCACCTCTCGGAGCAGGAAGCGATCGTGTTTGACAGCTATACAAGAAGCATCAGATAAGCCGCCGGGGCGCGCACAAGAATAATAACCAAAATTCACTGAGCCTGGCATAAAGAAAGGCAGCGACCAATGAATAAAAGCAACGGAATTTTTCAGAACAGGAACACGCTTATACTTGTAATTGCTTTGCTTGCGATAGTATGTCTTGAAGCCATACTTGTCGTGGTGCTTATAAACAGAAAGCCGGAGGCAAAACCGGACGACGCATCCACCTCGTCGGCGGTCGTCAGCGAAAACAAAGGGGAAATAAATACCCCCGTCGGGAAGCTCGTTTTCCCCTCGGAATGGGCGGATTCGGTGGAAATTAAGGACACCTCCTCCGGAAAGCAGTTCAGAAACAGCTTTTACGGCACAGTGAACGGCGAGAAGGTTTTGCTGTTTGAGCTTTCGGTCGGCGCTGACGGCAGCGGATATCAGCTCGGCTCTGCACCTGACAGCGCGGGTAACACTCAGTTTATCTGGCTCAATATCAAGGAGATCAGTTCGGAGCCGACGTGGTCCAGGGAGGATATTTCAAGGATCAATACGATGCAGTCATGCGTGAACGACCTTATCGAGCAGCTTCATGAGATAGACGGCTTCCGGGAAAGCAACTGAAATGGCGTCGCTTAAGGTGCTGAGGCGGAAGATAGGCGCGATCGTTTACTACCCGATCGCCAAACGGCTGCCGCCGTCGTGGAGCAAGCTGCGCGTAGGTCAGACCTCACTCCGCCGCTGGTGCGGAAGGATGATGCTGGCAGAGTGCGGCAAAAAGGTCAATATCGAGCAGGGGGCGGTCTTTTCGCCCAAGGTCACGCTCGGCGATTTTTCCGGCATCGGCATAAACGCAAAGATATACGGCGCCTGCCATATCGGCAGCTGCGTAATGATGGGAACGGACGTTACCGTCATTACCCGGAATCACCGTCATGACAGGACCGACATTCCCATGATGGAGCAGGGGTTTGAGGAGGAACAGCCCGTCGTCATAGGCAACGATGTGTGGATAGGCGACAGGGTAGTGATACTTCCCGGCGTACATATCGGGAACGGGTGCATAATAGGCGCGGGTGCGGTCGTGACAAAGGATATACCGGATAACGCGATCGCCGCCGGAGTGCCCGCGCGGGTCATACGCTTCCGCGATAGCGACGCAAAGATATCGCAGAAACAGGGTGAGTGCGATGAGTGATAAAATAATCTTACTGCTTTCGGCAGGCGCGGTCTTTACGGCGGTGTGGCTGGTTCTGCTGCGCAAGCGGCTTGATATGCCGTGGTACGCGGCAATCCCGCTCGCCATTCTGTCTACAGTTTACGGTGTGCTGACCGCCAAGGTATTTGCCTTTCTTGAATCCGGGTTCAATACGGACAGTTTTGGAAACATGCGCCTGTTCGGCGTGGTGTTCTTCATGCCGCTGGCTTACTGGCTCGGAGCAAAGCTCTCAAAACGGTCATACAGGGAGGTATTTGACGTATTTACTCCCTGCATAATATTCACCGTCATGTGTGCGCGTATAAACTGCATCGTATCAGGCTGCTGTATCGGCTTGCCGATACCGGGTATGAACGGCGTTCGTTTCCCGACGCGCGAAGCAGAGATACTGTTTTACATAATACTGCTTATCTGTCTTTGCCCGCGTGTTCTGAAAGGGAAGTATCGCGGTCAGGCATATCCCATATACATGATAAGCTACGGGGCGTTTCGCTTTGTTGTGGAGTTTTTCCGCAGTGCGGATACAAGCTCAGTTTTTCACAGGGCCCACATCTGGGCGCTTATAACATTGATTATCGGCATAAGTATTTATGCGGAAATAAAATCTGAAACAGCAACCAGGAAAAGGAGAAGATGAAAATGGTTGAACGTATATCAAAGAGATTTCTGTCGTTGACTTTAGTTGCAGTTATGCTTCTGAGTCTCTTGCCCGCTTTCGCACTGCCCGCGTTTGCGGAGACGAGCGGCACACTGAACGGTCTGAGTGTCGACGGTATCGATGCAAGCTATACCGGTGATGCAAATGATGCATGGTCAGCCAGCGGCACAACCATCACAGGTTCTGTTGTTGCAGTCAGCGGTACTTGTGGAAACACGAATTACGACTCTACCCTGACCATTACGAACAACAAGACGACAGCGGCTACCTTGTCCTTTGACTACGCCGTGGCGGTCAACAGCGGCACCGTTCAGGTGGATGGAACCGCGGTCAGTTCAGATGGTTCCTATTCCTATACCAAAGAATTGGCTGCCGGAGACTCCATTAAGGTTTACCTGAAATCCGGCGGTACTACAGCGACCAAGATCACAATGACAAATATTGCGTTGGTCTCTGATGTGACTGCCACCACGACCTTCCAGCCTGCGGACAACGGCAGCTACACTGTGGACGGCAACACTGTCACCGAGACATATTCCAGCACCCAAGGATCTACACAGGGCTATGCGGTGGTGGCCACTCCTGCCAGCGGCTATCAGTTCATGGGCTGGTATGATGTTACCAACGAAAAGTACATCTCTACGTTGCAGTCGACTACCCTGAACATGGAATATGATGCCACCATTACTGCCAGGTTCGCCCCGGTGGGTGTGGCCATGTTCGATGTGGGCGGTCAGCGTTTTGCGGATCTGAATGAGGCGGTTGCCTATGCACAGGCGAACAGTCAACCTAAAATCACATTGGCTACCGACGGTTCTATCAGCGGTACCTACACCATTCCTGCTGGGATTACACTGCTAATTCCCTTTGATGCAGCAGGAACCCTGTATACGGATTCTCCTGCGGCAATCCGCACGACCCCAACATCTAAAGCGTTCCGGACGCTGACGATGGCCGAAGGTACTTCTATCACCGTCAATGGTGCGATCAGCCTGGGCGGCAGATATTTCGCAGCTGGCGGTGGTCAGCAGGGACGCCCCATTGGCGATTACGGCTACATCAAAATGGCGAATAACAGTTCCATTACGGTGAAGAGCGGCGGTAATCTCTATGCATGGGGTTTTATTTCCGGCAGCGGCTCTATTCTGGCGGAATCCGGCGCAACCGTGTATGAGTTCTACCAGATTGCGGATTTCCGCGGCGGCAGTGCCTCCTCCGGCATGGGTAACAATGTTTTCCCCTTCTCCCAGTATTTCGTTCAGAACATTGAAGTTCCCGTGACTCTGAACGCAGGCGCCAATGAAAAGGTTTTCAGCGGCGTTTATGCAATGAGCACCACGTATACTACTGCAATCAGTTTCATTGGTGACAATGGTATGTTCAAAGTTGTCTCCGGAAGCTTCACCAAAGACTACGATGAAAAGACGGACCGTCTGATCCTTACTGTGAACGGTGAGGCGGAACTGAACACTCTTGCCCTGAAGTTAGCTGGCATGAGTGTCAACTCCGCAAACTATGTACTCCCCATCACCAACAACATCTCCATCAACATTCAGTCCGGAAAGGTCACCATCAACCAGGATACCGCACTGTTGGCTGGCGTTGAGGTAAGCATTGCCGATGGTGCCGATTTGACTGTCTCCAACGGTAAGAATGTCTACGTTTACGACAGTGACGAGTGGAATTCCGACAACTTTGTCTGGGGCGCTTGCAAGTTTAAGTCTGTTGCCTATGCGCCCGGCAAAGCCTATACCCGCACCAATGCAGACCTGAAGGATGCCAAGGTGGATGTAAACGGCAGCCTGACGGCTATCGGTGCCATCTACACCACCAAGGGCGGCGCAGACATCTGCTCCAGCGAAGGTACCGGCAAATACATTCAGCAAGGCGCTCCCGGGACGGCAAGCCAAACCTATCAATATAATGCAAACGGAAATAATGCGGTTACCATTCCCATCACTGCCGCCAAGCTGCACAACGGCAGTCAGTATGTCGGCACGGCTGAGGAGTACACCGCTACCGAAGGTGCTGCTGCGGGCAGTGCGTACAGATGGTGGACTTACGACAGCAAGTGGCATTCTGCTGACGAAATCCTTGTCTCCTTCGACGCTAACGGCGGAGAGGGCAGCATGGATGCTATGACGCAAAAGAAGGATGCGTCCTTCACGCTTACCGGCAACACATTCACGCGCACCGGATACGACTTTACCGGATGGAACACGGAAAAGGACGGCAGCGGAACTTCCTATACCGACGGTGCAGCCGTCACATTTACAAGCGATACCGTGCTGTACGCTCAGTGGAAGGCGAAGAAGTACACCGTCACATGGGTGAACGAAGACGGCACTGTCCTTGAGACCGACGAAAATGTGCCCTATGGCGCAACGCCCGAATATAACGGCGCAACCCCCACCAAGGCAGCTGACACTCAGTACACATACAACTTCAAGGGCTGGACTCCTGATGTTGACACGGTCACCGGAAATGTGACCTACACCGCTGTGTACGATTCCACGGTCAATACCTACACCGTGACTTGGAAAAATGAGAACGGTGATGTGCTGGAGACCGACCAGAATGTGGCCTACGGCACCGTTCCCACTTATAACGGCGCAACCCCCACCAAGGCAGCTGACGCTCAGTACACCTACACCTTCAAGGGCTGGACACCTGCTGTTTCCGAGGTCAAAGGCAATGTGACCTACACTGCCTCGTACATACGCTACATCAGATATTATCGCGTGACCTGGTATGAAGCGGATGGTTCTATCCGTGGCAATGATCCGCGTGCTGCTTACGGTGACAATATTTGGGATATGACAGAATCATATACACCTACTCCTCCCACCAAGGCGGCCGATGCACAGTACACCTATACCTTCGACCATTGGGTGAACAGGGAGACGAACGAAGCGATCACCTCTGCATCCAAAGTAACCGGCGATACAGACCTCGATCCTGTGTTCAAGCAGGAGCTCAGAATGTATACCATCACCTGGAAGAACGACGACGGTACTATTCTGGAGACCGATGAGAAGGTGGCCTACGGCACTGTTCCCACCTATGACGGCGAGACGCCCACAAAGGCTGAGGAAACGCGCTATACATATTCCTTCATCGGATGGGACAAAGATGTCACTGCGGTATCCGGAGATGTTACATATACCGCGCAGTTCGAAAAGACAGGCAAAAACGGGCTTTCCGTCGAGGATGACGGCACATACTGGCTTGAAGACGGCGAACCTGTCCTTAACAAGGGACTTGTACGCATCAACATCAGCATGGATGACGGGATCCACTATCACTACTATTACTTCGGTGAGGACGGCAAGGCTGTCAAGGACGGCGATTACAAGGTCTATAAGAACAACGGTCTGCCGCTGCCCTGCTATCAATACAGGTTTGATGAGGACGGTATCATCGTTCACGACTATGACACCACAAAGAACGGCATCCGCGAGGGTGATAACTCCATTTTCTACTACATCGACGGCGTAAAGGTCGGCGAGGGACTTCTCCTTATTGACGGATATTATTACTATGCCAGGACCTCCTCGGGCGAGATCGTAAGAGGCAGATCCTACTGGGTAACAAAGACCAACGGTCTTATTGACAATGAAGGCGAGTACGAGTTCGACGCCGACGGCAGAATGATACTTGACGGTTTTGTAACAGTAAACGGAGCTACCTACTACTACACTGACGGCAAGCCTGCGCTTGGCTTTACAAAGATAGGCGAAGATTACTATCTGTTCAACAATAAGAGCGGCAAGATGTACAGCAGCGCTACGCTGTGGGTCGGTCCCAACGACTACGGCATCGTCGGCGGAATGTACTATTTCGGCGCTGACGGTAAAATGGTAGTGCCGGATCTTGAAAACGGACAGAAGGCTGTCGTCGTGGCTGATGACGGAACAATGTACTTCACAGTTGACGGCGCGCGCATGGTAAGCGGTATTTACGAGCTTGACGGCGAGTATTACTACGCGCACAGTAGCGGCGCGCTGGCTGTAAACGAGTCTGTTTACCTTGGCGACTGTGTTCTCGGTCAAAAGGGATGGTACGGCTTCGGCGCTGACGGCAAGCTTGTAAGGAACGGATTTGTCGAGGGCAAGGACGGCTCGGTATACTACTATGTTGACGGCGTCCGCGCCACCGGATTTACCAAGATCGGCGACGACTACTACCTCTTTAACGTCTCAAGCGGCAAGATGTACAGCAATGTCACTCTGTGGGTCGGAAACAACACCTACGGCATCACGGGCGGTATGTACTACTTCGATGCGGACGGAAGAATGAGCCTTACCGACTGACAAAGCCTCAACGCATAAGAATAAATCAGGAGTAAACAAAATTTAAGTAACCGACAGACTCCTGCACTCATTTCTGACAGGAGCTGCAGGGGTCTGTTATTTATCGCCGGCAAAAACACATATCTGCATGAATTGAAAATCGAAGAAAGGAATTGTTTATGTACAGATCAAAAGAAGCAAGAATACTGTCATTGCTGCTGACGGTCATTATGATCTGTGGCATGTGCCCAATTACCGCATGGGCAGTGGGTGACACGGATACCGGTTCGGCGACCGGGTACAGCGAGTTTCTGACCTCGCTTGGCGAGCTTGAGACGTACGCGGACGCGTACGTGCTTGAACACGCCGATGAGGACGCTGTCGCGTTAGTGATAAACTACATTCGTTGCGGTGTGGAGAAATACACCACCAGTCTCTGGACAACATTCTGCGGTCCGGAAAAAACCGCTTTTGTAAACTACGTTTCCGAGCAGGATAAAGCAAACGGAACAAGCGCGTCAAGGCTGCGCGATCTGAGCTGCTTCACCCTCCCCCACGGAGGCGAAGTAGACTTTACACATATGTTCGGCTGCATGGATATGGCTTACCACACCGGAAACCAGAACACGGCTGACCTCGGAAGCTGGGCGGGCGATATCTGCGACCTGATCCAGCTCACCTCAAATGCGGGTGTGACCGGAACGGTGGAGGAAATGGCGGAGGAGATCCGCACAAGCAACGATAAATACTTCCTCTACGACGCGCCCGACGCAAATTCCTTCGGTATTCTTGATCTTTACGGAGACCTTGATTCATTTTACATTCTCAGTAAGCTTGACGGAAGCAACACCATAAGCTCGGTAATGAAGAATTACTTCACGGCGAGCCTTACGGATGCGATCCGGGTAAAGTTCTTCCTTCAGAACCGACTCGGCGGCGTTTCCACCAAGGAGGACATACGCAACGAGGTATACGAGATATACTGTGGAAACGAGGGTATCAGGACCCTTGAGGGAACATATCTCCCCGACGGCGTAAATGCCGACCTGCGCAAGGCGTGCTGCTATGCGTTTGCGGACTATCTTTACGAGACAGTCAAGGATCAGATGGATAACACCTACTACAAGGTGTTCTCAACCAGCACCTCGACACTTGCCCCCGGCGTTACGCAGGAAATAAAAATGGCGCTGACAAAGGACGATAAACAGATCGTTTACTATATCGCCACGGTAGACATCACCCGCAGTGACGTCAGCATATATGCAAACTACAATAACAACGACGGCTCGGTCTTGGGAATGTCCCGCGTGACCGATCAGATGGACGCCGCGCAGCAAAAGCATTCCAATCCGGACGATGCGGAAAATTACATTCCTAATTACAACGCTGTGCTTGGTGTGAACGCAGACTTCTACAATATGAGCAACGGCTGTCCTGCCGGTGCGCTTGTCATGGGGGGCGTGGAGTATCACGGCTGTAACGGCAGGACATTCTTCGCCATTCTCAACGACGGCACTGCCGTCATCGGCGGCAGCGACGAGTGGGAGACGTACAAGAACGACATAAAGGAAGCTGTCGGCGCTCATATATGGCTGGTAAAGGACGGGCAGATCGCCGTCACAGACACAAGCGATTACTACAACACGCGCGCTTCCCGCACCTGCGTGGGTATCACCTACGACGGTCAGGTGGTGCTTATGGTGCTTGACGGCAGACAGGAGCCGTTCTCTGCCGGTGGAAACTCCAATGAAATTGCGCAAATAATGCTGGACGCCGGATGTGTTGCGGCGGTAAATCTTGACGGCGGCGGTTCCTCCACCTTTGCCGCAAAGGGCGAGGGCGAGGAGAGCGTTTCGGTCGTAAACCGCCCCTCTGACGGATACGAGCGCTCGGTAAGCTCCTCTTTGCTGGTCGTATCAACGGCAAAGCCGTCAAGCGTGTTTGACCATGCTGTCATTACAGCCGAATACGACTACCTGACCCCGGGCACGGAGCTGGGCGTAAGAGTTTACGGCGTTACTCCGGTCGGCGGAGCTATTGACATTCCCGAGGGTTCAACTCTCAAAGTGTCCGACACAAGCATCGGCAGCGTGACAAGCGACGGCGTGTTTACGGCGCTTGCCGTGGGCGACGTGAAGGTTCAGCTTGTCGGCGCTGACGGAACTGTGCTCGGTTCAAAGACACTGCACGTGGTCGAACCGACAGAGCTTGCATTTACCAAGAGAACCGTCAATGCGGTATACGGTGAAGCCACCGAGCTGCCGCTTGAAGCGACCTATAACGGCAACGCGGTAAAGATAAATCCGGGGGATGTTCAGTTCGGATTCCTCAAGATCACGCTCGAGTCCATCGGAGAGGTGGAGGGCGGCGCGGTCAACACCACAAAGACAGAGCTGGTGTTTGAGTATCCCGAAGCCGGAACGATAAGCGGGTTCAGCTTCACTCCGGATATAAGCAGCGACCTGCGCACGCTGACTGTCGGCGCAGTGCTGAAGAGCAAGCTGGCGGAGCTTGAGGCTACCATAAACAGCGAGTATGCCGCAGCATATGCGGAAGCCAAGTCCAAGGGCTACAGCGACGCGGAGGCTGCTATTCAGGCGCAGACCGCTGCCGTAAACAAAGCGCTTGATAACGCAACAAGGATCACCGTCTACCTTTACAGCAGCGATGAGGCAAACTTTGATTTCAACGATGCCACCGGAGGCAGCGGAGTGCTGGCATGGAACCGCGATGTTCCCGGCTCTGATCACAGCGGCGATGATATTTATTATCTGACCGCTCCGGGCGCTACCGGAGAAGCCGCATACGTATTTGCGGTGGATATGTCCAAGGTTCCGATCCCCGAAAAGCTCACCGGGCTGCTTTATATGCTCCCCGGAGGAGATCAGGAGGGAAGGACCGCGTGGGATTTCCTGCTTCAGCTTGCAGAGCGCATAAGCCCGCTTACTACGGTAACGATAACGCTGGACTTCCCGGAGGGCTTTACGGCAGATATCTCCGAGCTGCGTCTGGCAAACGAATATTTTACCCTGACCTCCACGGATATTGTGGGCAACAGGCTGACGGTGGTGTGCAACTTCATCGAGCAGTCCGAGCCTATCAACCCGGCGACTGCCAACCCGCTCTGTGTGCTGAGCGGTCTTAAGCTGATACCGACAGACGCGGCGGCGTGGGATGCAAACGGACTTCTCAGCTGCTCCGTCAGCGGCAGTCTCAGCTATGATATCTATGCGCATTTCCACGTGCTGAAAACGCTGGCTCAGCAGGAGGAATATCAGATCCAGTACGGGCTTTACCCCTACGATAACAGCGAAAATATCCCGGGGGACTACGGAGCGCACTTCACCAGTGATATCGCCGACTTTGCGGATCATTACGATCTGATGAAGCTCAACAACAAAGAAGGCTGGAGCTGGACAAACGGCGTATGGTCGTATTACGAGAACGGCGTGGCGCTGACCGGAGTCCACAAGCTGCCCAGCCACTCTGCGGAGGAGGATGGGGAGTACTGGTATGACTTCGGCGCTACCGGCACGTGCCGGGATAAGCTGACGGGCATCTTTGAAAAGGACGGTGCGCGTTACTATGCCCGCATGGGCGTGCTTGCCTCCGGATGGCAGTCTATCGTGGCTGACGACGGCGAATCCTACTTCTACTATTTTGACAAATCCGACTACACGATGTATACAGGAGTTCGCACTGTTGCGGGTCTTACCTACACCTTCAACGATGACGGTCAGCTCGTGCGCGGTGCGTTCCGCACAGACGCAAACGGCACAAAGTATTTTGTAGCGGGTGAGTCGTGGTTCCGCAGATTCGTAACACTTGATGAGGGCACTTACTGGCTGGACGTCAACGGATACGTTGCATACGGCAATGCCCATACGGTCACTGACAACGTAAAAGACGTTACATGGTATCACTTTGATGAGAATACCGGTCTTATGACGGGGCTTTGCAACGGATTTTTCGAATATCAGGGCGAACGCTACTATTGCGATGAAAACGGCAAGGTGTTTTATGGCATTATCAAGACTGAAAATGGCATAGTCTACTCTGCCACACGCGGCAAGCTCTATGTAAACATGAGCTGCTACGTTGATTCGACCACCGCTGCCAAGGGCTGCACGCTTGAAACGGGTAAATACTGGTGCGATGAAAACGGATTTATTGTAGGCAACGGCTTTGCCACCATCGAGGGCAGCACATACTACTTCGTTGACTATGTGCGCACCAAGGGCTTTGCAAAGATCGACGGCGCTTACTATCTCTTCAATGCCGGAAACGGCAAGATGTACAAGGACGCAAATATGTGGGTCCCTGCGAACAACTTGGGTGTTGAGGCAGGAATGCACTACTTTGCCGCGGACGGCAAGATGTTCGTTCCCGATCTTGAGACCGGAGTCAAGAAGATAGTGAACGAAAACGGCAAGCTCTATTTCACTATCGACGGTGTAAAGATGAAGGACGGTCTTTACGAGCTTGACGGCGAGTATTACTATGCGCAGTACAGCGGCGAGCTGGCGGTAAGCAAGTCAGTTTACGTGCAGACGGATGTTCTCAGCGGAAACGGCTGGTACGGCTTTGACGCTGAGGGTAAGCTCATAAAGAACGGCTTTATCAACGCGGCGGACGGCTATACCTACTATTACAGCGACGGAGTGCGCGCCAAGGGCTTTACAAAGATAGACGGCGCTTATTATCTCTTCAATGCCGGAAGCGGTAAGATGTACAAGGACGCAAATATGTGGGTCCCTGCCAACAGCTACGGA
>ERZ780149.3523-NODE-3523-length-12991-cov-4.375618_pt1 | contig 12991 bp, 12 predicted proteins | sample MGYA00511367_ERZ780149 | MGnify/ENA primary metagenome ERZ780149 (study PRJEB29588, sample SAMEA2153852) | human gut metagenome | biome: human gut; feature: human-associated habitat; material: faeces | place: Denmark | collected 2008/2010 ...
TTATTTATAAATAACTTACAAGAAAAAGCCCTTAGAAAACTTTAAAAATTAATGGCTTTTTTAATTGCAAAAGCGTGAGATTGCTAAAAAGATGGGGGAATTTATGAAAGCAAATAAGTTAACAACATTGATAATTATGGACGGAGTTGGCATTCCAACAGATTTAAGTGTTAGTGCAGTTTTGCCTGAAAACACCACAAATTTGCAGTATTATGCCACACAATATCCTCATGGTAAATTGCAGGCAAGCGGGAATGCTGTGGGGCTTCCTGCAACTCAAACGGGAACAAGTGATGTTGGGCATTTAACAATTGGAACAGGAAGGGTGAATTACCAACCATTAATGAGAATTAATAACGCCATTGTTAGCGGTGAGTTTTTTAACAATGAAGCAATAATGAAGGCCGTTTTAAACGCAAACAAGAACAATGTGCCTTTGCACTTGGTTGGAATTGCAAGTGATGGGGGTGTGCACAGCCACATTGACCATTTGCTTGCACTTATTAAACTTGCAAGTGAAAACAAAGTAAAAAAAGTGTATATTCATTTTATAAGTGACGGAAGAGATACTCCACAAAAATCTGCAAAAAAGTATTATGACATTGTTGAAAACGCAATAAAAAAGTATAATTGTGGGGAAATTGTTGATATTGTTGGCAGATTTTATGCACTTGACAGAGATAATAATTGGGATAGAGTTAAAATTGCCTATGACGCTTACACTTTGGGTGTTGGAACAAAAACGCAAGATTTAATGAGTTCTGTTTTAAAGGCTTATAAAAAGGGCGAAAGTGACGAGTTTTTAATGCCTATTATAAAAGAAAAAAACGGCAATCCTGTTGGCAGAATAAATGAGGGAGATAGCGTTATTATTTTCAATTACAGGGCTGACAGAGAAAGACAACTGGCACGAGTGTTTTCAAACGACAACAATTTTGATTGGACAAAAAAACTTAACCTTACCCTTGTTACCATGACTAATTATGACGAGAGTTTGGGCGGGGTTATTGTTGCCTTTGATAATGTGCAAATTAGAAACATTTTAAGTGAAATTTTAAGTAAAAATGGATATAATCAATTAAAAGTTGCAGAAACTGAGAAATTTGCTTACATTACTTTTGCGTTTAATGCGGGAAGAAATGAGCCATATGAAAATGAAGAGCGTGTGTTAATTTCAAGTGAAAAACTTAAAACTTATGATGTGAAGCCACAAATGTGTGCAAGAGAAATTGCTGATGCTACCGTTAAGGGAATTGAAAGCGGGAAGTATGATGTTATTATAATCAACTTTGCAAATGGTGACATGGTTGGGCACTCAGGAAGTCTTGAAGCAACAAAAGTTGCCATTGGGGTGGTTGACGAGTGTGTTAAAAAAGTGGTTGATGCAACCCTTAGTGTTGGAGGCAGAGCAATAATTACTGCTGACCATGGAAACAGTGATATTATGGTTTATCCTGATGGGTCACCACATAAATCACACACTATGGCACTTGTGCCTGTAATTATTGCAGACCGCGACCTTGACCCTAAAACCCCTGAAATTTCGGGAACATTGGCAGACATAGCACCCACAATTTTAAAATTGCTTGGTGAAAAAATCCCACCTGAAATGACTGGTAAGCCACTAATTTAATTGTGTTATATAATGGTGTTTTAAATTTAGCAACAAACTGGCACCCTTTTAATTAAATAATGTTTAAATGCAAGATTAGAAAACTGATGGAGTTTAAGGTTTATAATTTACTGTTGTTAGTGAATAAGATTATATTAGCGAACAATATCATGAGTGAACAAGACTATATTTAAGACTGTCTAGTGAATAACAAACAATATAACATTTTAATAAAAACAATGTAGTATTTTTAATTAAAACAATCAAGCAGGGCAGCGGAAAACTTTGATGCTTTTGGGTTTTAAGTTGTTTATTGTAAATTTTTCACAGCCTATAAAATTTAAAAAGGTATTGAAATGGCTTGTAAGTTTTGGTATACTTAATGTGTAGGAAAGAAAAATGAAATATTTAGAATTTGCCAATTTGCTTGCACAGACTTTAAAAGAGAAAAAGTTAACTGTTCTTTACATTGGGCTTTTTGCAGTGTTTATTGTTTTGTTGGTTGTTGATATGTATGGCGCAAAAAACTATGCTGGTGGAAAAGTTATAAACAAAATTATTGTTTACTTTTTGTTTATTGCCTTGGTGGCATTTATTGTGGCATATTTAACTGTAATTTAAAAAAAACGCTTGTTAATTGAGTTTTGATGTGATATACTGCTTTTGCTTAGGAGATTTTATATGAATAGATTTTTTAATTTAGCACTGCTTTTAAGTGATAACCAAGAAGTAAGTCAAACAACTGAAAATGTTATACCAATTTTAAAAATTGTAATTGCATGTTTGATTGCTGTTTGTGCAATTTTTATGATTATTGCTGTTGTTGGGCAAAAAGGTAACAGCAATGGAATTAGCGGGGTAACAGGCAATGCTGACACTTTTTATAACCGAAACAAGGGTGCCTCTTTGCAGGGCAAAATTAAAAAGTGGACTGTTATTGATGCTATTTTGCTTTTAGTTTTGTGCATTGCGTTTTTAATTTTAAACCTTATTTATGGGGGATATTAATAGAAAGCCTATAAAACGCCAGATTTTGGCGTTTTTTTATTTTAAAAAATTTTGTAAGTAGAGTATTAATTTTTTCAATTTACACATTCTAAGGTTAGAAATAAATTTAGGAGGAGAAGAAATGATAATCACTAACATTATTGCCCTTTCAATTGCAATTGCTGGTTGCATTAACTGGTTTTTAGTTGGGGTGTTTAGCTGGAATTTGATTACTTGGATTTTTGGTGTTGGGTTGTTTACAAGAATTCTTTATGCTATTGTTGGCATTGCTGGAATTTGGCTTTTAATTCAACTTATTTTAAAAAGAACAAAACTTTTCAGCCCAAGTGCTCAACGCAAAATGAAAGAAGCACCTGCAATGAGCAAATAAAAAAACAGTCAATAAAATTTGGCTGTTCAGACTGCCTTAAAACGGTGTGACCAAAAAAATATAAAATTATTTCTTGCTTTGTTAAAAAACGCACAAAACAAATAATAATGGAAACTAAACTCTTGCTTTTGTGCATTTTGCGAGCCAAGTCTTGCTTGTTTTTAGACAGTCTGATTAAATTTGTTTACATCTTTAAACGGTCAATAAAAATTGACTGTTTTTTTATTGCAAAAATGTTAATCATTATGATATATTAAACTGACTAGGAGCTTATATGAAACGAGAAAAAATTGAAGAACAGTTTAAATGGAAAGATAGTGACCTTTATAATTCAAGTGAAGAGTTTTTTGCAGATTGTGAAAGAATTAAACTTTTGCTTAGAAAGGTGGCAGGGTTTAAAGGCAGGCTTAATAACGAAAAGGATATTTTGAAGTTTTTGAAGTTGCAGGTTGAAGTTGAACGAAAACTTGAACGAGTTATAATTTATGCCTACATTAAAAAGAGCGTTGAGGGGGCTGATGCCAAAAACATTGAACTGGGGCAGGCTTCGCAAGATGTTAGTGTTAAAGCAAGCATGGCCATGGCTTTTTTTGAAGAAGAAATTTCAAAACTTAGCACTGAGCAAATTTTGGAACTTGCAAATAACCCTGAGTTTGCAGATTTTAAAAGAGATTTAGAGTTTTTGGTTAAAAACAAACCACATGTTATGCCTGAAAACATTGAAAAGATTGTGTCAGGAGTTGGGGCATTTGCAGATTTTGAAGACACATTTTCAACACTTTCAAACATTGAAATGCCAATTCATGACATTGTTTTGAAAAATGGTAAACATTTTCCTTTAAATAACTCAAACTTTTCAAAATATATGCACAGCGCTGACAGAGAGGTTAGAAAACAGGCTTATCTTAACTTTTACCAAGCGTATAAAAACTTCAACATAACCTATTCAAACACTTACATCAACTCGCTTAAATACGAAAATTTTTTAGTTAAAACATATAACTTTAAAAGCAACTTTGAAAGGGTGAATTTTTATGAAGAGGTGCCTGAAAATTTGCTTAGCATTTTGCTTGAAAATGTGCATAAAGGTTTAAAATTAATTCAAAGGCTTCAAAAAATCAAAGCAAAAGCGTTAAAAATTGACGAATTTAAATATTATGATATGTTTGCTCCTTTTACAAACAGTGAGCCTAAATTTCCGCTTGAAAAGGGAATTGAGGCTATTATTTCAAGCCTTGATGTTATTGGTGATGATTACATTGAAATGGTGAAAAATGCACTTAAACTTAGATGGATTGATTTATATCCTTCAAAAAATAAAGACAGTTGCAGTTATTGCATATCTTGCTATGATGTTCACCCTTACATTTTAACAAACTATAACAACACACTTGAAAGCGTTTCAACCCTTTCACACGAACTTGGGCACGCAATGCAATCATTTTTTGCAAGCAAAGAGCAAAGTTATAACCTTTTTGAAACTCCATCACTTACCTGTGAAATTGCAAGCACAGTTAATGAAATTTTAACGAAGAAATATTTAATTGACAATGCCAAAACCAAGGCAGAAAAATTGATTGCAATTGATAGCCTTCTTGGTGATTTTTACGGGGCAATTTATAGGCAAAGTTTATACACAGAGTTTGAAATTTTTGCAAACAGCCAAATTGAGGCGGGTGAAGCGTTAACATTTGATAAACTTAACAATAAATATAAAGAATTAATTAAAATTTATTTTGGTGAAAGTTGTGCAAGCACCAAAAATTGCGAGTGTGAATGGAGCAGGCTTCCGCATTTATATTCACCATTTTATGTTTACAAATATGTTGTTGGGTTTGTTAGTGCGTGCATTATTTGCGGAAAACTTTTGTCAGGAGATAAAAGTTACAAGCAAAAATATATGCAATTTTTAAAGGCAGGGCGAAGCAAAAGCCCTCTTGAACTTTTGAAACTTGCCGAAGTTGATTTGCTTGACAAATGTTCATACAGCCAAACATTTAAATTGTTTGAACTTTACATTAATGAACTTGAAGAACTTTTAGAGGAGAATTAGTGTGTTTGTTTTAGTTTCAGGAGCAAGTGGCAGCGGAAAATCCACCATTATTAAGGCAGTGTTAAAAAAGTTTGGCAAACTGATTGCTCTTTTGCCTTCATCAACTTCAAGACCAAAAAGGCCAGGGGAGGTTGAAGGTGGAAGTTATTACTATTTAACAAAAAAGGAATTTGAAGATGCCATAGCAAATGGAGAATTTATTGAATACCAAAAAGTTCATTCAAACGGGCATTATTATGGCGTGCATAAAAAAAGGTATCAAGAGTATTCAAAAAAATATCCAATATTAATTAAAGATGTTGATGTTTTAGGGGTAATGGAAATTGTTCGGTTGGGGTATGACTGTGTTACCATTTACATTGACATTAAAGATGATGAAAGTTTAATTTCAAGGCTTAGGCACAGGGGAGACAGTGAGGCTGAAATTGAGATTAGGCTTGAAAGGAAAGCATTTGAAGATAGTTTTCGCGATAAGTATGACTATGTTGTAAGTAACGACAATTTGAAAAAAGCCATAAATGAAGTTTGTGAAATTATTAAAAAAGAGTATAATGAAAGAAAACAGGGAGAAAAGTGATGGAAAAAACATTTGTTATGATTAAGCCTGATGGTGTTAGCCGTGGGCTTGTTGGTGAAATTATTTCAAGGTTTGAAAAAAGGGGCTATAAAATTGAACAGATGAAATCTATGTTTATTGATAAGTCTCTTTGTGCAAAGCATTACAGTCACCTAACAAGCAAACCCTTTTACCCTGAAATTGAAGAATATATAACAGGCGGAATGGTAATTTGCATGGTTCTTTCGGGGGAAAGAGTTATTGAAGGGGTTAGGCAAATTTTGGGTGCAACAGATTGTTTTGAAGCACAAGTTGGAACAATAAGGGCAACTTATGCCACAAACAAAACTAAAAATTTGTGTCATGCAAGTGATAGCCCTGAAAGTGCAAGCGAAGAAATTAAAAGATTTTTTGGTTAGTTATGTGGTTTTTTAAAAAGAAAAAACAAAATAATGGTAAAATTGAGTGCAACAAGAAGGTGCGTTTAGGTTTGGCACTTGGCGGTGGCGGAGTAAGAGGAATTGGCCACATTGGAGCAATAAAAGCGTTTGAAGAGTTGGGGCTTGATTTTGAGTATGTTGCTGGAACAAGTGTGGGAAGTATTGTTGGTGCACTTTATTCTTATGGGCTAAAATATGAAGATTTTGAAGAAATTGTTTTTTCACTAAAACGCAAAGACATTAAAAAGACAAATTGGTTTTTCATGCCATCTTCAACCGAAAACATTGAAGAAACCATGAAAAAGATTTTTAATAAAGACCTAATGTTTAGTGAACTTAAAAAGCCTTTTTGTGCAATTGCGGTTAACATGAAAAATGGTGAAGAAGTAAGGCTTGAAGCAGGAAGTGTTGCAAAGGCAGTTTGTGCAAGTTCGGCAGTGCCGGGGGTGTTTAAGCCGGTGGTGTGGCAGGGAATGCACCTTGTTGATGGGGGGCTAACCAATAATGTGCCCGCTGATGTTGTTAGAGAAATGGGGGCAAATGTTGTAATAGCAATTGATGTTAACCCAAACAGAGGCAAGGGTACAGAGTCTTTAAAACTTTTTAGTATTATGAGTTCAACCGTTGGGGTTATGATGCAAAAAAATATTGAAAATAAACTCAAATTTGCTGACCTTGTTATAATTCCAGCATTAGGAGAGTTTAGTTCAACAAAACTTGGCGACACCAAAGAGATGATTGAAAGGGGATACAATGCAGTTATGGAAAAGAAAAATGAAATAATTGCATTAGTTTCAAAAAAACCAAAGAAAAGGGGTAAAACAATATGGCATCTAAAACAAAAGAATTTAACAAGAAAGTAATAATTATTAAGTGCTTGTGTATTGTGCTTCTTGGAATTATTTGTGGTGTTTCAATGATTTTTGAAGATGACATTGAACGCCTGCTTAAAATTGGTGATTACACAACCACAAGTGCACAAGACATTAGCGTTGTTAGTGAAAGCAACATGAAAGTGCATTACATTGATGTTGGGCAAGGAGACAGCACTTTAATTGAACTTCCTGATGGCACAACAATGCTTATTGATGCGGGCACGCCTGATGAAGAAAGAATTGCAAGCCTGATTAGTTATATTAAAAATGATGCTAAGGTTAGCAAAATTAATTATTTAATTTTAACTCACAGTGATGATGACCATAGCGGTGGCATGGCTAGTGTTCTTGAAGAATTTGAAGTTCAAAATATTTACAGACCATTTCAACTTGCTTGCAACAGAACAACAAGTTCAAGCGGAAGCACAATTGCGGGCGAGCCAATAAGTGCTGAAGATTTGAAGGGATACTATGTTGCGGGTGAAGATGAAGATGGTTGGCTTGCAAGTCAAGTTTATAACTATGCTTACCTTAACTTTATTGAAGCAGCATACAGCGAAACTTGGACAAATGAAGACACCTCTGTGTCTTCTGCCACTGTAACAGTTAGCCATGAAGGGCTTATGATTGAAAGCACTGATAGCACCGAGCCTTTTACCTTTGGTTTTTATGCTCCGCCTGAAGACACAACAAAAGTTCCATTTTCACGAATGGGCGTAACAGAAACAGAAGGTGTGCCTGTTAAAAGGTATGACGGCAAAAACAATGCAAGCCCAATAATGTTGCTAGAATATAATGACAGGTCTTTTGTGTTTACAGGTGATGCTGAAAGAGAAGTTGAAAATGATTTTGTTGAGGGCGAATGCACTAATCAAGAAATTCGAAACTTATTTACTGATGTTGATGTTTACAAGGCTGGGCATCATGGTTCATCAACATCTTCAACTGCAAACTTTCTTGCAATAATCAACCCAACATACACCGTTGTTAGTTGCGGACTTGATAACAGTTATGGTCACCCTAGCAAGGCTTTTCTTGAAAGGTGGGAAGAGCAGGTTTCAACCCAAGGCACTGCAAGAAAACAAACCGAACCGCTTAGAACAGATTTGAACCAAACAATAATTTTTGGCGTTGCGGCAGATGGTAAACTTGTTTATTGTGCAGGGGTTGAAGGAAGCACCTTTGTTATTTATTGGTGGTATATTGCACTTGGAATTTTTGTTATAGGCACGCTTATTATAATTATGGTTAAAGTTTATAAAAACAGTGCAGTAAAAACTGCAAAAAGTGCAATAAGCAGTTCAAAAAAAGCCAAAAAAATGGTAGATGATTATAAAAATTAAGTTTGGCGAATGTTAAAAAATAAATAAAGCAAGAAATTTAAAGTTGACAGATTTGTCAACTTTTTCATTTTATAAGTTTAGTTTTGTTTAGGCTAATTATTAGCGTAAGATTCTTGCTAAACAGTGGTTTAAATGTTTTTATAATTAAGATTTTGGGTTTCATTTTTATTAATTTAAAAGCCAGGAGGCATGCTTTTTAAGGCAGTAAAAATGTTAGGGAAAATTTTCAAAAAGGTATTTACATTAACGTTGAATTGTGCTAAGATATGCCTGACCTTCCAAGGAGGATACATCAATGAAAAAAACTACTAAAACTTGGATAGAAGTAAATGAAATTATTGCTAGATGCAGGGAACATGAACTTAATGAAGAACTGTTTGGAGATGGCAGTTATAACAAAAAATTGTCTGAACTGATTGCAAGAAGGGAGCAACTTTTAAAAGAAGAAGAGCCTAAGTTTGAAGCAAGAAGAAGAAAACTTGAACTTGCAAAAATCAACAAAGCCAAACTTCAAAGTGGCGAAAGCGAAATGGCAATGTAAAAGGAGGGAATATGGAACAATTAACCTTGCATGAAAATTTTGTTAATAATGGAGCAAAATTAAAAGATTGTTTTGTTGATAACTCTCAAAAATTTAGTTTTTATTTGCCTGAAATATATGATTTGTTTAACAACTTGTTAATTCGTCAGTGTGGCAGAGATTTGCACGCATTTGAAGCTGAATTTCATGGAGAAAATGAAAATCTTTCAAACATTTGCCTTGAATTTGCTTGCATGATAGGTAACACACCTTATCAGTTGACATTGTTTAACCCAAATAAGGCTACATATAATTCAGGAATATTTTATGCAAAAGTGAATAACAAAACAGCACTTTTCAGACCTTTTGTGTTAATATCATCAAGAAAAAATGGTAAAGAAGATGTTGTTGAATTTTATATTAATCAATTTAATGACAAAACTCACTACATTTATTGCATTAAAAACAGAGACAATCAAAACAGATGCATAACAAAATATAACCTTAACTTTGAAACAAATGTGTCTTACAACACCGAATGCATAACTGAAGAAAAAGAAATATAAAAAAACACCACAGCCAACTGTGGTATTTTTTATTTAGTCAAACAAACTATTAAAATTTTATATATTATTTGCTTTGAATTTTATGATATTAATTGCCTTATTGGGTTGCTTTTAGTTTGAGGTTTTGAAGGCGAATTTTGGCGTAACTTTCGGCAGATTGAAACAATTTTGTTGCCCATTGTGGGTTCTTTTTTGCAAGAGTGAAATATCTGCTTTGAGAGTTTAAAAAGTCGCTGTATGGCTTTGTTACTGGTGGGGCATCAATTGTCATGCTTGGTGTTTTTGCTGGGTTGAAGCGGTAAATGTTAAAGTAGCCAGTTTCAACTGCAAGTTTTTCTTGCTCCATGCTGTGGCTCATGTCTGTTCCGTGGTTAATGCAAGGGCAATAGGCAATTATTATTGCTGGGCCGTTGTGTTCGTTTGCCTCAATAAAGGCTGAAATTGTTGCAGGCATGTTTGCCCCTAAACTTACTTGGGCTACATAGCAATTAGGATAGTTTTGGGCAATTGCACCAAGATTTTTCTTTTGAGTTGTTTTGCCTTCTGTTGCAAATTTTGCAACGCTTCCCATTGGAGTTGCCTTGCTTGCTTGCCCACCAGTGTTTGAATAAACCTCGGTGTCAAGCACTAAAATTTTAACAGGTTCGCCACTTGAAAGAACATGGTCAAGCCCGCCAAAGCCAATGTCATAAGCCCAGCCGTCTCCGCCAATTATCCATGTTTTTGTGTCAACAAGGTTGGTTGCAAATGCCACAAGTGGGGCAAGGTTAGGGTTTGATGCAACCTCTGTTTTTGCAAGAGTTTCAATTTCTTTTGCAAGCAAATTATCTTTTCTTTCTTGTTTTAGCCACTTATTAAGTAAAGTTATTAACTTTGTTGACGCAAGGCGGTTAGTAACTATTTGATTTATAATATCTTCAAGTTCTGAGCGGTTGTGCCTTCTTGCTTTAAAAATTCCAAGTCCGAATTCGGCGTTATCTTCAAACAGGCTGTTAGCCCAAGCAGGTCCCATTCCGTTTTTATTTTTTGTGTAAGGGCAGGTTGGGAATGAACCACCATAAATTGATGAACAGCCCGTTGCGTTTGCAATGATTGTGTTTTCACCACAAATTTGGGTTAAAAGTTTAATGTAAGGAGTTTCACCGCAACCAGCACACGCCCCTGAAAATTCAAACAGTGGGGTTTGAAATTGACTTCCTTTAATTGAAGAAAGTGGGAACGGTGTTGCAGGGTTGACAACATCTTTAATTGAGTTGTATTTTTTAACTTCTTGGTCATAAATCTGTTCGGCATCAACCATAACAAGAGCCTTATTTTTTGCTGGGCAAACATTAGCACAAACCGAACAGCCCGTGCAATCATCTGGGCTTATTTGAATTGTGAAGTTATATCCGTTAACGCCTAAGGCATCAAGTTTAGTGCAATCTGAACCTTCATGTGAGCCTTTTTTAGTAAGATAAGGCCTTATTACCGCATGTGGGCAAGCAAGAACACACATATTGCATTGAATGCAGTTTTCACTTTTCCAGCATGGAAGCATGGTGGCAATGTTTCTTTTTTCAAGTTTGCTTGTGCCTGTTAAAACCTCGCCAGTTGCGTTGACCCTTGAAACAGGAATGTTGTTGCCCTTAAAACTCATGATAGGGGAAATGATGTTGTTATAGAAATCTGCATTGCAGTTATCGCAACTACTTATTGAGTTGGGCTCAAATGAAGCATTGATTTTTGCCCAATGTTTTGGAACAGGTATTTGGTGAAGATGCCCTAATGTTTCATCAATGGCTTTCATGTTGGCTTCAAGCACTTTTTCACCTTTGCTTGAATAAGATTTTATTGCCATTTCTTTAATTAGTTCAATTGCCTTTTTTTGTTCAAGAAGGTTAGAAAGAGCAAAGAAACAAGTTTGCATTATAAGGTTAATTCTTCTGTTTAAGCCAACTTTGCTTGAAATGCTTTGAGCATCAATGTTGAAAAATTTCAGATGTTTTTTTGCTATTGTTGCCTTAACATAGTCTGGAAGTTTGGTTTCAAACTCGCTAATTGTGTAAGGCGAGTTTAAAAGGAATGCCCCGCCATCTTTTATTCCTTCAAGCACATCAATTTTGGTTAAAAAGGTGTGGTTGTGGCAGGCAACAAAGTCAGGCTCATCAATAAGGTATGGGGCGGTGATTTTAGATTTGCCAAGCCTTAGGTGAGAAATTGTTACGCTTCCGCTTTTTTTGCTGTCATAAACAAAATATCCTTGGGCATCAAGATTGGTTTGTTCACCAATAATTTTTATTGTGCTTTTGTTTGCACTTACTGTGCCATCACTTCCAAGGCCATAAAATTTGCAACTTAAACAGTTATCTGGAATAAGATTTAAGTGCTTTGAAATTTTAAGGCTGGTTAAGGTTACATCATCATCAATTCCAACAGTGAAGTGGTTTTTAGGGTTTTTTGCAAGCATGTTTTGAAAAACGGCAAAAACATGGCTTGGGGTGAACTCTTTGCTTGAAAGACCATATCTTCCGCCAAGAACTTTAATGTTTTGTTTGTTGTTTTCAAAAAGGGCAGTGCAAACATCGGTGTAAAGCGGTTCACCAACGGCGCCGCATTCCTTTGTTCTGTCAAGCACACTAATAACACTGCAAGTGGCAGGAAGAACTTTTGCAAACTCTTGCGACATAAATGGGCGATAAACCCTGACTTTTATTGCGCCAATTTTAATTCCGTTTGCGTTTAAAAACTTAACAGTTTCATTTATTGTGTCACACGCTGAACCCATGCAAACAATAACAAACTGGGCATCTTGTGCCCCTGTGTATTCAAAAGGCTTGTAATCTCTGCCTGTTATTTTTTTAATTTTTGCAAAATTGTTTTTAATTATTTTTGGCAAGGCAAGGTAATAAGGGTTGCTTGCTTCGGTTGCTTGAAAAAACACATCTTCATTTTGTGCCGTTCCTTTTTGGGTTGGATGCATTGGGTTAAGCCCTGCATTTTTAAACTCTAAAATTTCTTTTGTTGGAAGAATGCTTGCTATAAGATTAGGGTCAATATCTTCAATTTTGGCAATTTCATGGCTTGTTCTAAAACCATCAAAAAAGTGAACAAATGGCACTTTTGCTTCAAGAGTTATAAGGTGGCTTGCAAGAGCCATATCAAGGCACTCTTGTGGGTTTGAACTTGCAATCATTCCAAAGCCTGTTTGCCTTACTGCGTAAACATCGCTGTGGTCACCAAAAATTGAAAGGGCATGGGTTGCAACTGTTCTTGCTGCAACATGAATAACACAAGGCAAGTGCTCGCCTGCAATTTTATACATATTAGGAATCATCAAAAGCAGACCTTGGCTTGATGTAAAGGTTGTTGCAAGTGCTCCTGCACTAAGTGCACCATGCAAGGCACCTGCTGCTCCTGCTTCGCTTTGCATTTCTGTTACTTCAACCTTTTTGCCAAACAAATTAAGTTTGCCTTTTGCTTGGGCTGAATCTATGTTTTCAGCCATGGGTGAAGATGGGGTTATTGGGTAAATTATTGCCATGTCGCTTAAAAGATAGGCAATGTTTGAGGTGGCGGTGTTGCCATCAACTGTGATATATTTTTTCATACAAACTCCTAAGTTAATTATTTACAAATGTTTACTAAATTAATGATACAATTTTTAAA
>ERZ780149.3526-NODE-3526-length-12971-cov-2.871013_pt1 | contig 12971 bp, 5 predicted proteins | sample MGYA00511367_ERZ780149 | MGnify/ENA primary metagenome ERZ780149 (study PRJEB29588, sample SAMEA2153852) | human gut metagenome | biome: human gut; feature: human-associated habitat; material: faeces | place: Denmark | collected 2008/2010 ...
CAGTTTTGCCAGATGCGACAGAAGCCATCACTTCTGTCGCTATCCATAGCAAAGCATAAATAATTAAAACAATCTTTCTCATTATTTATAAGTTATAACTCGATGTGCTAAATCACGAGTACCATTGGACCGCTGATTACTCGCATAATATAAATGAACAATTTTAGCTCCTTCAGCATCTCCGCTAGTGCTTATCAAATTAGGATAACCGGCAGCCTCTGAAAAATTCTTTCCTATTATTTCTATTGGATTACTCCAAGTTATTCCATCTTCACTAAATGACATAACAAGAATTTTTGACCAACTAGCATATACCATTATCCATTTCTGAAGATATTTATTCCACATTACAGACGGATTAGCCCCTGCAACGGATCTCAAACCTACTATCGATACATCTTTACCGCCCATGTCCGTTGCTGAGTCATACCCTGTTCCTGTAAAACCTACTCCATCCCACTTCCTCCATGTGCCACTTGCACCAGCAGGATCACCCGAGACAGCCATACATATCTTATAGTCAGAGCCATCATTTGCTGAATAATAACACATAAACTGATTTCTTGCAGAATTGAAAACAACACAGCCATCTCCTAACCCGGACCATTGAGGGGACTGCGGCTTTAGATAGTCCACATTCAAGATCTTATCCCCCTTTGTCCAAGTAACACCTCCATCCGAAGAATAAGCAACTCCGATACTCTTATATGCATGACCGCCTGAATTTCCACGCCAGTGACTTTCTGCATGGAAGAAACCAGCCATACGCCCATCTTTTAATGGACGAACCCCGATCAACCAGCCACCACCATCACTAAAGCCTTCAACATCATTAATCCCTTGTCCAAAAACCCGGTTAGCAACTTGTACCATCAAGATATGTTTCTCCGGATAGGGTGTATCAGCCATCGTCCGATATGAATACTTTTCTCCCCAAAAACATACATACCGTCCCTCGGACATTTGGAGAACACTAATCTTTCCATCAGGCCAATACCCTTTCATATCAATACCCTCCTGACTCACCACAGATTTCTCACTTAAGGTAAACTGATCCCATTCTCCTGCTATCTCCGGATTATAGTTCTCCGACTCATCCGGCACAACACTACTTTGTGCATTATCATATTTAGCAGCTAGATCCAGCTCTTTGTTACATGCAACAGCCAGAAATGCACAAAAAGCAATAACTAATTTATCCATTTTCATCCTTCTATTTTTTATAGTTAAACATTAGTTGGCCCAAAGCGGATTTTGGGTAATCTTACCATTGGAGGCATCAATCACATCCTGCGGAATAGGAAAAATCACGTGCTTAGGCTTTACATTCTTAGCCTGTTGAGTCAACTCTTTCGTCTTATCATACTTGTTTAATGACTTAACAGCCTCTTCCAATTTGCCGAACCGGACTAAATCAAACCAGCGATGTCCCTCGAAACTCAATTCAAAACTTCTTTCCTGCAAAATAGCTTTATTAAATTCTTCCACTCCCATCATAGGAAGATCAATTCCGGCATTTGCCGTTTTTATATCAACCCCAAACCCTCTACGACGTACCTGATTAACATACTCAAGTGCTTCCGTTGTCGGACCATTTTTTGAACGATTGACAGCTTCAGCATAAGTCAGTAAAATATCAGCATAACGCAATATCGGAAAATTAAGAGGATTCGACCAATTAACCCATGTATCTCCTCTATCCGCCTTTTTAAGCGGATGACGGAACTTATACACATAATAATTATCTCCGATAGCCTCCGGATTACGATCAATTACAGGTTCCCCGTCTACATCAACATAGCGATAATCTGCGATGGCTTCCCGACGTTGATCCTTTTCATTAAACTTCTCATAAAATTCTTTGCACGAAACTATCTGTACCCAATATAAATCATAGGGATTAGGAACACCATCCGTCGTACCTACCTGACCGCCATAATGAGTTGCGTCTTCCTTATTTGAGAAATCAGCATCAAAAATATACTCCGAACTATATTCATTTGTACCATCAAATAAACTAAAGTAGTTTTTAACCAGTTCAAACTGTCCGCTCTTAATCACTGCATAAGCCGACTGCGCCGCTAATTCTGCTGCTGCCCCATCCTTAAGAGGTTCACCGGACATCTGCAAATAAACCTTGGCAAGAAAAGCGGTAGCAGCATATCGATGTGCACGCCCATTTACATTCTTAAGAGGCAACAACGATTCTGCCTGTTTAAAATCACTTACAATCTGCTCGTACACTTTAGCTAAAGGAGCTTTATCTGTATTCATTGCAGCTACATCCACTACTTCCTGCAATACCAATGGCACCTCGCCATAATAACGTGCCAATATGAAATAATAAAAGCCGCGCAGGAAATAAGCCTCCCCTAATATCCGGTCTCTTTCATTTTGTGTCATTTCTACTTTGGTAGAAGCCATACGGTCAATAACCATATTAGCCCGGGAAATACCTACATATTGATCATACCAGGTACGCGAAACAATATAATTACTAGGTGTAAAAGTATAATTACTGATTTGAGCTTCATTATCACCATAAGAAGTAAAGCATTCGTCCGTTCCTACCCGTCCGAGAAACAAGAAACCTTCGAAGTAGTTTCCCCAACGATGTCCCGGGTCCCATTCTGCAGAAGTCATCATGTGATAAGCCCCATTCAAAGCCATATCAAAATCTTGCTGCGTTTTAAAGAAGTTGGAAGTAGCAATGCTACTCTTAAGCGGAACATCCAAGAAATCCGAGCATGAGGAAATGCCCAATGCACTCACAATTAAATAAAATATAAGAATATGTTTTTTCATCTTTTCACTGATTTAATGATTAAAACTCAAAGTTTGCACCGATAGAGAATGTCCTTGCCAAAGGAAAAGCTCCATAATCAAAGCCTGATGTCAATACTCCGGTCATACTACCAGCACCTTGCGCTGTGTGTATCTCGGGATCATAACCTGAATATTTAGTAAAAGTATAAAGATTATCACCTGCAATATAGACTTTAAGCCCCCGGATTACATGAGTTTTCTCTAACCATCTGCTTGGGAAAGTATACGTCAGCCGGACTGTTTTCAAGCGTAAAAAAGAAGCATCTTCCACAAAAGCAGAGGACATTGTACCAAATGACATATCAGCATATTGAGTACTTGTAGGATTATCCAGCGTCCATCTATTCTTGTAAAAATCCATCTGATTATAATCTGCCAATCCATCAAAACGTGCCGTCTGAATATAATTAGCATTATATACATCATTCCCGTACGAATATTGGAAACCAATATTCAAATCAAATCCTTTATAACTCAACATCGTACCAAATGCTCCGTAAAAATCGGGCATTGTATTACCAATCACCTGCCTGTCTTCTGAAGTTATAGCACCGTCTTCCTTCACATCTTTATATTTCATAAAGCCCGGTTTCTCTCCTACTCCTGCAACAGCCACTCCTTTTTTGGGAGTTCCGTCACTATAAAAATCATTCGCTCCATATACACCTTCTGTCACATAACCATAGATTTCTCCGATTGAACCTCCTTCACGAAGAATGACAGCCTGCTGACCGGCATTGCCCGACATAAAACTGACCGGTAAATAAATAGGAGCCCCATTTTGCCCTAATTCCAAAACTTTAGACTTATTCATAGAAAAGTTTGCCTGAAATGTCCACTGCAAATCTTTCCGATTGATCAACAATGCATTCAATCCCAGTTCCAGACCGCTATTTCTTAGTTTACCAATATTCTGCCATGCTTTATCAAATCCCGATATATTCAATACAGGAGCTTCCAACAACAAATCCTTCGTTGTTTTTATATAATAATCTGCTGTCAACTGAATTCTATCGTGAAGCAATCCAAGTTCTAATCCCAAATTCCACTCCTGGGTCTTTTCCCATTTCAAATCCTCATTAGCCAAGCTGGCAGGCGACTGCCCTATTACAATAGAATTATCAAAACTATGATTCGTATTATAAAGTTGTGCATACGCTCCTGTAGTCGGTACATTAGAATTTCCAACCTCACCCAAACTCAATCTTAATTTCAAGTTTGAGATGGCTTTCACATCCTTCAGGAAATTCTCTTCCTTTATATTATAAGCCAATGCACCGGAATAGAACGTTCCCCATTTGTTATTAAGGAAAATAGACGTAGCGTCCCGGCGAACTGTAAACGTAGCCATATACTTTCCGCTAAACGAATAATTTGCACGCCCCATCAATGAAACATAATGCGTTTCATTGCTACTTGAATAGGCTGTGAAGTTTTTAGCCATCTGCGCATTGTCATATCCTAAAGCCTCATATTCAAAAGAAGAAAGTTCCGTGCGATCATAACTACTTTTCCAACCTTGCTCGGATACCCCCAACAAAATATTCAGATGATGCTCACCTGCAAAAACCGGCGACCATGTAAGCGTATTTTCATTAATCCAGCTTTGGTTATCAATATGCCCCAAAATTCCAAGCCCGTTATTCAAATTACCAAGTGGAGTCGACTTCGGATAGAACTGCGAATCCTTCAAACTATAAATATCATAACCAATTGTTGTTTTAAACTGCAAATCATCGAGTATATTATATTGAGCATAGCCATTCAAGATAGTCCGGCGAATTGTTTTTTTCATATCAATGGCCTCCACCATATTCAGTGGATTACTTTTGTAGCTGGCCAAATCACTATCGATAATACTTTGGTCTACCCCTGCCCTTCTCAAATAACTTTGAGTCGTTTCGTCCAAAATAAAAGGACGCGCCAGCAATGCTCCGATCACCGTACCTACAGCTGTTCCATCACCACCACCAGTGGGAACACCATCATCTTTTATCTGACTGAAATTAATATCCGCACCCACTTTCAATTTCTTCGAGAAACTGTGATCGATGGTTGCCTTAGCTGTCAACTTCTGCCAATCTGTATTTTTTATGATTGATTTGTCCTGCATGAACGAACCTGAAATCATAAAGTTGGTCTTTTCCGTAGCTCCCTGCACCGACAAAGAATGGTTCTGAACAAAACCAGTTCTGTATATTTCATCCTGCCAGTCTACCGTACGGATATTAGGATCAAAGCCCAACATTTCCCCTGTCTTCTGATCAGTAAACATCTTATTATTAGGATTCTTCAAGTTCTGATATTTTGCATAGTCCAGAAAATCCATCATATCATATTTACAGGGTAGTTGCTGCATACCAAAGGAAGTATTATACTGTATCTTACTACCATCTACACGTCCTTTTTTAGTAGTAATCAAAATAACACCATTTGCTCCTCTATTACCATATATAGCAGTGGCAGAGGCGTCCTTCAAGACCTCTATAGAAGCTATATCATCCGGATTTACTAATGCAAAAGCACTCATTCCCCCACTTTTATCCGACATTCCTCCACCACCGGAAGTTGCAGCATCAAAAAGTGGGAACCCATCAATAACAATCAAAGGTTGAGTAGATCCAGTCAGAGAATTAGCTCCACGAATCAACATATTGGAAGCTGCTCCAGGCTGCCCACCACTCGATTGTATCATTAACCCCGGTACACTACCCGACAGTGCGTCATCCAGCGAGGTGATCAATCTATTCTGCAAAGCCTCCGACTTCACCGATACTACCGAACCAGTCAAATCTTTTCTGCGAGTCGTTCCATAACCAATAACTACCACTTCGTCCATTTGCACAGAGGTACTTTCAAGCACAACATCTATCTTTGTGCGACTACCCACCTGAACTTTCTGTACCTGATAACCAATAAAAGAAAATACCAATATCCCATTTCGGTCAGGGACAGTCAACGAATAATTTCCATCAAGATCCGTAATTGTACCTTGATTGTTTCCTTCCAGAGCCACAGTCACTCCAGGCATAGCCATACCGTCCTTATCATCCACATGACCATTTATCTTAATTTGTGCGAACACTGTAGTACAACCACACAGCGCCAGGCACAACAAAAGCAAATATTTATTCATGAAATTTCTAATTTAATCGTTTGTAATTCATATTACTCTTCCAACAGATTGATTTCAATCTGATCCAGATAGATATTCACAGCCTTCTCGGGCGATGTTTTCTTAAAGACAAAGAAAGGATAAGTATTCAGTAAGAGGTCAGGAACTGCACCACCTGTGATGTCCTTATCTTTCACCTCAAACTCATAACGAAATTCTTTCCAGGCAGAATCTAACGCAATATTACTATCATAAACCAAACGGGATTCCGTAGTCTGGTAAGTAAGAGGTATATTGGGATAAAAACTAGCCCAACCGGTAGAAATGGCGCTTTGCACTACCGCATCGTACATATAATCGTACGTTGCATTGATTATTATCATTTCACCAATAGAGTAAGGTTGGTCACTCTTTGCATAGAATGTAAATTCATATTTCTTGCCTTTTTCGAGTTTAGCATTAGACGCCCACATATCACGAGAAAAGAATTGCCAGTCATTCAAACCGTCATATTTAATTTGAATGGCATGTTCCGTTCCATACGCTCCCCCATTACACTGGGATACAACTCCCGTATCAAAGATATTGGCACCATTCCACACAATCCAATAACCGATACTACTACCGGCATCTGCTGCCCAGCTGTCTGTGTTATATTCAGTCATGGTACGCAACATAGGATAGGGCCCCACATGAATTGTTTTCTTTAGGGTCTTTTCAGCCTGGTCTGTAGAGCGCTTTACCACTAATGTAACCTCTACATCTCCTTTCTTGCTCCACTTTACACGAGGAGATTGTTCGGTAGAAGTTGCGGGAGTACCTCCAGGGAAGGTCCACTCGAAACTGGTTGGATTGCCAGTACACTCGAGATTGAAATTAACGAGTTGATCCACCTTTACGCATCCCTTCGAAGTCAGTTCCGGAATCTCCAGATTGACTCCCAATACAGATTTTACCTCTACCAGGAAATCGGCTGTTTCAGACTGTCCATTGTCGTATTGTACTTCCAAAGAACATTTCTTTTTTCCCTCCTTACTAAAAGAAACTTTAACTACCGGGTCGCTTGACTGCGCCGGAATACCATCTTCAAAGATCCATGTGCGGGAAGTGATCCCCAACGAAAGGTCAGTCACTTCAAACGGTTCCCCCAGCAAAGCCGACTCTCCTTCAAGGAGATACTTTAGTTCGTGGATATTGCTTTTCCATTCCTTGTCGTCATTACAGGAAATGTGTAGTAAAGATAATACGCCAAGCAATAAAAGCGTTTTTAATTTGATTTTAATCATAATAAATATGTATTAGATTTACGGTATCAAAAGTAAAGTAATAAAAAGATATAGGTAAGCGGAGATCGTTCATAAAGTCACAGAGCCTTTTTCAACAATCGCACAAATCGTTCTAAAACTCGCAATTTTATGATTCAGATACATTAAAGGAAGGCTACAAGGGCTATTCTTTCTTAAATTGCTTGGGTAAATAGCCGAATTCTTCTTTGAAAATCTTACTAAAATAAGAAAGATTATTGATGCCTACACTGTACATTACTTCGCTGACAGAAGAATTATCTTTAGCTAAAATTTGTGCCGCCCGTTTCAAACGAATACTACGGATAAATTGCACGGCAGATAATCCTGTCAGTGATTTTATTTTGCGATATAACTGCGGCCGGCTAATACCGACTTCTCTTCCCAGCTCATTGACCCCAAACTCCGGGTTATGCATGTTCATCTCCACCACTTCCAGACATTTGCTCAATAAACGTTCATCAGAAGTAGATACGGTTATTTCAGAGGGTTCAAGAATCAGCTGTGTACGAAACATTTCTTTCATACACCTGCGAGACAAGATCAGATTCTTTATCCGGGTACGCAACAGCTTAAGGCTGAAAGGTTTCGTCACGTATGCATCGGCTCCGGTAGCATACCCTTCTATTTCATAAGATAACATGTCCCGGGCTGTCAGAATGAGCACCGGAGTATGAGACGTATTGATATTTGTCTTTATTTTATCGCATAGTTCTATTCCGGTCATCCCGGGCATAACAATATCGGTGATAATCAAATCAGGCAATTCTGTAAGTGCAGTCTCATAGGCAGTCTGCCCATCAGGAGCCGTAATAACAGTATATTCTTTATCCAACACTTGTTTCAGATATGTGCACAACGCTCCATTATCTTCCGCTATCAGAATAGTGGCATCCTTATACATCTGTACACCTACTTCAGAAGCCTCCTCTTCTTTCAATATATCTTCTTCTAAAACCTCATATTGTATTCCATCACTACTATCTTGTTGCCGCTCCAGAATTTCTCCTTCTTCAAAATGAGCCCTGCCCTTTAACAACTGTATATAAAATTTCGCTCCTTTACCCGGTTCCGAATCAACCCATATCTTACCTTTATGTTGCTCAACGATGTATCTTGCCAATGAAAGACCGATTCCGGTTCCGCCTCTCGTACCAATATTAGAACTTTGGTAAAAACGGTCAAACACCTTTTCCAAATCCGCTTTCACAATCCCGTCTCCACTATCTTCCACACATATAATAAAATTGAATTCAGTTTCCTCACAGGAAATCCGAATATATCCATTTTCAGAAGTGAACTTCAATGCATTCGATAACAAATTTACAATTACTTTCTCAAACTTTTCCTTATCAACATAAGCCATCATGTGCTCTCTAAGATCACACTTAATAACAATGTTTTTTCTACGGATAGCAGGTTTAAACAACATAACGATTTCTTCGATAAAAAGAGACAAATCTATTTCTCCTACTTTCAATTTCATTACGTTATTATCATATTTACGAATATCCATAATCTGCTCTACAAGTGTCATCAAACGTTTCACGTTCTGATTAATCAATTTGAGTTTGGTACGCGTCGTGTTTCCCAGCATTGGATTCGAAATCAATTCTTCCACAGGAGCAACAATTAAAGAAAGAGGAGTTTTAATCTCATGAGAAATATCAGTGAAAAACTTCAGTTTATTATTCAAGCTCTTCTCCTGCTCTATATGTAACTGATTTTCCATTTCGCGCTGATGGCGTCTCTCCGATTTTCGAACCGCTGAACGACGGAATAAATACAAGAACAAAATAAATGCTCCGATATAAAGAGCATAAGCTAGTTTGGTATGCCAGAAAGGAGGTTCTATGACTAAATCCAGTTCAGCAGGTACAGAATTCCAAATAGCATCACTATTTGCACCATATACAATCAATTTATAAGTGCCATGAGGCAAATTCGTGTATACCCCATAAGCTTTACTTGCATCCGTAAAATTCCATTCCTCATCAAAGCCCTCCAATTTATAACGAAAAGTATTGTGTGAAGGAGAGGCGTAATGCAAGGCTGCAAATTCAAATGTAATGTTATTCTGATCATAATCCAAAGTTACCATACGTCTATGGTTTATAGAATACGGAAGTATGACCTGTCCACGTATCGTGTCGCCGACATGAATTTCCTGATTAAATAATTGAATCCCGGTCAGAACCACTTTAGGAGGTATCTGATTATCCGAGATACTATCCGGACAGAAAATATTAAATCCTTTGACTCCCCCGAAAACCATCTCACCACTACTTAAACGACAAGAAGCCCATATCTTGAATGAGTTGCTTTGTAAACGGTCTTTTACAGTATAATAACGCAATTTACCAGACTCCGGATTAAATTTAACAATGCCGTATCCACCTATCCAAAAGTTCCCCTGCCTATCCTCTAGTAAAGTTTCAAATTCATTGTCAACAAAAGGATACTGTGGTTTCTTATATGTAATAAAGGTAGGCATTGCCTGCTCAAAACGACCGGATTTCATCTTACTAAGTCCACCTCCCAAAGTTGCAATCCATAAATCTTTCTTTCTATCCTGATATATCACTGATACGAACAGACTTTTCCCATCCGGATAAATCCTTCTGATTCTGACGCCAATATCTTCAACAGTTAATTTATTCAGTCCGTCTCTGGTACCGATCCACAACGTCTTCAATTTACTTTCCGGTTCCACAAAAATATCAGTTACAAAATCGTCAGTCAAAGAATTATCATTCAATGCATCGTGTCCATATCTCACTATTTTTCCTTTATAATATTTCTGTTCATCCGGAATATAGTTATAAACCCCATTCGAGGTACTCAACCACAAATACCCGTCCCGATCTTCTACTATTTTATAAATGCTGACAGGACTACCCAAATCTATCTTCTTTACCCCAATAGTAGAGGTAGCGAGAATCGTTTCAACATTCTTGGCAGGAATTACATAAAGCCCCTTCCAAGTGCCTACCCACATAGCACCATTCTTATCCTGATAAAATGCAGAAACATCCTGCAAATCACGGCTCATTAATCCGGCCTTGATCAGATTTGTAAAAAGTCCCGTTTTTCTATTTAATATTTCAATTCCACTGCCTCGAGTACCCACCCACAGCAAATGGTTGTTATCTTCTATAAACGTAATTATACGATTCTGTCCCAGTTCTCCTTCCGCTTCTTTAGAAACTGTATATAGCTCTATCTTTTTATCATTAATATTTACCTTATCTACTCCTTCACCAATTAGTCCAATCCAAAGTACTCCCGAAAAGTCCTCACAAAAAGCTCTGATCTCATTTCCACTCAATGCCTTCTTATCTAAAATATCTGCACAAAAATGCTCTGTAAGATTGAAGTTATGGTCTAAAAGATAAAGACCATTACTATTTGTCCCTACCCAAAAACGTCCAAATGAGTCACGATGAAGCGAAAGGACTTCATAATCAGCCATCTTCTTGAGATGTTTACAAGACTTTTCAAGAAGAAAAAGTCCGGCCGCAGAACCTATTAATACATTTCCATCAGGAAGTACTAACAATGCGTGAGTGGTCTGGTTAATCTCATTAGTAAACAAAGGGGTAAATCTACCGGAATGAACATCAAATGTGAATATTCCAGTATTGGTTCCTAAAAGAAAAGTTCCCTCTCCCAGTTCACACCCTCTTAAAATCAACTCATGAGAAGGTGTACGATAGGAAGTAAAGCCATTCATCGTACGGCAAGAAAGTCCTGTATCTGTACATATCCAGATACGGTGTGTCCGATCTTCAAAAATAGCATTGACCACATTCCCTATTAAAGAAGTGTCATCATCAGGATCATGAAGATATGATTCGATTTTTTCCGTATCAGAATGATATATATTGAGTCCACCTGCTTCTGTTCCTATATATAATAAAGAATCATGGGCAACATATAATGACAAGATACGATTATTGGAAAGAGCAGAATTGTTATTCCGATAGATTTTCATCCGGTTGCCATCATACTTACACACTCCATTGTAAGTTCCAAACCATATAAACCCTTCTTTATCCTGCACGACGGCATTCACATCACTATGTGAAAGACCGTCGTTAACAGAAATGTTCTCAAAAAACAAGTTATTCTTATTCCCATTACTACCTAAAGCACATACATAGAAAAGGCATATCAATAAAAACACTCCTAACTTTTTCTTCATCAAGTGAACTCTCTTTTCGTTTTAGAATAAACTCCAAGCGACAGTAAGCCCTGCCATTACAATGGCCACCATGCTCATTAGCTTTATTAAGATATTCAAGCTCGGCCCGGATGTATCTTTAAACGGATCGCCCACGGTATCTCCTACTACGGTTGCTTTATGAACTTCACCGCCTTTTCCTCCAAAGTTTCCTTCTTCTACATATTTCTTTGCATTATCCCATGCCCCTCCGGCATTAGCCATGAAGATAGCCAGTACGAAACCACTACTCAAACCACCAATCAACAAACCAAGTACGCCGGGAACACCGAAAATAAGACCTGTAAGGATAGGAGCAATAATAGCGATTAAGGAAGGTATAACCATTTCACGCTGCGCACCTTTTGTCGATATTGCAACACAGCGTTCGTAATCCGGCTCCGCTTCTCCCGTCAGAATGCCCTTTATTTCACGAAATTGGCGACGTACTTCATCCACCATATGCCCTGCTGCACGTCCCACGGCATTCATAGTCAATCCACAGAACAGGAAAGCCATCATGGAACCGAGGAACATACCCGAAAGAACTTTCGGATTCATCAGATGTACTTCATAATAATCCATGAAGTCGATAAAAGTAGCATTCGCCACACTGATGGAACTACCATCCGCAAAGGTTAAATCTACATTACCAAGCCGTGTCAGGCCGATTCGGATTTCTTCAATATAAGAAGCCAGCAAAGCCAACCCTGTCAATGCAGCGGAACCGATTGCAAAACCTTTTCCGGTGGCAGCAGTCGTATTCCCTAACGAATCGAGCGCATCGGTACGTTTGCGGACTTCGGCACCCAAGCCGGACATTTCCGCGTTACCTCCTGCATTATCCGCTATCGGGCCATAAGCATCCGTTGCCAGAGTGATACCTAAAGTAGAAAGCATGCCGACAGCCGCAATACCGATTCCATACAATCCCATACCGACATTGGCAAAATCGCCTGCAGAAGCCAGCAGATAGGAAGCAATGATACCAATCACGACTGCAATTACCGGAATAGCCGTAGAAAGCATACCCAAACCGATACCGGAGATAATTACGGTGGCAGGTCCGGTCTTACCGCTTTCACTAAGTTTCTGGGTAGGGTGATAAGATTGGGAAGTATAATATTCCGTAGAACGTCCGATGATAATACCTACCACCAGTCCGACTACTACGGCACAAGAGATCAAAATCCAGTTATCAAGTTGCAGGAGCCACAGAATCAAAAATGCAGCGGCAACAATAAGCACGGAACTAAGATTCGTACCGAAAGCCAACGAACCGAGCAGATCCTTCATGGTCGCATTCTCCTTGGTACGGACAGCGAATATACCTATAATAGAAAGGATAATACCAACAGCCGCAATCAGCATCGGGGCGATAACTGCCTTGAATTGCATCACTGTATCTGCCGAATGGATAAAAGCAGCAGCCCCCAGGGCGGCTGTTGCCAGAATCGAACCACAGTAAGATTCGTATAAATCGGCTCCCATACCGGCCACGTCA
>ERZ780149.3529-NODE-3529-length-12965-cov-3.679938_pt1 | contig 12965 bp, 9 predicted proteins | sample MGYA00511367_ERZ780149 | MGnify/ENA primary metagenome ERZ780149 (study PRJEB29588, sample SAMEA2153852) | human gut metagenome | biome: human gut; feature: human-associated habitat; material: faeces | place: Denmark | collected 2008/2010 ...
CAAAAGGCAGCTTGCAAGCCTAAATACTTGCAAGCTGCCTTCTGAAAAAACAACGCTTTACTGAACAATTATTTGCGCTCTGTGCCGCCGAGGATACTGCGCCGTCCAGCAACCCAATGGGCATCCGCGCGGACTCTAAACGCTGCAAAAAGCTCATGCAGAAGCGGCTGGCGATAGGGTATAAAGCATAAAGACCACGAGCAAGGCGCAGGGCTATTCGCAGATCCTGTAATTTTTGCTTTTCAAAATCCGCGCCGCAGGAGACGAAGAATAACAGGGCACCTCGACCGTGTATGGTGGGGTGCTCTGTTCGATAGATTCTCAGTTCCAGCGGACAAACCGCAGCCGTTCCTGCCCGGATGTATTCGGCGCGTGAAGCACAAGATAGCGTGTCCCATCGAATGCGTCAAACAGCATTCCGTGCCCGCCAAAATCAAATGCGGGCGCTTTTTGCTGTGTCCACGGTCCGGTGAGCTTCCCGGTCCGGCTTTCCGCAATTCCGATCGCATAGCCGTCTGCCGCGAAGCTCGACCACAGCATTTTCAGCTTCCCATCCTCGTGGAACAGGAACGGACCGTCCGTTACATAGTTTTCGCCCTTCGCAACCACGACGTCGCCGGTGTCCGGTACGCTCCACGGAGCATCCTTTGCATGGAACAGTGTGACCGGCGCTCCAGTCGCCTTGGAGAGGTCCTTTGCCAGCGGAAGTGCGCAGATGGCGCCGTTCTGGATCTGCGTCCATTCATGGGAGAAAACCAGCCAGGGCGTATTTTCTTCGACATAGAGCGTGCCGTCCAGACAGTCCCAATCTTCCGGTGTTGCGGGAGACCCCGAAATGGGAACGTATGGTCCGGTGATCTTCCCGGAACGGAAGATATGTACGCCGCGGTGCCGGTTCTCTGCATAAAAGCTTGCGATCAGATACCAGCTGCCTTCGTAATGGTGAACCTCCGGAGCCCAGAAGTTTTTCGTTCCCCAGAAGCCTTCCGGCGGGCGAAAGGCGTATTCCGGCTCCGACCAGAGCTTCAGGTCCCGGCTGCGGTATACCTGAAAACCGATGCCGACGCCGTTCCATGGGTCCGCATCCGTTGTGCCGAACAGATAGTACTGCATGGAGGCGCGGTCTGCAACGACGAATGGGTCACGGATTCTAATATGATCTGTAGAAATTGTATACAATATTTGCGTCCCAGATTGTAGTGTCGTAGGCATTGTTATCTCCTTCATCAACTCGAAAAGAAATGACATCTCCGCAATTTACATCAACAGCAAAGTCATGACTCAGTCCGATGCTATCATTATATGAAATAGTGCGCCATCCAGCTGTTGGCCAGATTAGCGTATTGTTTTTCCAAATACTTATGGACACTCCGTCGCCGCCTGCAACATCATTTTTTCTTACGCTTCCGCTGATTTGAATTGTTCCAGCGCTAGATGCAGTCCATTCAAGCATTGTCTGATCTGTATCGGGATGCATATAGAGCGTATTGTCGTACATCCAAATTGCGTCGTACGCATGGACACCACGCCAATGGTAGCTTCCATCACGATTCCAGAGCATATCTGCATTGCCAACTCCATTTGTCCATGTGCGGTAAAACCATTGCTTATATCCCTGCATTCCAGCAGAATATTCTTCTGCCGCATTGTGTACATTGCTACCAAATGGACCGTCTTTTGTTTGGAGTACGATTCCGTTATTGCAAAGCTTTACCTGTTTTGTGTATTTGTTCGTTTTGAAAAGCGGACTGCTCAAATCAAGAATTTGCCCATTTATCTGAATATTATCAAACTGTATATCTGAAATAGTGTGTGTTGAATCGTGCCCAAGAATCTGGATTTCATTACTGCCATTTGAATAGGAAATGATGTTGCGATATGTGATTCCAGAGAAGCTTCCATTCCAATTCCAGTTTCCTTGCAGACTGCCAAACCAAAAATCATTTGGCATTGTAACCGATATCAGACGTTTCGCTTTTTCTACGCGAATGTCTGCATATGTAATGTTTGAAATATTGGTCGCATTCAATGCACAAATATTAAGCGCTGATCTCTCGGTGAATTGATCTGGATAAGTGTAGTCGTCGTAGTTATAAAGAATGTCGATGTTTTCAAAGGTTATTTCATCATAGTAAGCAGCGACAGTTTCTGCACCAATTCCTAGTGCATTATTTGTATCACTCCATACCTGTGAGTTCAGGATGGATATTCTATAATTCGCTTGTGTTTCTGCTGGATTTTCAGCTACATTATAACCGTGATTCCCGGTCCCTTTAATGGCAATGCTGTCGTCGCAAGAACGGATGAATAAGTTATTGAATGTTACATCATGGCTGTTGGCGATATCAAATCCATCTGAACACGCATATTTTGGATTTAGAATTTTTACGTTTTCAACGGAGACGTTTCCGCATTTCCACATAAACGCACTCCACGAAGCTGAATTTCGCAGGATGGTAACATCTTTTATTGTAACATTACTGTTATTCTTTAGTGTCAATGCAACACTGTCGTAACCGTCACTCGTTGTGAAGTCATTTAAAATGATGCCGCGACCGCAAATTGTAACATTAGATGCATTGGAAACAAGAACTCTTCCACGAAGAACGGCTCCGGCTGCTAGATACAGCGTTTGTCCGCTTTCAACGCGGATAGGTGACTGAGAAGCATAATCATAATAGCCAGGCCCAAAGTAAATGGTGTTCGTATCCTCGCGGTCTATAATGTCACTATCTGGAGCCTGTGCAAAGATATGAAGCACATTCCCTTGAAAGTTTTCGTCGAATAATACGGTCAGATTCTGTGGTGATGTAATGGAAAAGGTTAACGTATTTCCGCTTTTTGAGCACGATATATTTGCACTTCGCGGAAGTATCCTGGCAGATGAAAAAGCAAAGTCCGTAGTTACTGTAATCGTTACAGCAGTTGCAGTCGAAAACGCACAGCAAGCAACCTCGTTGCCCCATACGTTCAAGCCTGCCTTATATGTTCCAACGGGCGTTTCATCTACTGAGACAGTAAATATTGAGGATCGATACTTCGTGGGAAGCCCCGCTGGGAAAACATAGTCGTCTGCAAATGAAACCGCTTGAACAGAAAATGTCATGCAAGAAATAATCAAAGAAATGGTTAATACGAATGTGAAAAATCTTTTCATAGAATCATCTCCCATTTTATTCTGTTATGCTTACGAATTTTGTTTGTTCCAAGTGTTCATAGAAAATGTCATTCGCAGGTTTTGAACTATTCCACCATGTTGATACGTTTTTAAAACAAATATGATAAAGGCGATTGCTTTCAGAAAAGCCGGAGAGGAAAATAAGATAGTTTTCCGGCATCGTGATCTCCTCGAAGGTAATATCATGCACCTGCCCGGCTTCCCGGTCCGTGGACCAACGGTCGCGGGTGATCACGCAGCAGATGGCGTAATTGCTCTCCTGACGGATGCGGATGTTTCGGAACGTGATATGGTGCACCTCCGCCGCGTCGCAGATATAAATCGCCAGCGCGCCGACCTCGGTCGTCCAGTCTGCCATGCTGTGCAGCACATCGCAATCCTCAAATACCGCATCATGGATGCCGAAGCGCGATTCTCCCGCCACGCCGAAGGCGCGGACCTTGTCGTTCCAGACCGTGCAGCGCCGAACAAGAATATCGTGCGTCCCGGTCTGCGGCGTGAGCGCCATACTCTTGAGACAGATAGCATCGTCGCCGGTACGCAGGAAGCAGTTTTCCACCAGCGCGTGCTGTGTGTCAACCAGATCGATTCCATCGCTGTTCTCGCGGTAGGCGAGCATCCGCACCCGGTCAACATGAACGTTTTTGCAGCCGAAAAACGGGAGCGTCCAATGCGCGGCACCGACAAAAATGACGTCGGATACGGAAACGTCTTCGTAGCTGGTAAAGACCATGCTGCGCCGCGCGTGCCAGTCCAGCGCGGTCAGATCGATGATGCCTGCACCGCAGACGCGGATATTTTTCTGTCCCTCCGCATGGATAAAATCCTGATAATTCGGCTTTCCAGCCCAATCGTGTGCTTCCAGAACAGGCTCTGTCTCGTCTGGCTGTTCCGGAACGAGGATTGCTCCAGGCGAAAGGTACAGCGTCTGCCCGCTTTTGAGCTCCAGTGTGCGGATACGGTGAATGCCGGGCTCCAGAAACAGGACAGAATCATCCTCCGGATTCGGGGCAGCAGCTGTATCATTTGCGCGGAAAACTGCCAGCGGGTGCAGGTGGCTGCCGTTCGCCTCGATGAGAAGGTTGTACGCTTCCGGCGCGGAAAAGTGCAGTTCCTGACCGCAAAGCGCTCCGGACAGATGCAGCGACTCTGGCAAGATTTCTGCGCTGCGCAGAGGCGGAATGGACTTCGCGGTCAGCTCCGATGCGTCGAACGGAATCACGACGAAGCTATGCGGTCCGCCGTGCGTGACCGGCGTGTCATAGACCGGAAGCTCCGCTCCGTCCGCGAAGAAGCGCCAATAGGAGGAACGCGCCAGCCCGGAGGACCATGCGCTGTGCGGCTCCACGCCACGCGTCCGGAAATCACGGAGATTTTCCGCATAAGAAATGGAAGCTGCATCCGATGTTGGAAAGATTCTCATGTGCTTCACCCCTTCACCGCGCCGGAGGTCATGCCGGACATGATCTGCTTCTGCGCGCAGAAATACAGCAGCACGACCGGGAGTGAGACGATGACCACGTCGGTAAAGACCAGATTCCAGTCGGAGCTGTGCGTGCTGAAGAAATTGTAGATGGTAAGCGGCAGCGTATAGTTTTCAGACGTGTTCAGGAAATAGATCGTCGTCCCGAAATCGTTCCAGATGTTCATAAACGTCAGGATAAAGAGCGTCACCGTCATGGGCTTGAGCAGCGGGAAAACGACGCGAAAAAAGAGCGTCAGCGAGCCGCAGCCATCCAGAATTGCCGCCTCGTCGATGTCGCGGGGAATGCTCTTGAGCGCACCCAGATACAGAAATGTTCCAAGCGGCAGGTTTGCCGCCGTCAGGACAGCCGCCGCACCTGCAAATGTCTTCAGATGCAGGTAGCTGCACAGCATATACGTCGGAATGATCTGCCCAGGCACGATGAGCCCCAGCACGAAAAAGGTTGTGAGCTTCCGGCTGAAACGCGTGTTCCGGCGCTGCAATATGAACGCCGCCAGCGCGGACAGAAGGATGATCAGCAGCACGGAAAGGCAGGTCACGATGCAGCTGTTGCGAAATGCGTGCAGTACGCCAGTCTCCATCACCGCCCGGTAGTTTTCAAGGATGTTCCACTGCTTCGGAAGTGCCAGTCCAAGCTCTGCCGCCTCTTTTTTTGTCTTGAAGGAGTTCAGAACGATCATGGCAAATGGCGTGAGCATGAAAAGGCTCAGCAGGAAGCCGACCGCCGTGCGCAGAAAATGTGTACGCCGCTTCATACCTCGACCTCCTTTCCGGACAGGAAGCGATTGGTCGGCAGGGCAATGAGCAGCACGAAGAACGTCAGGATCATGCTGGCGGCACACCCGCGTCCATAGCTTCCGCTGCTGAACGAGGAGTAGATCAGCGTTCCGAAAACGGAGGTCGCATTGCCGGGACCGCCGTTGGTCAAAGCCTGCACAATATCGAAGACCTTGAGCCCGCCGACGATGCTGATGACGACGGCGTTGTTGAATGCGGGCATGATGAGCGGCAGCGTCACAGAGCGAAACTGCTGCCAGCGGCTGGCACCGTCGAGCTCTGCGGCTTCATAGTAAGTCGTGTCGATCGCCTGAAGCCCCGCAAGCAGGATGACCATCGTATAGCCCGTCCATTTCCAGATCTCCACAAAGGCGCAGGAGAAGATGGCGATTTTCGGATTGGTCAGCCAGTTTTGCGTCAGCGCACCCAGCCCGATTGTGGTCAGCGTGCGGTTGATGAGCCCGGACGGGTGCATCATGGAGCGGAACACCAGCCCGACGGCGACGTTGTTCAGCACGGCAGGCAGGAAGAAAACCGTCCGCATATAGTTTACGCCGCGGAAGCGGTTGTTTACCAGCAGCGCCAGCGCCAGCCCGAAGCCGACCTTTCCGAGCGTCGTGACAATGGAAAAAAGCAGGGTGTTTTTGATCGCGACGCTGAAATAGGGGTTGCGCAGGACAGTTGCGTAGTTTTCCAGCCCCGCAAAGGTAAAGGAGGAAATTTTGAACGTTTTCACGTTGAAAAAGGACAGAAGAAAGCCGGATGCCGCTGGAAGCACGTACAAAACACCGTAAACGATCAGCGCGGGCAGCACAAGTGAATAGGGATACGGGCCTTTCATCCGCAATTTGAGTGATTTGGTCTGATTCAAGGGAACGCTCCTTTTTAACGGATATGAATAAATGGAGTGCAGGCACTCCATTTATTCATCAATATTCAGCTTCTGTGGACCTTAATTCCAGTTGGGGTCGTTTGCAGCCTTGGCGTTGTCGGCAGTGTCGCTGTCGAGCAGGCTGATGACCTGATCGATGTCCATGCCTCCGGCAAGATAGTCCTGCACGTGGATATGATAGTCGCCGTAGTGGTAGACGTTGCCGTTCTGCCAGACCTCCATGCTGTTGCCCTTGAGCATTTCATCATACAACGTCCGATATGCCTCGGGAAGCTCGCAGGTCACCTTCTGGTTGAGGTAGATGCCGGGCTGCGCGGTCGCGTAGATCTGCTGCGCCTCAGAGGAGGCGAGGAAGTTCAGGACCTTTTCGCCGAGCGCCTGATCCTTGCAGGCTACGGTCATGACAACGGAGCCGGGCATGGAGGAACAGGTGTAGTTCTTCTCATACAGCGGGAGAATGAACGAGCCGATCTTGTCGGCGGATTCCGGATACTTCCCGGCAATCTCGTCGTAGACCCAGGTGCCGTTGCAGTACATACCCGCAGTGCCCTCTGCCAGCGCGGTCTGCGCCATGTCATAGGTGTCGGAGAGGAAGCTGCTGTTGACATAGCCCTTTTCGACCATGTCTTTGGACATGATGATGGCGTTCTTGAAATTGATGGCATCGGAATAGTGGCGCTTGTTGGTGTTCATCTCGTTCCAGAACTCCGTATAGCTCAAGCCGCTTTCCACAACGTCCTCGTTGAAGCCGAAGTGCGTGATGCACTGAAGCGTCCAGGTGTCGGCGCCGGAATAGTACAGCGGAGTCACGCCGATCGCCTTGAGCTTTTCGCAGCAGTCCAGGAACTCGTCCCAGGTCGTGGGAGCGGCTTCAATGCCGGCAGCTGCAAAGACGTCCTTGTTGTAGAAGATGCCGACCAGCGAGGTGGAGTCCATCGGAACGGCGTAGAGCTGACCGTCGTAGATGTAGTGTCCTTCCTCCAGCTGATCCTGGCTGTACTCGGACATATCCACGTTCTGAAGCGGCACGATCTGATCGAGCACGCCCGCATTGTGGTCGAGCCACTTCGGACCGTAGGTCTGAAGCAGATCGGGCAGATCGCCGGTCGCGAACTTGGCGCGGACAAGCTCTTCGCCCTCGCCGCCGCCGGCGATGATGTCAATCTTCAGGCGGAAGCCGAGCTCCTCGGCGTGCTCGTCAATGTACGCGGTCAGCGCTTCCCAGCCGGACTTGTACCAGTCCGTGAAGGTCAGCATCGTGACGGTCGGGATTTCTGCCGGAGTTTCCGGCTGCGCGGGCTGCTCGGGCGTTTCCGTTCCGGCATTTTCGCTCTGCGCCGGCTCCTGCGTGTCGGCAGGCGCGGGCGTTCCCTGTTTCGTGCTACAAGCGACCAGCGATGCGAGCATCATCAGCGCAAGCAGCAATGCAAGAATCTTTTTCATGATGGTTCCTCCTGTTTCGTTGTTCTGAGTGGATCTCTCTCATGCCCTTATTATAATTGGAGGGGCTTTGGGCGGAATTGTACTCTTTTTTGAAATAACGGTACTTTTTATTTCTGCGTTTTCCGGTATTCCTTCGGCGTCATACCGGTGCAGCGCTTGAACGCTCTGGCAAAATACGCGTCGTCACGGAAGCCGCTCAGCCGGGATACCTCCTTGTTGCTGTAGCCTCCGGCGCGCAGCAGCTCCTTCGCCTTTTCGATCCTGTAGGAGCACAGATAATCGGCAAAGCCGACGTTCAAGTCTTCGCGGAACAGGCGGCTGAGATACGCCGCGCTGATGCCGATGAACTCCGCAACGGTGCCCTGTGAAATATCCTCGGCATAATGTCTGCGAATCAGACTGATTGCCTGCTCGACATACGGCGAGTCCGGGCTTTTGCCCTTGCCCGCGGCTTCAAACGCGCGGTGGTTCAGCTCGCCGAACCACGTCCGCGCGGCGGTCAGATTCCGGAAGCTGTGAAACACCCGCTGCGGGTCTGCGGGCTGATAGAGCTTTGCAAGATCGACCCCACGCTCGACCCACGCGCGGCTGAGCGTGCTGAGAAGATCCATAAAGAAATTTTGCAGGGCATCCGCAGACGGCTGCATCCCGGAAAGCTGCGCAAAGACATCGTTCAGAAGCTCATGCGTCCGCGCGGGCTGATTCTGGCGAATCGCCGCAGCCAGTTGCTTTTCGCGCGCCGCGTCAAATACGGAGAGAATGTCAAAGGACGGCGCGGCCGTTTCTTTGAAAGCCGCATCCGAAAAGAAGCGGTTTTCGTATTTCTGCTCCGCGGAGAGATAGGATTTAGGGACCTGTACGGCGCTTGGTACAGTCTGTCCCTCATAAAACTCTGCCGAGAGATTCAGATAGGTTTGCAGGCAGGCGCGGATGCGCGCGCAGAGCGTTTGGTAGATCTCCGCACGTACCCGGCTGCTGTTGGTGCCCTCATAGCAGAGCAGAAATACATACTTTTCGTCCGAAACGTGGCAGCAGATACCGGCGCGGTAATCCTGTAAAATTTCGTCCACAATATTCAAAATCGAGTATTCCAGCAGATATGCCGCGATCATATTCCCCTTCTGGGGCTGGACCTGCATAAGAATGACGGAAATGCTTTTGAGTCCCAGCTTCAACTCCAATACACCCGCGCGTGCGGTGATCTCCTGCTCGCTGCGATAGCAGCCGGAGATCAGCTTCATCACAAAATCACGCTTGAGCGCCAGCTGGCTATCCGTCGAATCATCCTCCGGCGTGTGCGGCTTTTGTATCCGCTCCTGCGCGGTGCGCAGTGTCTGCTCCAAAGCCTGTGCATTCAGCTCGTGCTTCAGGATATAGTCGATCGCCCCATTTTTCAGTGCCTGCCGCACATAATCCAGCTCGTCATATCCGCTGAGCATGACCAGCAGAATATCCGGATAGGCGCACTTGAGCGCCTCCTGCAATTCCAGCCCGTCCATCTGCGGCATCCGAATGTCGGAGATCACAAGGTCGGGCCTTGCCGACGGAATCATCTGCATTGCCTGTTCTCCGTCCGTCGCCTCGCACGCGACGGAAAAGCCCTGCTGCCTGCAAAGCGGCGAGGTCTCGATCAGCCGTTTGAGATTGGAGCGAACCAAAAAATCATCATCCACGATCAAAATCCGCATCCTGCTCCGCCTCGCTTTCTGTAATTTCCGGCAAAATCAACTCCACGGACGTCAGCAGCTGCTCGCCCGAGAAGATCCGCGTCTCCGCCGCATCGCCGAAAAGCAGATGCAGCCGCCGGTCAATATTCTGAAGTCCGATGTGCTTGGAGCCCCCGCCGCAGTAGTGCTGCCCATCCAGCAGCCCCGGCGCAAAGCCCGGTCCGCTGTTGCGCACCAGAATATGCAGCCGTTCCTGCTCCAGAAAAATTCGTATCTGTATGATGCCGGTCGCCTGCGCCTTTGCGATCCCGTGTTGTAATGCGTTTTCAACGACCGGCTGTACGAGCAGCTTCGGCAGAAAATGTCCTTTTGCCTCCGCTTCGATGGAAATGCTGTAGGTGAATTTGCCGGCGTACCGGTATTGCTGAATTTGCAGATAGTCCCGCAGATAGGTTTCTTCCTCTGCAACGCTGATGAGCTTCCGCGTGTCCAGATTGAGGTGCATCATCCGGGAAAGCGCGTCTGTGACCGTCTGGATATTCTCAACGCCCTGCATGATGGAAAGCACCTTGATGGTGTGCAGGGTGTTATAGAGAAAATGCGGGTTGATCTGCATGGAAAGCATCGCGATCTCGGAGGTGCGCTTTTCCGCTTCGGCGCAGCGGATGTTCGTGATCAGGGTGCGGATGCGCGCCAGCATGGCGCAGATGCGCTGATACAGAATGCCGACCTCGTCCTGCCGGGTGATACGGATCGGAAGCTCCAGCGCCTCATCGCCGGTCTGCTCCACCGCGCGCGTCAGCCTCCGTAAATCCTTCGTCAGATAGTGCGCCAGCGCAAATGCGATGACCGCAAACAGTGCCGCACAAAGCAAGACGATTAGCAGCATACGGTTTCGGACCTGTAAAAAGCCCGATATGACCGTATTCTGCCGGACGACGCCGACGATCTGCCAGGGTGTAATCTCAGAGGTCGTATAGACGACCAGACAGTCCGCGCCGCCGATCTGATCGGTGTAGCTTCCGTGCCCGCGCGGGACGGAATCCTGAAAACGAGTCAGCGGCAGAGTGTCCGCGCCCTCCGGCACATAGACGGCTTCGCCGGTGTCCCGGTCAAACACATACAGCGCATAGCCCTGCATTTCCTGAATGTCAAAGATCGTTTCCAGAAGGCTGCTTTTCACATCCGCCTTGATCACGCCGATGATCGTGCCGTTGTTCAGCACCGGGCGGACGATGGAAAAGACGTAGCTGCTTTTGGGCGACGGCTGCTTGCTGGTATATGCGTGCGGCGTTAGATAAACGACATCCGCCTGCCCGCTTTGTATCTGGGAAAACCACTCCGTCTGAGAAACCTCGTCATAGGGCGTTGTGATCCCATAGGTGCAGATACGACCGTCGAAGCCGTAGATGGAAACGCCGTTCAGATATGCCTTGAAGTTGCAGCGGTTGAAGAGATAGCTCCGCGCCTGCTGTAACGAGGCGATCTGCGCATTGGACTCCTGCGCGGTCAGAAACTGCACAACGCAGTTGTTCTGCGTGGAGCGGACCTTGTTGGAAATAAACGCGGTCGTATAGTCGATTTCGCGCAGGCTTTCCTCAAACGTTTCGTTCAGCGTTTCAATGACCGTATCCAGATGCGCCTGCGCGGTCTCAGCCGCCTCGCGTGTGAAGCTCCGATACCACGCCAGTGTACTGACTGCGCAGAACAGAAGCAGCAGCGCCACCATGATTGCGAGAATCCGTGCGGTAAAGCTGTGCAGCACCTTCATGATACAGATCCGCCTTTCGAGCCGTTTTCTCTATCATATACAAAATACGAAAAAATTCAAAGTGGCAGCTTTCGAAAAACAGATCAAAAAAGTACAATTTTCCCGCTGCCGGAGTCTGCTATGATAAACGCATAAAATTTCAGGAGGCATCCGTTATGGGGATTTTGCAGCCGATTTGGGACGGAACATTTGTCTATAGGGAGCCGGTCTGTTTTTCCGCCGACAAAGACGGGCGACCGACCGGCGGAACACTGCTGTATCAGCCGGAGGAGATTTTGTCAGTCACGTCGTTTGACGGAAGTGTTTTTTACCAACCGGTGCGGGATTATACCGCAAATGGGCGGCAGCTGGTGCGCACGGAGGCATCGCGCATCCCGTATCTGGAGCGCAGCGTGTATTGTAAGCCATTTACCGGCGTACCGGAAACAGTCTGGGTCCGCCTGTCGGGCGGAAAAGCCTACATGGAGGTCGTTTCCGATGTCTATCGCTGGCAGACGCTCGTGACCTATACGCACAGAGACAAATGGGCGGGATTTCAACCGAAGACTTGCGGTGAGAGCCTTCCGCGCAGCATGGAAAAGCTGCGCGCGGGAGGAGACTTTCATCTGACCCTTTACGGCGACAGCATCACAGCCGGCTGGGAAGCCAGCGGCTGCAATGAGCGCGCCATCGATATGGTGACACTGGGCGAATATCATGTTTCCCTCTGGCACGCGACGTATCAGCCAGCATGGGCGGAGCTTGTGACGAACGCGTTGCAAGCGCGCTATCCGCAGAGCACCGTGATCAAAACGAACCGCGCCGCGGGCGGCTCCACCGTACAGTGGGGGGTCGAACATGCGGCGGAGCTCGTTCCGCCCTGCAAGCCGGATCTGATCATGCTGGGCTTTGGTATGAACAGTATGCAGGAAAGCGCCGAGGATTACCGGCGCGCAATTCTCTCGATTATACGCACCATACGTAAGGAATGCCCCGACTGCGAGTTTGTGCTCGTGTCGCCCATGATCCCAAATCCGGAGATCAAAGGCTTTCAGAACAACCAGCTTCCCGCGCAGCAGGACGTGCTGTATCAGATCGCGGCGGAGCTGGAAGGTGTCTGCATTGCGCCGGTGCATTCTGTTTTCCGGGAAATGACCGCCCGTGGGAAGCACTATCTGGAGCTGACCGGAAACTGCATCAATCACCCCAATGATTTTTCTGTTCGCGTCTATGCGCAGACCGTTTTGCGGACATTGGGCGTGGATGGAAACGACGGATAAGGCAAAGAGAAATGCAGCTGGCACACGCAAAAACTGCGCCGCAGTAAACAAAGAATAGGGATTTTTGACGCGCGCGAAAGCGGATAAAAAATATTCCGATCTTCCGAAAAAATCAGTAGACTTTGCGCCCCTTCTGTGGTAGTTGTTTGTGCTACCAAAACGAAGGAGGCACGAACATGGCAAAGAAACGGGCAAACGGCGAGGGCAATATTCGAAAGCGCAAGGATGGGCGATGGGAAGGGCGATATACCGCTGGATACGATGAAAAAAACGGTAAACGAATCATCAAGAGCGTTCTCGGCAAGACACAGGCAGAAGTGAAAGAGAAGCTCGCCAGAGCGATTGCCGATGCGGAGGTGCTTGACACTCAACGGGTGGACGAATATACGCTCGGCACATGGCTGCAAACGTGGTATGAACTCTATGCGAAGCCACATCTGCGATTCTCAACTGCCGAGTATTACCGGCGTGGAATCGAGTTACACATTGTCC
>ERZ780149.3530-NODE-3530-length-12964-cov-2.701758_pt1 | contig 12964 bp, 8 predicted proteins | sample MGYA00511367_ERZ780149 | MGnify/ENA primary metagenome ERZ780149 (study PRJEB29588, sample SAMEA2153852) | human gut metagenome | biome: human gut; feature: human-associated habitat; material: faeces | place: Denmark | collected 2008/2010 ...
AAGTCTACATCGCCTCTCTGAAGGGCATTAACGTGGATTCCTGCGTGACCCTCAGCAAACAATTGGATGCCAAATTGGATCGAGATGTTGAAGATTTCGAGTTAACCGTTTCGAGCGCCGGGATCGGTTATCCCTTCAAAGTTCCCCAACAATACGAGAAAAACCTAGGGAACCAAGTAGAGGTAAAACTGCAAAACGGGGAAAAATTACAAGGAATATTAAAATCCCATTCCAACACGGGGATCGTGATCGAATGTGAAGAAAAAGTCGCCGTGGAAGGGAAAAAGAAAAAAAGCATTGTCAAAGTGGAGAAAGAGATTCATTTTACAGACATAAAGGAGGTTAAAGATATTGTTGTTTTCTAAATACATAAAATAAAAATGGAAGCCATTAATTTGATAGATTCATTTGCAGAATTTAAAGAACTTAAAAATATTGATAGGGCAACCTTGATGAGAGTGTTGGAAGATATATTCAGAAACATGCTTATCAAGCGTTACGGAACGGACGAGAATTTTGACATCATCATAAATATCGACAAAGGAGACTTGGAAATCTGGAGAAACCGTATCGTGGTAGAAGACGATGCTTTCGAAGATCCGAATGCCCAAATCTCGTTGACAGAAGCCAAGAAAATCGATGCAGACTATGAAGTGGGAGAAGAGGTGACAGACGAAGTGAAATTCAAAGATTTCGGACGTCGTTCCGTTCTGGCATTGAGACAGAACCTTTCTGCCCGGATTCTTGAACTGGAAAAAGATCACATTTTCACCAAATATAAAGAGAAAGTGGGCCAGATCGTGACCGGCGAAGTTTATCAGGTGTGGAAAAAAGAAATTCTGGTATTGGATGACGAGGGAAATGAGTTGATTCTCCCGAAACAAGAACAAATTCCCAGCGATTTTTTCAAGAAAGGAGATACCATCCGGGCTGTCGTAATTCGCGTGGAAATGAAGAACGCTTCCCCGTACATCATTCTTTCCCGTACATCACCCGTATTCCTCGAAAGACTCTTCGAGAATGAAGTCCCGGAAATATTCGACGGTTTGATCACGATTAAAAACGTGGTACGTGTTCCGGGAGAACGGGCTAAGGTAGCCGTTGAATCCTATGACGATCGTATTGATCCGGTGGGAGCTTGTGTCGGCATGAAAGGTTCGCGTATTCACGGAATTGTTCGGGAATTAAGAAACGAAAACATCGACGTGATCAACTACACGAACAACATCCAGCTATACATCACCCGTGCGTTAAACCCGGCTAAGATCAACAAGATCGAAATGGACGAGGAAAACAAGAGAGCAAACGTTTACCTGAATCCGGAGGAAGTTTCTCTGGCCATCGGTAAAGGCGGTTTGAATATCAAACTGGCCAGCCAGCTCACGGGGTACGAGATTGATGTTTATCGTGAACTTGAAGCCGCAGAGGAAGAAGACGTTAACTTGGAAGAATTCTCCGACGAGATTGAACCATGGGTAATCGAAGAACTGAAACGCGTGGGTTGTGATACGGCAAAGAGCGTGTTAGAGTTAAGTGAATCAGAATTAGAGAGCAGGACTGATCTTGAGATAGAGACCATCAGGGATGTTCTCAAAATATTAAGAGCCGAATTTGAATAAGGAACGCTCAAGGTTATAATGCTTGTAAAATAAAATCTTAATATGGCAGTTAGACTAAGTAAAGTTGCTAGAGAATTTAACGTAGGATTGTCCACGATAGTGGATTACCTGCAGGAAAAGGGGATTAAGATTTCATCTGATCCAAATGCAAAATTAACAGATGACCAGTACGCTTTGGTAGCAAAAGAATTTTCTACCGATAGCGAAGCTAAAAAAGAATCCAATCGGGTAGATTTAAAAAATACACGGTTAAAAAAAGAAACGGTTACCATTGACAACATGAACAATGGCACGGAAGAACATACGCCGGAATTCATATCTATAAAAGACGAGATCAAACTGGAAAACAAAATCAAGGTTGTGGATCACATCGATCTGAACAAACTGAATAAACAACAGAAACCGGAAGAGAAAGTCGAGGAGAAAAAAGAGGTGAAAGTGGAAGAAAAGAAGGTGGAAAAACCGGTAGAGCCACAGGTAAAAGAAACTCCCGCGGCAGCACAAACACAAAAGCCTGAACGGGAAGAAACACCAGCTCCTGTTGCCAGACCTCCGAAAACGATCATCAAGCAACCGAAAGTTGAAAACCGTCAGGAAGAAAAACCCCGGGGTGAAAATTATTCCAACAGAATCGACAGGGAAGTAAGCTACAAATCACCGACTCCGGCGATTAAAGACGTGAAGGTTGTAGGAACGATTGATTTGGACGCCATCAATCAACGCACCCGCCCCCCGAAAAAGAGTAAACAGGAAAGAGAAAGGGACAAACGAGAACTCAAGAAAAAATCTTTAGTTCCTCCCAAGGGTACGGATGAAATTACGCTCAAGAAAAACATCGTAATAAACGATGGTGAGGATGATTCGGATGAATCAGAAATACGTAAAAAAAGAAAACGGATTCTGAAGAAAGACGAGAAAATCAACATTGAAATTTCGAAAACGGCGAAACAGGAAGAAAGCAAGAAGAAGCTAAAGAAAATAAAGAAAAAGAAAGCCAGCAAGGCTGAAATTTCTGAAGAAGACGTACAAAAGCAAATCAAAGACACGTTTGCCCGTTTGGGAAGCAAGGGTAAAACCAAAAGTTCCAAACACCGGAGAGACAAACGAGATGCGGTACACCAGAAAATGCAGGCTGAAATGGAGCAGGCAGAGCTGGAAAAGAGTATTCTTAAACTTACGGAATTTGTTACGGTTAGCGAACTAGCAACCATGATGGATATTTCCGTGGCAGATATTATCTCTACTTGTATGTCTCTTGGCTTGTTCGTGTCCATCAACCAACGTCTGGACGCTGAAACCATCAATATCGTGGCAGAAGAATTCGGCTTCGACGTTGAATTCGTGAGCGTGGATATTCAAGAGGCCATCGACGAGGATGAAGACGAACAGGAAGAACACATGGAACCCCGTCCACCCATCGTGACCGTCATGGGACACGTTGACCACGGTAAAACATCTTTACTGGACTATATCCGTAAAGCAAACGTGATTGCCGGAGAGGCCGGAGGTATCACCCAGCACATCGGTGCTTACAGCGTGCAACTTGCCGACGGCAGAACCGTGACTTTCTTGGATACTCCGGGACACGAGGCATTTACCGCCATGCGTGCCAGAGGTGCTCAAGTAACGGATATTGCTATCATTATTATCGCAGCTGATGACAATGTCATGCCGCAGACCGTCGAGGCAATCAATCATGCCAGCGCCGCAGGAGTACCTATTGTATTCGCGATAAACAAGATCGATAAACCGGGAGCTAATCCTGACAAAATTCGGGAAGAACTGGCCGCCATGAACTACTTGGTAGAAGAATGGGGAGGTAAATACCAATGCCAGGAAATCTCGGCCAAGAAAGGTTTGCATGTAGAAGAACTCCTGGAGAAAGTATTGCTTGAAGCAGAAATTCTGGAATTAAAAGCTAACCCGAAACGAAAAGCAATCGGTTCAATCATCGAATCCTCTTTGGATAAGGGACGAGGTTACGTGGCAACCGTACTCGTACAGAGCGGAACGCTACACGTGGGAGACGTGGTACTTGCCGGACAATATTTCGGACACGTGAAAGCCATGTTCAATGAACGCGGAAGTAAAATGGAGGAAGCCGGACCATCCTGCCCGGCATTGATCCTCGGATTGAACGGGGCTCCACAGGCCGGTGACAAATTCAACGTCATGGGTAACGAGAAAGACGCCCGTGCATTGGCTAACAAGCGAGAACAATTGCAACGCGAACAAGGGTTGCGTACCCAGAAACATATCACGCTGGATGAAATCGGTAGACGTATCGCTATCGGAAACTTCCAAGAGTTGAACATCATCGTGAAAGGAGACGTGGATGGTTCTATCGAGGCATTGTCCGACTCTTTGATCAAGTTGTCGACCCCGGAAATTCAGGTGAACGTGATCCACAAAGCCGTGGGACAAATTTCCGAAGGCGATGTCATGTTGGCTGCCGCATCGAACGCCATCATCATCGGCTTCCAGGTACGTCCGTCTATGAGTGCCAGAAAGTTGGCAGAGAAAGAGGAAATCGATATCCGACTTTACTCGATCATCTACACGGCTATCGAGGAAATCAAAGCTGCCATGGAAGGTATGTTATCCCCGGAATTCAAGGAAGAGATCACCTCTACCGTGGAAGTGCTTGAAACATTCAAAATTTCCAAGGTGGGAACAATTGCCGGATGTATCGTGAGAGACGGAAAAATTACTCGCACTTCAAAAGTACGCGTGATTCGGGATGGTATCGTGATCTACACAGGTGAACTGGGATCATTGAAACGCTTCAAGGATGACGTGAAAGAAGTTGCCAAGGGATTCGAATGTGGTTTGAACATCAACAATTACAACGATATCCAGACAGGAGATTTCATCGAAAGTTTTGAAGAAGTGGCCGTGAAAAAAACATTATAAAAAATTTAACTATAAGCTAACATAATTTCTCTCGATAATTTCGTACTTTGCATCACGAAATTTTAGAGAGAAATTATTTAAAAACTAATTTAATTTATTCATGAAAAGACTATTAATTCTTACAGCAATATTGACCTTAATGGTTGGAGCTGCAAATTCACAGGTATTAAAACCCGTGAAATGGCAAATTTCTTTCAAAAAAGTAAGCGAAGGTGTTTATGACATCATCTGCAAAGCAACTATTGAAAGCGGCTGGCATCTGTATGATACCAAATTACCGGAAAACGGACCTCTTCCTACAACCTTCAATATGGATGAAGATGAGACAAAAGACATTGAATTAGTAGGAGAATTTAAAGCAACTACAGAACCGAAAACCGAAAAGAGCGAAGCCTTCAACATGGAATTGAAATATTTCGAAGGAACCGTAACTTTCGTTCAACGGGTAAAATTGAAAAAAGATAAAGCTAAATTAGTAGGCTATATAGAATACATGTCTTGCTCCGGTGGACAATGTATCCCTCCTGCCGAAGAAGAATTTGAATTCGAATTAACGAAATAATCAAAAGGCCGTCTTCGGACGGCTTTTTTTATCCCCTTTCTCATGGATCAACTTGAAAAAATAAAAATACATGCACTATAACCCAACTCTCTTGTTTTGCATCTTTTTCCTGTTGTTCACCTCTTGCAAAGAAAAGAAATCATCCGTACAAACCGATCTCCCGTCGGAATTTCCTCACTCACCACAAACATTAACCCTTTTGTTTTGCGGGGACATCATGCAACATCTTCCACAGATACACAGCGCTCACGAACCGTCGGAAAAAGACTACAAATACCGAAAATGTTTCAAGTACATTGCTCCCTATTGGGCAGATGCAGATTTCGTCATTGCGAACTTGGAAACAACCTTGGGAAATAAAGATTTTTCCGGTTATCCCCGATTCTGTTCTCCTTGGCAAATCGCCCGGGATCTTCATCAACTGGGAGTAACAACATTTGTTACCGCCAACAATCATAGTTGCGACCAACTCGGGAAAGGGATCGCCAATACGATCTATTATCTGGATTCATTGAAAATCCCACATACAGGAACATTCACGGACACGCTCAGCTATCAAAAGGAACACCCGCTCTACCTCAAAAAAAACGGATTCAAAATAGCATTGCTCAATTACACTTACGGGACAAACGGACTGCCCGTCCCGAAAGGCTTTGTAGTCCCGCACATCGACACAACCGTTATAAGACAAGATATTCAACGGGCTCGCCGGGATACGGCCACCAACATCATAGCTTTCATGCACTGGGGATATGAATATCATAGCTTACCCAACAAGGAACAACGGACATTAGGTAAATGGCTGCATGAACAAGGAGCAGATATCGTCATCGGCTCACATCCTCACGTGGTTCAGCCTATAGAATATTACATCCCGCACAAAGACACATTAGGCGTTACCGCTTTCTCCCTAGGCAACTTTATTTCCAACCAATCCCAACAGGGAACAGAGGGGGGAATATGCATTCGCTTAACTTTAACGAAACCTCGGGACCTTCCTGTACGTTATCAAATGAAGCCGATCAAATTTTATATGTACCGCCCTTACGAGGAAGGACGGCGCCGTTATTACGTGGTACCGGAGAGCTTGGCCGACAGCGTTATGAAAGATTTTCACCTAACGAAGAGTAAAAACTTCTTCAGAAGAACGGATTCTATACTGCAATCAAGCAAAACTTTTAGGTTTTAGCCTTCCGGTTTTTTACTTACATATTCGTATATTTGTATGACCTAAAATAACATGAAGATGAAACTAGCAGTAATCGCACATGACGGGAAAAAAGCAGATATGGTTGCTTTCCTAAACAGACATTATGAATTCATGCACTCGGCAAACATTGAAATCATTGCTACCGGAACTACCGGGAAACATGCTCAAGATGCCGGATTAAAAGTTGAACGCCTTCTGTCCGGTCCACTCGGGGGAGATGCCCAAATCGCGGCACAAGTAGCAGAACACAAAGTACAAATGGTTTTATTCTTCCGCGACCCGCTGGGGAAACACCCTCACGAACCGGATGTACAAATGTTAATGCGCGTTTGTGACGTACACAATGTTCCATTAGCAACGAACCCGGCTTCCGCGGAATTAATGCTGAAAGGCTTTGAGAAGCAGATGTTGAAATAGTTAATGTTTTATTAAACTGCGTGTAAAGATTTGCAAATTCATACAAAAAAAACTACGTTTGCATGAATTAAAGGTTTGTGGACCATGAGGAAACGACAGATAGCTATTATTCCGCTTATTTTTGTTAGCATGATTATGCTACTGTCGTCCGTTATGCCTCATCATCACCACGGTAAATTGGTATGTTTCACGTCAATGCATGAACAAAGTTCATGTACTGAAAATGCATGTCAATGCCATCACGAACATGAATCAAATTCCGCCGAAGAAGAATGTAAAGTCAGGCTATTATTCCAGACAAGTGTTATAAAACAACATCATGACGAGTGTCATTGTTGCCCGCACATCACTCCGGATCAACTATTCCAGACGATACTGACCATTGCCGGGTTCGATCACTCGTTATTACTACTCGGAACGCCAAAAGAACTTCCACCCCTCTTTTATCAGGAACGCCTCCACCCGATCACGTGGAGCGTCACCTCTGCCGGCAGGGCTCCTCCTACCGTAATAGCTTAAATAGAAATTTTCGCCCGGTGCAAACCGGACTATTATCATTTATTGTTTTATTCTCAACATTAAATCATTTATTATGAGAGCAATTATTTATGCTATTACAATACTGGCAATCTCTTTGTGGGGATGCAAAAACCAATCATCACAAGATAAACACACTCACTCCGAAACGGAAACTCATGCCGGACACAATCACGAAGAACATGATCATTGTCATGAAGGACACGATCACAGCCATGAAGGACATGACCACGACCATGAAGGACATGATCACAACCACGAAGGCCATGACCATGAACACGCCGATCACAACCATGAAAGCGAAGAAGCAAAACACAGCGACGAGATCATTTTCCCGAAAGCCCAGGCAGCAAAAACCACTTTTGAAGTGCGGGAAATTCAACCTGCTTCTTTCAACCAAGTAGTAAAAACAACAGGACAAATACTCGCAGCACCCGGCGATGAAGCCGTTATCGTTGCCACCAGCAACGGCGTGGTTTCTTTCACCTCCAACAAATTAACGGAAGGAACAAAGGTGCAAAAAGGACAATCCCTATTCCAGATTTCCTCCAAGAACATCGCGGAAGGAGATTATTACACGAAAGTAAAAGCAACTTACGAAGCTGCTAAAGCCAGCTACGACCGTGCCGAATCTCTTGTAAAGGATAAAATCATATCTCAAAAAGAATTCGAAAACACCAAGTTAGAATTCGAGAATGCGAAAACAGCTTATGATGCCGTATCTAACAACAAAACGGCAAAGGGAGTCAGTGTAAACGCCCCCATTAACGGACACGTGAAAAACATTCTTGTAAAAGAAGGAGAATACATCACGATAGGACAACCGTTAGCAACGGTTTCTCAAAACCAACGCCTGGTACTCCGGGCTGAAGTATCCCAAAGATACTACAACGCCATGCAATCCATTAAGAGTGCTAACTTCAAAACCCCGTACGACAACAAAGTCTACTCCCTGGAAGACTTGAATGGACGCTTGCTTTCTTTCGGAAAAACGTCCAACGAGAATTTATTCTTTATTCCCGTATCTTTCGAATTTGACAATAAAGGAGAAGTCATTCCGGGTTCCTTCGTAGAAGTATATCTTATTTCAGCCCCGATTGAAAACACGCTATCCATCCCCGTGTCCGCGTTGACCAACGAGATGGGAACCCACTACGTGTACGTGCAAATTGACGAGGAAGGCTACCGCAAACAAGAAGTGGCATTAGGCGCCAACAACGGCAAAGAGGTACAGATCATCAAAGGCCTGCACCCCGGAGACCGAGTTGTAACCCAAGGAGCCTATCAAGTCAAAATGGCTTCTGCCTCCGGAGCAATCCCTCACGGACACAGCCATGAACACTGATAAACTAAAAGTTAGACGACAAAAACTAAAAGTTTAAATCTAAAATTAATCGCGAATGCTGAATAAGATTATACAATATTCATTACACAACCGGTTGGTGGTAATGATCGCGTCGATAGCTTTACTCCTATGGGGGTCGTACACGGCGCATAAAATGGAAGTGGATGTATTCCCGGATTTGAATGCCCCCACGGTGGTCGTTATGACCGAAGCACAAGGAATGGCACCTGAAGAAGTGGAGCGCATGGTAACCTTCCCCATCGAAACGGCAGTCAATGGAGCCACGGACGTGAAAAGCGTACGTTCATCCTCGACCACCGGCTTCTCGGTAGTCTGGGTGCAATTCGACTGGGGCACCAATATCTACACGGCTCGCCAGATCGTATCCGAAAAACTATCCACGCTAGGAGACGTTTTACCGGGCAACGTGGGACAACCCACCCTTGGACCGCAATCCTCCATCCTAGGAGAAATGATGATTTTCGGGTTAACTGCCGACAGTACCTCTTTACAAGATTTACGGACAATTGCCGACTGGACCATCCGTCCCCGTTTGCTATCCACGGGAGGAGTGGCACAGGTAGCCGTGATCGGTGGTGACATAAAGGAATATCAGATACTTCTTGATCCTGCGCGGATGAAACATTACGGAATCAGCATGGATGAAGTGCTGGCCGTCGTGGACAACATGAATCAGAACTCCACCGGAGGTATTCTATACGAATACGGTAACGAATATATCGTGCAAGGCCTCTTAGCAACAAATGATGTAGAAGAAATCGGTAAAGGAGTGATAAAAACCGTGAATAACATTCCCGTTCTTCTATCAGACATCGCCACCGTACAAATCGGACCGAAAGAACCCAAATTAGGTCTTGCCTCCGAAAGAGCAAAACCTGCCGTACTGGTAACCGTCACGAAACAGCCGAACACGAACACGCTGGAACTAACCGACAAACTGGATCAAGCCATCGTGGATCTACAGAAGACATTACCCTCTGACGTGAAAATCTCTTCCGACATATTCCGTCAATCCCGCTTTATCGAAAGTTCCATATCCAACATACAGGAAGCCCTATTCGAGGGAGCCATTTTCGTGGTTGTCGTGCTTTTCTTCTTCCTGATGAACGTGCGAACCACGATCATTTCACTCGTTGCCCTTCCCCTATCCCTGTTGGTTGCCATATTGACCCTTCACGGGCTTGGCTTGACAATTAACACGATGAGCTTGGGAGGACTTGCCATTGCCATCGGTTCACTCGTAGATGATGCCATTGTCGACGTGGAAAACGTGTACAAGCGACTACGGGAAAATCAATTAAAACCCGCGGAAGAAAGACTCTCCACGCTTAAAGTGGTATTCGAGGCATCCCGCGAAGTGCGCATGCCGATTCTAAACTCGACACTCATCATCGTGGCTTGTTTCTTGCCGTTATTCTTCCTTTCCGGAATGGAAGGACGTATGTTGATCCCGCTGGGCATCGCGTTCATCGTGGCCCTGTTTGCCTCAACAGTAGTGGCATTAACCTTGACCCCCGTATTGTGTAGTTACATGTTGACCACCAAGCGGGCGTTAAAGAAAAATGAAAAAGAACCATTCGTATCCCGAACTTTGAAAGTAGGATATAAAAAAGCTTTGGAATGGGCCCTCCGCCACAAAAAAATGGTTATCGGAACCAGCGCCGCCTTACTAATCTTCTCGATCATCATCATGACCGGATTGGGACGTAGCTTCCTGCCTCCGTTCAACGAAGGATCACTCACGATTAACATCAGTACCATGCCGGGAATCTCCCTGGAAGAATCTGATAACATGGGACGTATGGCAGAAAAAATCCTTCTGGATATTCCGGAAATACAAACCGTAGCCCGCAAAACCGGACGTGCCGAACTGGACGAACATGCTCTTGGAGTAAACGTTTCTGAAATGGAAGCTCCTTTCGAACTGGACAAACGTTCCCGGGATGAATTCCTGGCGGACGTACGTCACCGGCTGGGAGAACTAAAAGGTGTGAACATTGAAATCGGACAACCGATCTCCCACCGCATCGACGCCATGCTTTCCGGTACAAAAGCGAACATTGCCATCAAACTATTCGGCAACGATTTGAATAAACTATACAACATCGGCGGACAAATCAAAGAAGCCATCCAAGGAATTGACGGGATTGCCGACTTGACCCTGGAACAACAAATCGAGCGTCCCCAATTGCAAATCAAACCCAAACGGGACATGCTCGCCAAATACGGAATCCCGCTGCCTGAATTCTCGGAATTCATTAACGTGGCTCTTTCCGGTAAAGTCGTGTCACAAGTATACGAAGGCGGCAAAGTGTTCGACCTCACCGTAAAAGTACATGATGACGACAAGGCCAACATGGAACAGATCGGGAACTTGATGATTGATGCCAACGGGCAAAAAATCCCACTTCATTACGTGGCTGAAATCCTCCCCTTGGTAGGTCCGAACACCATCAGTCGTGAAAACGTACAGCGGAAAATCGTTGTCTCGGCCAATGTTGCCGGACGCGACTTGAACGGCGTGGTAAAAGACATCCAAAAGACCGTGGGAGAACAAATCACCTTGCCGGAAGGGTATCACGTGGAATACGGCGGGCAATTCGAAAGCGAACAAGCCGCGTCACGCACGCTATTCTTGACCTCCGTGATATCCATTTTGCTGATCTTCCTGCTACTATTCAACGAATTTCACAGCATGCCGCTATCCGGTATCATCATGTTGAACTTGCCGTTGGCAATAATCGGAGGTATATTAAGCATTTGGTTTACATCGGGTATTATCAGCATTCCGGCCATCATCGGGTTCATCTCCCTGTTCGGTATCGCTACCCGAAACGGTATACTGCTCGTGTCTCATTACAACCACCTGCGCTCGGAAGGCATGTCCTTGCATGATAGTGTCATTCATGGTTCTCTCGACCGATTGAACCCGATCTTGATGACAGCATTGACTTCTGCCCTAGCCTTAATCCCGTTAGCAGTAGGTGGTGATCTTCCGGGCAATGAAATCCAAAGCCCTATGGCCCAGGTCATTCTAGGAGGATTATTAAGCTCTACTTTATTAAACGGTTTTGTCGTTCCGATCATGTATTTGTTACTTAATCACGAGCAAAAAGAGATCGAGAACCTGGAAATATAACCTCTTGAAAATAAAGAAATGAAAACATATACATTATACATACTCGGATCGATACTTTTGGGAACTCTCACCACGAGAGCCCAAAGCAGCATCGATCAAGTGCTGAAAAGCATTGAAACCAACAACAAGTCATTGCAAGCCAACACGAAAATGACCGATGCCCAAAAATTGGACGCCCAAACCGGAAAGTTCCTTGCCAACCCGACATTCGAATGGGAACAGATGTGGGGAAACCGGAACAATCCCGGCTCGGAATATTCATTCACGGCGAAACAATCCCTTGATTTTCCGACAACTTATGCCAACAAAAATAAACTGGCAGCTTTAAAAGCAAACACGATCGGCTTCCAAGCCGCCGCGTATCGCCAACAACTACTTTTAAACGCCAAACAGACTTGTATCGAAATCATCTATTTACGAAAACAAAAAAGTTTGCTGGACAAACGATTGGCTAATGCGGAAACCATGTTCGCGCATTACAAAAAACGATTTGAATCGGGAGATGCAAACCAACTGGAACTGAACAAAATCCAACTGGAACTATTAAATGCCCAGAACCAAAGTCGTCTAAACAAAACCGCTTTAACCGCCGCGGAAGAACAACTCCGCAATTTAAACGGGGGAGGACCTATCCCGTTCGACGCGACAAATTATCCGGAAGGAGAAGACCTTATTGATTTTGAGCAATTACAAACAGCTTTCATGGAAAACGACCCGAACTTGAAAAGCCTTACCGGAGATCAAGAGATCGCCAACCGGGAAGTCAAGCTAAACCGTTCTCTTACTTTACCGAAATTCGACGTCGGGTATAAACGGACCGCCTCCTCCGGCAACGTGGCATCCAACGGTTTCGTGGTCGGAGTATCCATCCCGTTATTCGAAAACAAGAACACGGTGAAAAAAGCAAAAGCGCAGGCAGAATTTGCCACGGCCTCGCTAGCCGACAACCAACTGAACCTGAAAACGAATCTACGCCAGTTGTATCAACAAGCCGAAGCGTTACAGATTTCCCGTGCAGACTATGCTAAAGTCCTGGAACAACAACGTAACATCGAGTTACTGAACAAGGCATTGAATGCCGGACAGATTTCCGTGATCGACTACTTCACGGAACTCACCACAATCTACGACAGCCACCAAAGCTATCTGGACGTGGAGAAAGAATATCACAGCATATTAGCTCAATTGTACCAGTATAAGC
>ERZ780149.3552-NODE-3552-length-12909-cov-7.597246_pt1 | contig 12909 bp, 15 predicted proteins | sample MGYA00511367_ERZ780149 | MGnify/ENA primary metagenome ERZ780149 (study PRJEB29588, sample SAMEA2153852) | human gut metagenome | biome: human gut; feature: human-associated habitat; material: faeces | place: Denmark | collected 2008/2010 ...
AACCAGCCATATTGTACACTTGCTGAAAGAAACTGCCTAAAATCATAGGCATTGCAAAAACAGTCAATGCTTTTAGGGGTGGGTCTGTTATTAAATATTCGTCCTTTTTCATTTTTATATTCCTTTAATCCTCTATAATAGAATAATTTATCTTTATCTAAAATAATAAACGGTACTATATTATTTTTTAAACATTCTTTAAAAGCAATTATTCTTCCAACTCTTCCATTACCATCTTGGAATGGATGTATTCTTTCAAATCTAAAATGAAATTCTATTATTTCTTTTATAGTTATTTTTTCTAATGAATTATACCATTCCATTAATTTAGCCATATCTTTTGCTACATTTTTAGGAAGAGTTGTTTGCATATTTCCAGCTTCATTAGCTAATTTTTTATATTCTCCAACATTAAACCATTCTTTTCTGCTATCTGATGTTCCTTCTTTTAAAATTTTATGGAATTCTTTTATCATTTCTTCTGTTAATTTTTCTTCAGCTACATCTAACATATAATCAACTAATTTAAAATGATTTGCTGTTTCTAATATATCATCTACACTTGCTACTGTTTGACCTTCAAACAAAATAGTATTAGTTTCAAAAATGTATCTTGTTTGATCTTCAGTTAATTTACTCCCTTCAATATGATTTGTGTTATATGCAAATATAACTTGTGTATTATGATATAAGTTTCCTTTTATTCCAATTTCTTTTTGTTCTTTTAAGCATTCTAAAATATCTATTTTGGAAATATCAAATTTTTCTTCTTCATTTTTTAATAATTCATCAATTGTTATTCCAAATGTTTCTGCTAATTTTTTTATAGATCCTATATTAGGCTCTATCATTCCAGATTCATATTTTGATATTGTTCCTGGCTCTACTTCAAGAATTTCTGCAATATCTTTTTGAGTCATTTTTTTACTTTTTCTATATGCTTTTATTCTTTCTCCTAACATAATAAAATCACTCCTTTTTCTTATACTAATATTATATCATATCATTTCCAAAAAAGATAGTGATTATTCGTTTTTTGTTTTATTGTTTCCAAATGAGATATATGATGTGTTGTGATATTTTTAAATAAAACAAATTAAAGACCATATTTAAAATGGTCTTTAATTTGTTTTTGTTCCTTCTTTTATATGCCATTCTTTTTTATTTTTTTCAGCAAATTCAATAACTTTATCTGATAAATTATTGTAAAATTCTTTATGTTCTTTATATGATGTAGATAATTTATTATAGTTTAATCTGCCAAATATTATTTTATCTACAAATTTTATAGATTCTAATATTTGATTGAAATCTTGTTCTATTATATTAGGAGTAGGATATGGTTCTATACTTACCCATGTTTTAAATCCTGCATCATGCATCTTTTTCAATGCTTCTATTCTTTCTTTATATGGAGCAGATCCAGGTTCATTTTCTCTTCTATATTCCTCATTTAGTGATATTAAAGTAATACCAAAACTATTATTTTTATCGGTATTTTTTAGTTTTTCATAAGGAAGAGTTCCTTTCGTTAGAGCTGTACATTTTATACCATTTTCATTCATTTTTTTTATAATTTTTACTGATGCATCTGCTATATCTTCATATTCATACATAAAAGGATCTGTTGTAAAACTTAAATGTAAGCTTTCAATTTTATCTCTATATTTTGGTATTTCCTTTTCTAATATCTCATCTATATTATCAACCAATTTAGGCGAAATCCAATCTTCATATGTTTTAGCTTTTCCAAATCTTCTAGCCATTAAATATGCATAACATGGATATTTGCACCCATGAGAACAACCTTGTACATGATTTATAGTATAATCGCCATATTCAACACCTGTCTTATATATTAATGTCTTTCTCGAAAATTTTTCTTTGCATTTCTTCATATTACACCTCATTTGTTTACATTATATACTATTATTATTTTTTTTTCTACATTTTTATATTATTCTTGAAAAATATATCTATCTTCTTTATAATTACTTTTTCCTTTTATGTTACACTTTTCAATTTTTTCTTCCAATATTAATGGTCTTATAATTTTTCTTATTATATGACTAGAGTTTAACATTGTATTTAAAATAACATATTCTTCTAGTTCTTTATATGATATTTCTTTCCCTTTAAACACATTCAACACTCTTTCTATAGCTTCTCTACTGTATAAATTTTCATTACTTTCTTGTTGAAATTCAGATGTAAATAATGTCATTTGATTCTCATCTTTTTTAGTTCTATATTTAGGATTTCCATCAAACACATTCCATATGCATTCTTTAATCTTCTCTATTCCTTTAATATGAGGTGTTCCATATAAAATATAATATAATTGTGCATTATTCTTTATATGAAATGGATATGCAAAAGTGTAACTAATTTTAGTGCTTTCAAAACTCTTTTTTAGTACTTCTAACAATTGATCACCATCCATGTCACTACTATATCCTTCTATTCCTTCCATGCTTTCTATCATCATTTGCTGTTTAGTTTCCGCATAATTATTATTAATATTTCTTCTATAATCACTAATAAAATAATTATAAATTAATTCACTCCTAAATTTAGTTAAAAATGAATTTAACTTTCTAATTTTTACATCTCCAAATCTATATGGATCAACAAATAATATTGTAAACGCTCTAGCTTCATAATTAAAGTAACTATCTAAATTAGCTAATGTATCTATATATTCATTTACATCTTTATTACTAAAATATACATATATTACTTATCTCTTTATAATTTGTTTGTTCTTCAAAAATTGCTTTTATTATAGTTATTCTCTCTTCATTTATATCATTTACAAACAAATTAAATTTTATATTTTGATGGTACGGTGCATATTCGCAAAACAATTTTAATATTTCTGTAGGTGTTCCTAATATTCCATTTTGATATATACCTGCATTACACATACAATCTATAAAATTAATATTTTTTACTACTTTAGTATTAACTGATACATTTAACCATAACTTTACATATTCTTTAATATATTTTATTTTGTTTTCTGTGTGCGGATAAATTGTATCAAGATCTTTTGTTTTTTCTTCTAAAATATTCATTCTATTACCACCTTTGCAACATACATTATAGCACTTTTGTTTGTAAATTTCTACCAATTTCAGCATTTAAAATGGTTTTTCTTTCCTTATTTTTCGACATTTTTCTCACTTTTACCATACACATATAAAAAACTTTTCTAAAAAATCAATTGTCGGTTAGACTTTTGTTTTTCAACTTAGTATAATTATATATACAATCTTTAACTTGTAATTTCATTTTAAATTACAAAGATACTCTCTCCCACACAGAAAGGAGGATTTTATGGCAGGGAGTATAGAAAAAAGAGGTACAGACACATATAGGTTGGTTTACTTTTGCGGTAAAAACCTAGATGGTAGTCCTGCAAGACATACAAAAACTGTTCATTGTACAAAAAAGGAAGCCAAGCTTGAACTAGCAAAATTTGTTGCAGATATTGAGAAAGGAAATGTTATTGAAGGTAATTCTATTACGTTTGAAGAATTTACTGAAATATGGAAAAGAGATTATGGTGCTAAAGAACTGGCGCCTACAACTTATTCTAGATATGTCGCAATCTTAAACACTAGAATTCTACCATACTTTGGCAAGTTTAAACTGGATAAGATTAAGCCTACAGATATTATGAAATTTTATGATATGCTTGAAAATGATACACAAATTAAAAGATTAAAAAATAACAAAGGTGAAAGACTAAAAAAGCCCTTATCTAGAAAAACTATTTTAGAACATCACAGATTACTTCGAGCAATGCTTCACAAAGCTGTATACTGGCAACTACTTGTAAATAATCCAGCCGAAAGAGTTCAACCGCCAAAAGTTCATAAGCCTAAGAGAAGATATTATGATGATTAGCAATGTAAATTTTTATTAGAACATTTAGAACAGCTAAATGCAGATAATATAAAATACAAAGTAGCTATTATCATTACAATATTCACTGGGGTAAGACTTGGCGAACTTATGGGATTAGAATGGAATGATATTGATTTTAGAAATGGAATTATTAGTATTAACAAAGCAAGTCAATATTTATCTGATAAAGGAGTATTTACCAAAGAACCTAAAACAGAAAGCTCAATTAGAGAAGTTGCTATACCTACATTTGTGATTTCATTGCTTGAAGAATATAAGTTGTGGTATGAAGAACAAAAATCATTATATGGCGAATTATGGACTAATTCTAATAGATTATTTGTACAAGCTGATGGCAAACCTATGCATCCAGATACAATCAGTAAATGGTTTGTAAAATTTGTAGGAAATATCGGTCTTCCCGTAATAAACTTTCACGGATTAAGGCATACAAATGCTACACTTTTAATATCTCAAAACATAGATATTGCAGTTGTCGCAGCAAGACTAGGACATGCACAAATTACAACGACATTAAACTTTTATGTGCATCCTGTAATATCACACAATAAGGTTGCAGGAAATGTATTGCAAAATTTATTATTAACACCAAAAGATTAAAAAAAAGATAAAAAGTAAAATTAAGAAATTTATTGAAATATATAGTATTTGAAGGTTATGAAGAGTTCGATTTCTCCCCAAAATCTCCCCATTTGGTTAAAAATAGCCAAATTTTAGGAGAAAAAACTTACGAAGCCAAGCTCAAAATACCCGAAAAAAGTTGTTAGCAAAGCGATACTTTTTTCGGAAAAGGAGCAGTAGCGCCAAGGCTTTGGCTGCTTTTTGAAATTAAAAAAGCAGCTAGCCTTTTAGCTAACTGCGACGTGGTTGCGGGGGTAAGACTCGAACTTACGACCTTCGGGTTATGAGAACCAGCGGTCAAATCCCGTTATTTCCATAGAATATTAAAAAGTGCTATTCTGTAAGGTTTCAGAACAACACTCTTTTTATTATTTCTCTTTATTTCCTTTGTTTTTCGTTTTGGTTGTGGTCAAAAAAGTGGTCAAATTATGGTAATCGTCTGGTGAGACTTCATCTATATCGTTAGCTTTCTTTTTATCTAAAAAACTAATCGGCCTATATTTTTTGCCTTTTATTTCAATATAACCATTTTCATTTCCTTCATAAATGACTGCTCTACTTATTTCATCGGATGTGTCATCAAAAACATATTCAATAACATACATTCCATGTTTTAAATATATCTTTGCTGATTCGTCCCATAAAAATGAATTTGCTTCTCCTAAATCAGGACAATATACATCAATAAGTTCAAATTCTCTATTATTAATTAACACACTTGTTGATTCACCTTCTAAATTAAAGCTAGGGTCTTTTGTAATTGTTTTTAAACACTCTATTAATGATATATGCTCTCCAACTCTTGGGTAATCTGCTTCGGCAAAATTTTTTATTCTTCTTCTTAGTTCTTCATTCATATTATTTCCTCGCTTTCTAAACTATGGCTTCACTAATTATATTACCGCAATCTTTACACATTATATCTGGATCTTGCTCATCTGCACTTTCATTTAATAAAGTTCCTGTTAAATGTATACCTCCACATATTGGGCATACTGCTAATTTATATCCGATAGGAAGTGGTACACATCTACTAAATTTTATAGAATTATGTTTTTTCATTTTTTTACCTCCTCGATTTATCTTAATTATATTATAAACCGATTCGTATATTATGTGAAATACAAAAAAATTATAGAATTATAACCAAAGGTTATAACTCTATTTTCTTATTTGTTTTCTCTTATAAATTTTACTAATTGATTTAATTCTTTAAACTTATTTTTTTTATTTATATATATACCATATTCTATCGGTGGAATTTTAAATTCTGTTGTCAACTCTGATATTTCTTTATTATTCAATTCTTTTTCTATATATTCCTTACTTATAAGTCCTATAATTTCATTATCATCCTCAATAATATCCAACATGGCATTATATGTAATATATTTTGCATTTACTAATTTGTCTTCTTCAATTTCTAGTGCTTTGAGAAAATTATTGGTTGTTGCAGACCCTTTTCTAGGCAAACATATTTGCATACCTATGATATCTTCAATTCCAATTTGCTTGCCTAATAATTTTGAATCATTATTAACTACTAAAATATCTTGAATTTCTCCAACCTTTATAAATTCTATTTTATTATGATTATAGTTATCTGTTTTTTTTGAAATAATAATATCAAGTTCTTCATTTTCTAGTTTAGCTATCATATCAGATAAATCTGGAGCTAACATATTTATTAAATCTGTATCAGATATATTAATTGTAATATTCTCATTAATATTAGAAAATTTAGTTAATATTTTACTAAACATTTTGTACATACTTACATGTACTCCTAAATTTATATTTCTGTTTTTTCCATATTTAACAAAAATACTATTTAGCGTTTCTACCGCTTCTTTTGCTTCTTCATATATTTTTTGACCATCAGAAGTTAATTCTATTCCATGATTAGTTCTATTAAATAATCTTAATTCAAGAGCATTTTCTAAATTTTTAATGTGTTTTGTAACAGCTGGCTGAGAAATATTTAATTTTTCACTTGCCTTTGTTATATTTTTCTCGTTTGCAACAATTGTAAATATTCTATATAATTCTAAGTCTACCATATTTAAATCTCTCTTTCTACTTGTTTTTGGTCTAATAAATATTCTTCTCCTACTTTCATTGTTGTTGCTCTATATGGCATACGTTTCTCAAATTCCTGACAAACTTCATCTGATGTACAATGTGCTAAATAAACTCCTTGTACATTATTATTTTGCATATATGATATTGTTTCTAAAGTACTTTCATCCACATTCTTTAAGTGAAAACCTCCTATAACTGCCAGTATATTTCTTTCACCTGTTATTTTTTTTGCAAATTCAACCGTATTGCATATTCCACTATGTGCACAACCTGATATTACAATTAAACCTTTTGAAGTCTTTATTGCAATCCCTGTGTCATCTATTGCTGCATCATCAGTACCATCTTCTTTTGTCATTGGAAAACTCTTTGTTTCAAAGTCAGTTTTTCTTTCTATTTGACCTAAAAAGAAAATATTTTCTGTTATTTTATATGGTTCTGTAGTTTGTATTAAATCAAACTTTTCTGATAATTCTTCTATCTTTTGATTTAATCCTCCATAATTTCCTGTTCTTTTACTTACTCTATAACAATCGCATCCCGGACAGCATATTAAAGGAATCTTTTTATCTATATGTTTTAAACCATTTCCATGGTCATAATGTCCATGACTTAATACGATTGTATCTAGATCATCTAAATTTACACCTAATTTTTTAGCATTTTTCTTAAATATATCAGTTTGTCCTGCATCTAACAAAATTTTATATCCATCAACTTCAATATATAATGAAAGTCCATGTTCATTTTCTAATTGTGGATTATTTTTTCTATTATCATTTAAAACAACTATTCTAACCATATATTCCTCCTAAAACATATATTACAATTTTAACATATTTTTCTATTTTTGTATATGTTTTAAACCAAAACGCTTTTATTTATAACAGATTTTTCTTAATTATTATGTTATATAATTTAAGTTCTTTTGTCCATTTAAATAGATGAATTTTTAAAAAAATTTAAGAATTTTTCAATTTAGACTTCAAATTTGCCTTCTAGATTACTTTAATAAGTGAGAAAATTATTTTTCATATATCATACTCCCACAAACTCAATTTTCCTTTTGCCTCTATCGGTTCATCAAATACTTCTGCATTTTCTAGCTGCCATGCAAATTTTTCAATAAATGTGCTTATAGCATAAACATCTTTATTCTCTTTTAAACATTTTCCTTTGAAATCATCATCACATTTTATGCAATCTACTAATGTTACTTTTCCTAATATTTTTGCACTTGGCATATCTTTTGGAATATATTTTGCTAATCTTTTCATTGCTTCTTTATCTATTCCTTTTCCTGCATGTATTAATAAATCTCCTCTATATTTAGTTTGCCAACTTCTAAATTCAAATCTTTTATCTCCTTGCATTATTAGTGTTGCCCAAGGTTGTTTTATTGTTAATACTTTCAAATCTTTCTATCCTTAAGTATTTCTTTAAATAATTCTCTAGTATTATCATATGTGATTGTTTCAATTGCCTCATCAAAATCTAACCATTTTATATCATTCACTTCACATTCCTGTGCTTTTATCTCTCCACCTATACATTTGGCAATAAATAATACTACTTGTTTTAGTTTTCCTTTATCTGTTACATATTCCATTGTATATCTTTTATTAGCATCAATTTCTACGTCTAAATTTGTTTCTTCTTTTACTTCTCTAATTGCAGTTTCAATCTCTGTTTCATTTTTTTCCACATGTCCTTTTGGAAATCCCCAATGTCCTTTTGTTTGCTTGATTAATAGTACTTTATTGTCCTTTATTATAATGCATCCACAAGATTTTTCTCTTTCTTTATTAATACTTTTACTTATTATCTTATCTAATTCTATTTCTGCTTTTTTCACAAAATAATTATCTGTATAAACTGGTATCCCTATTTTATTAACTTTTTGAATTAATTTTTCTATAGTATCTAATTCCTTGTTTTCTTCTGTTTCTATTTCTATTAAATTATCTCCATTTTTTATATCTTTAATTGCTAATTGAAATCCATCTTTTTCGTATACTACATCATCTTCTTTTATATTCATAATTTCTTTGTACCCTATTGCTTTTAATAATTTCTTAGCATCCTCTATTTCTAGAATATCACAATTAACAGCTTCTTGATTTAATATATTGCCAGACTCATCAAAGTTTTTGATTTTAAATGTTATTAGTTTTGTTCTTCTATTTGACATTTTTCCTATAATATCTCTTACCAACACTGCTTTAGATAGAATATCTCTTGTATTAACCTTGCCTAACTCCACTTCTTCAGGTACGAAATATGTATCATCCATTGAGAATTTATCTATTATTTTGAAGCCTTTTTCCTCTACTATATTATAGAACTCATCTAATTCACATTTAATTTTTAGTGTTATTTCATTACTATGTTTTAAACTCATCTTATTCTCCCTTCTATTTTTTCTTTGCTATTACATTGAATATATGCCAATGCTTCATTTTGCCTAAACCAGTAGCTCCATCTTTTTCAACTTCTTTAAATTCTATAATCTCAAAATCTTTAAATAATTCTATTACCTGCTCTTTTGTTAGAAAAGTCATTTCTTCTTTTGTACTTTTCCATTCGTCATTAATTCCAAAGAAATTACCAACAAAATATCCATCTTTTAAAATACTATTATTTATCTTATTCCATAATTCTTTAAAATTATTTTTATTGCAAAATGGGAGACAATAATTAGCTACGATTAAATTATTTTTTTCTAATTCAAGACTTTCAAAATTTTGTTTTTGAAATCTAAATTTTTCTAACTCTTCATTATTTAATCTTTTAGTAATTCTTTCTTCAACACTTTCTCTATCAATTGCAAGTACATTCCAATTATTTTTTATTAAATATACTGTATCGTTTCCAGCACCACAACCTAGTTCAATTGCTTTACCTGGATTATATTTTACTTTTTCAATCAAGTATTGCACATTTTTTCTAGGCTTTTCTGATTCTGTGTTATTGTAATATTTTTCTATATTTTTCATTAAATTCACCTTTATTTTAAATCATTATTTATTTTATGTATTGGAAATTTATTTTCTTTTAAGACATCTTTTATTGCTTTTGGTAACAATGGATATTCTTCTATTTTATCTAAATCTATCCATTCATATTGTAAATAATCTTTTCCTTCAACATTTTTCATTATATATTCTATTTTTTTATCTTCTTCATTTGTAAATTCTATCTTATGTACAAACATTATCTCATGATATTTTGAACCTTTCATCTCAAAAAAATTTTCAATTGTTGATATATATCCTGTTATTTCAATGTCTTTTCCTAGTTCTTCTTTAATTTCTCTTTTAATTGTATTAGCTGAACTTTCTCCTATTTCAACTCTTCCTCCAATTAGGGCATAATGGTCAGAATTAACATTTCTATGAACCAAAATTTTACCATTATGAATCATTACTCCTGCTGCTCTTACATTCAACTTATAATCATCTACATCAATTGTTATATCCATATAAATCTCTCCTCTCAATTTCCCCAATTATACCACTCCCTGTGCATAATTCCAACAAATTTATTGTTAAAACTTGTCTAACTCAGTCAACTCTCGCCATAATTGTGACCAAAGTGTGACATTTTCACTTGAAAACGCAAGAAAAAAGCACCTGCCAAAATCTAGCAAATGCTTCATTTTATTATGTTTTCCGAGTCTAGTATCAAATCATTGGTATCCGGGTTATGAGCGCCGGCAAAGGCACTTTTGAAGATTTATGAAAGTTTAAGCTTTTGTTGGTATTTAGCCATTTATAGAAGATTTAGTTTGCTGAACATTTATGCAATTTTAGGATGTTTTTGGAAGCAATTCTTCCCAAAATTTTCCCAATTTGTTTGCACAGTTTTTTGGATATTTATGGGAAACCTAAATTTTATTGATAGTGTAAAGTAATCTATGAAAAATTGGAATATGAAAAAACTATCAAGAAAAAGTAAAAAAGCACATTGAAAAGTTAAAAATATGCAAAAAAAACATGATAAATAATACTTCAGACTAAACAATTTTAAAGATATTTGTAAATGTTTTGTCAAGTGGTCACTTGCAAGGTGTAAATGCATTTGACAAAGCATTTACAAATACGTTTTAAGTTGGTTAAGCCGAAGTAAGGTAAAGTATGAAGTTGCAGTAAATCAAGTTTTTTGTTGTTTGATGATTAATTGCTGAGAAAGCTCAATTAATATTTGCCATTTAGCAGGCATAAGTTCAGCTTTTTCTAGTTCTGGCACTTCATTTAATGGTTTCCAGTAGGTGTAAGAATGTGGTCTTAAAAAGTTGTGATAAGCAACAAATAGGCATAAATGAGTATTAGCACCATCATCAGAGCCATAACCGATTAGTAACTTTGTGAGAAAATTTAAAAGTACAATTAAGTCTTTCAATAATTTGTTTAAGCCAACAATACTAAGTAGAGATAGGGTCATCATTAGTTAAGCCAATAACTTGAGTAACATCAAAATGCATACCATGTAAAGCAAATTGTTGCTCAGCTAGCTTGTAAGCAGTATAGCCATCAGCAACAAATTTAAGAGCTTTGCCAAGAAAGGTTTTAAACTTATCAAAAGCCATACGCATAGCTAAAATACAAGGAGTTGTATCACGAGAATCAGAACTTCTGTAACCAAGAATAGATTTTTTGATAGCATCCATAATAAACCAAACATAACGTTTAGAGCCTTTAACTTTAGTATAAGTTTCATCAGCAGCTAAGTAGTTAGTTGGTTTGTAATCAAAAGAATCATCAAAAGGCTTGACACAATATGCAGCAGTAGTAGCATAATTAGCAATTTGAGCATGAGAGATTTTAATACCATGAACTTTACGCATAGTATCTCTAGTTTTACGAGTAGAAAGTCCACAATTAACAAGATAAGTAAGACATAAGCCCATAACCTGAGGAGAAAACTTACGAAATTGGAGACTAGAGGCATTAAGAATATAAATCAACCTTAAAAAAATCAAGTTTAAATTCACGATATATGTAATGTAGTTTAAATTTTTCGGGTTTAGCCTGATACTCAGCTAAATTGTCCTTAGATAAAGAATTGAGAGAATTTTGATAATAAGAACAATTAGGATTAGTACATTTATGAATATTAAATAATTTACGTTTTTTCTTAAGTTCTAAGGCTTTACCACAATGAGGATAACAAAGTTCAGGAGGATTATCAATATAATTTTGACGATTAAAATGAGAATCACAAACTTTGCACAAAAATTGACCACGACCACCAGTATTGTCGTAGATATATGTGTGGAGAGCATTACAACAAGGGCAGCGAACATCATTAGGAACAGGATTTTTACCACGAGATTTAATAGGTTTCAAAGGCTTATCATGTTCTTTAAGATATTGATTTAAAAGTTGCTTGTAATCTTTCTTTTCAGGAACTTTAATCAAAGGCAATTTATCAACTTTTAATTTATTGTATTTAGGAGAAAACAAAGAATCATCTTTAGATTTTTCTAAGTTTAAAGGTATATTTTTAACAATAAATTTGAATAAAAATAAAATTTGATTATTTAGCTCTTGAATATGAGCTAGTAATAGAGGTATAATTGTATACATGATACACTACTCCTTTATTGTAATTATTGGTTATTCGTTGTAACAATTATACCATAAAAAGAGGGGGGTATCATTTTTTATTGTAAAAAAATGATATAAACCTTGAAAATACAGGGGGAGTAACTAAATATAATATAAAACTAGTTTACACTACCATATATATGTATAGGATGTTTTGAATAAGGTTAATTTTAGAGATGCTAATGATGATGATATATTAAAGGATTGGTTAATGTTTAGAGAGGATTTTGCGTAATGTTTCTAAGGATAATAAGCAGTTTGTTCAGTCTCAGCTTGATAAGTTGTATGATGATTTTATGAGGTATCTGGATTATTGGAATGAGAAGTATTATAGGAATAGTTTTGTAGATGGCTCTCAATTAGTTATGGGGTGTTTTGAAGAATAGATAAAATACCAGAGGAATTAATTTTCTTCTGGTATTTTTTATCTTAATTAAATACCTAATATATTTTCTATATGTTGATTCATTAAATTTCTTCTAAGGTTAATTCTTTGTGAATTAATTGTTTCTAAAAAGAAAGTATTCTCTTCATTAGATTTGTTTATAATTTGTATTAGTCTAATTAAATTTTCTCTTCCTATTTTATTCAAATTTTTAAGAGTATTATCGGCATTTTCATTTGGATAATAAGTCAAAAATTTTAAATATTTTGCAATTAAATA
>ERZ780149.3561-NODE-3561-length-12892-cov-2.699151_pt1 | contig 12892 bp, 19 predicted proteins | sample MGYA00511367_ERZ780149 | MGnify/ENA primary metagenome ERZ780149 (study PRJEB29588, sample SAMEA2153852) | human gut metagenome | biome: human gut; feature: human-associated habitat; material: faeces | place: Denmark | collected 2008/2010 ...
AAATTATGGTGTACCCGGTATCCTATATTACATAGACTTAGTAAAAAACGATTGAGGAAAATCCTCATGGATTAGCGAAATAATTTAAGGACGTATTTTACCATTACGGTAATATGCGTCCTTTTTTGCGTCCCGTCTTTTGCTGGGTCTATTTATTTGCAAAAGAAAGGTGGGTAGAAAGTAAACGTAGTGGCTGAGAATGCCGAATTTAAAGGAGGAAAAAACGATGAGTATTTTATTAGACAAACCGGTTAAAAGGACAAGCATGACAATTTGGGTGCCTCGTGAGAGCTGGATGTTCCTGCAGGCGCGGATGCAGCAGGAGAGAATGGGCGTGGAACTTTCGGTAAACGCACGTAAAAGGCTAAATCAATCTTTTACAGATTTCTCACATGAGGGAAAAAAACAACTTAAAGATGGTGACTTGGGTGGTTGCATTGGAAGTCCGGAAAATGCCTGGGAAGAAGGTAGGTGGACATCCTGGAGCTGCGAGGACATGAAAAAAATCCTGGATGCAGCGGAACTACCATGGGAACCAGGCGAAACCATAGAATATTTTGAAATATAGGAGAACCAGCATGGAAAAGATAGATTATGAGAAAGAATTCCTGAGTATCTATAATAAGTTCAATCAGAAATATTCTAAATGGGAAGTATGGAAAGACTTTTTATATCTTTCGGCCGCATCTATGGCGAATACGGTGAAAACTACAGAATGGCAGCAGCGGGAAGAACGTTATCTGCAGACGATTGGCAAATATGAAAAAGAGTATCAGGAAATGATGCCAAATCTGTTTGCGGTGACTGCAGCAGCACTGGACGATAATCCGGAACAGGATTTCCTGGGAAAACTGTATCACCGAATTGGTCTGGAGCAGGAGCAGAAAGGGCAGTTTTTTACACCGTACCATATCTGCGAATTTATGTCAGAAATAAATTATGCAGGGGATGAGATGCTTGATGCGAAAACGGGTAAAAAATATATAACGGTAAGTGATCCGGCCTGCGGAGCAGGTGCTATGTTGATTGCATTTGCAAATACAGCAAGGAAACACAAGATAAATTATCAGGATAAGGTACTGTTTGTGGCTCAAGATATAGATGAAACAGCTATGTTAATGTGCTACGTTCAGTTATCATTGCTCGGATGCAATGCTGCAGTCATAAGAGGAGACAGCCTGGCCAAGCCCGGATTTCATCCGGATAATGATGTGTGGTTTACACCGATGCTGTATCTGAAATGGGAAAAGTTTAGAGGCTTTTTTGAAGGTACAGAAGAAGCAACCCAGCAGATCAGCATGAATCCGTTAGATATGAAACAGTTTGTCGAAGAAGCAAGCGGTCAGATGACGCTTGCTATTTAATTGTATATAAGGAGCGTTAGATGAGAATTATTACATATGGAACAGAATTTGATAACAATATGAGACTGAAATTGGTCCAAGAAAAATGTATTATTTATGGGAAAGAAAGTGCTCTGGATTCACCAAAGAAAATAGTGCGGGTCATGAATGAGGTTTTTGGGCTGAACCGAAAAGCAGAAGAATTCTTATATTTGATTACCTGCCTCAAGGATAATCCTACAGGCTTTTTTGAAATCTCCCATGGAAGCGTAGATTACGCACAGGTAAGAATTGCGGATGTGTTGAAAAGGGTGTTGCTGAGTGGTGCAGTAAATTTTATTATTGTCCATAACCATCCTTCCGGAAATCCGAATCCATCTATTGCAGATCTGGATTTTACAAGAACACTTCAAAATGGAGCTTCTGTCTTGAGTATCAATTTTTTAGATCATATCATCTTAGGAAATCCCGATTATTTCTCATTTAAGGAAAAAAATATGTTGATGGAGGAATAGCATTGAATGCAGAAAAGGAAGTAAGGATCATAGTGAAAAATGATGATCAAGTGGGAAAAATCATCAAATGGTACCAGGATAATAAACAGATGTTGGATGCAGAGAAATTTGTGATACCGTTTCAGTCTGGCAGTATTATATTGCCGGGAGAAATCGTTAGCTTTGAAGCAAAGCAATATGGGTTGATTGAGCTGTGTCTGCAGATAAAAAACGGGAAAAAAGTTTTGATGTGGGATTACGATCCGGCAACAGGAACTATATTAAATCACAGGTTTCCAGCCAACATGAATCATGTGCAGCGGAAAAAAATGATTGATGTCATGGTCAGGGAGAATACAGATGTAATAGAATCTATCAAATACCATGCCTTGATGAAATTTTCCATTCACTATAATGCAGCAATAGAAGTGAAAGGGCAATCACTTGGAAAATATGGTGAAGCTCAAGAAAAATTGTCAGGTAAACCAGCAGCTCTGAATGGAAGAATCTATTTACTGATGGATTTCCCAGAACGTGAGGGAAATGTTGTTCAGGATAAGAGAAGGTACCACAAGCCAGAGTATGTTGTTCAGGTAAAAGGACATTTTAGAACGTATAAGAGCGGGAAAAAAGTGTGGATCGAACCGTTATCCAGATATAAGGAAAATGAGAAGGTGTAGTCCTGCTTATAGCGTCAGAATATGCTTTCCAGCCGGTAATTGCCGGCTGGAATAATGGAAAGGAAGCAGAATATGAGAACAGTGTGTATTAGCCTCAAAGAGTTGTATGAAGAAAAAGGTGCTGAGTTATTTTATGGAGGGCATATTGAGTATAGACAGGAAGGGGATACAGAATATTACGATTTGAGAAAACCCGTAGATAATTTGTATCTGGCCTGCGACGGTGAAAAATGCAGAATAATTCATGAAGATAACAAGATGGTAATATTGGAAACGGTAGATACTCAAATGAGAATTTATCTTACCCGTGAAGAATATCAGATTGCAACCTTTTCATAGGAGGAAAACAGGTATGACAATTAAAGAGTATATGAAAGCTGGGAGAGTAGAAGGGGATGCATCCACGCTGAAAAGAGTCGCCTGCGTAGATATTGCATTTATCAATCGCAAAGGAGAACGGGATGAAACACAGCTGACAGTAACACATCACCTGCTTACAGAAGCGGGAAAGGAAGAGCTGTCGGAACTTTTCTCATCGCTGGTTGCAGAACTTAACGCTTGTAAAACTAAGATCATGTATATTGGTGTTGTTGCATCTGCAGATACGGAAGAAGAATTACATGAACTAGGATATTAAGGAGGAACATCTTATATGAAAGCGGTTAGAATTGAGTGGGATACAGATGGAGATAACGAAGCGTTGGCGTTTCTTCCGGAAGAAATAGAACTTCCAGAGGGAGTGTCTGATGAGGAGTCGATTTCCGACTATATTTCAGAACAAACCGGATTTTGCCATAGAGGATATGTGTTGTCAGTATAAATTTATACCTCAAGTAAAGCGGAAAAAAACATTGAGTTTTGCCTGTAAAATAGGTATACTAAAGTAAAAGATAAGCCAACACAGTTGAAAAGCAACATCTAAAAAGCTAAATAATGTAGTAAAGGGGAGTATTCATGGATACCGAAGTCAAGAATACAATCTCTGCGGAAGAGCAGGAAGCACAGTATGATGCCAGTGCAAAACGTCTACTTGGTCAGAAAATTATATTGGCGCATATACTGGTAAGCACAGTAGATGATTTTAAAAACATGACTCCGAAAGAAGCTGCTGAGTGTATTGAAGGAGATCCGAAGATTGGGAGTATTCCTGTAGAGCCTGGACATACTAATCAGAAGCATAATGGAGGAAAAATAGCAGGTCTGAACGGAGAGTCGGCAGAACATAATGAGGGGCTGATTCGTTTTGATATTGTATTTTATGTACGATTGAAAGATGGATTATCGCAGATCATCATCAATGTAGAAGCACAGAAAGACGAACCCAGTAAATATCAGATTATCAATCGCGCTATTTTTTATGCCAGTCGATTGATTTCCTCACAGAAGGAACGGGATTTCGTCAATAGCGAATATGATAATATAAAAAAGGTATATTCCATTTGGGTCTGCATGAATATGCGTGATAATACCTTAAATCATATCCATTTGACGGATGACAAAAAAATTGGTTCCTATACTTGGGATGGAAAGCTGGATCTGTTCAATATTGTGATGATTGGACTTGGTGTGTCGATTCCGGAACATGATGAAACATATGAACTGCATCGACTTTTAGGAGCGCTGTTGTCTATGGATTTGACAGCAGAAGAAAAGTTAAATATCATGAAACAAGAGTATAAAATTCCGATGGAACAGAAATTAGAGGAAGGAGTGAAAGTTATGTGCAATTTGAGTCAGGGAATAAAGGAAGCTGGCATTGCTGTTGGCGAAAAACGTGGTATGGAAAAAGGAATTGCAGAAGGTATCCGAGCAACGGTTGAGATTTGCCAGGAAGATGGAAAAACCTTAGACTCCACATCTATGAGGATCAAAGAAAAGTTTTCCCTATCTCCGGAGGATGCCACAAGATATGTAAAACGGTTTTGGAAGTAAATTACAAGCGGAGAGCAGGATAGGAGAGGCTATGGTGAAAACATATATTGTTAAAAAAGGCCAGAAACCTACGGAAGAGCAAATCAGAGCAATCAAGGAAGCGAAAAAGCATCCAATTACATTTGATAAGGATTGTGAAGAGCTTTCTCCAGCGATGCAGAAAGCATTCCGCTGTGCTGTCATCCAGAGAAACAGAAGAATACATGAAGAAAGGACATGACATTAACTTGTATTTTAGGCATCATTGTATGATGCCTAAAAAAATTGACAAATTTCATAATTGTGATAATATGAGAGTATAGACTTTTAATCACTAAAAAAATTGCGAAATAAACACAGGACGGACTATGCAAATAAGCATATGCCGTCTTTTTTTGTGCGTTTTCTGGTGATAGGGTCTTATTTTTTACCCTAAAACAGAAAGGAGAGGAAAAAGATGGGTAAAGGCTTTGAAAGCACTATATTTTCCAGCCCAATACGAGGCAGTGGAGGTGATGCAACTTATCGGGGGAATTGCTGCCCTGGCATTATTGAGAAATTTATCGAGCAGTACGATATGAAATATCTCTCGGATTATGCTATTGGCAGTGGAACAACCGTAGATGTATGCAACCGTAAACACGTAAATGGGTATTGGACCGATTTGCGTTTGGGATTTGATCTCCTGAACGCAGATATCCCGGATGTTCCGGAGAATATCTTTTACCATCCCCCCTATTGGAACATGAATGGAAAGATCATTTATTCCAATACAGAGTATGACTGGAGGGAAGTAAGAGATAGGTACGGATATGATCCGCGGCTTTCGGATCTGTCCCAGATAAAATCATGGGATGAATTTGTAAAACAGTTGAACAGGACTGTTATGAAGCAGTTTGCAGCTCTACAAAAGGGTGGCCATATGGGAATCCTGATGGGTGACATCAAAACAAGAGGTAAACTTTTTTCGATGCTGCTTGAAATCTGCAAACCTGGGACCGTAGAGCAGGTGATTGTGAAAACACAACATAACTGTGTGTCAGATCAGACCCATTATGCGAAAGCCTCTTTCATCCGGACGGTACATGAGTATCTTTTGATTCTGAGAAAAGATTTTCCGTATATTCTGGACTACCAGATGGTAAAAACGGAAAAGCTGGATATTCGTAATTCGGCTTCGGCAACATGGAAAGATGTAGTGGCTGCAGCGTTGGGAAAGATAGGAGCGCCGGCAGAATTGAAAATGATTTACGATGAGATCGAAGGGTATAAGCGGTGCGATAGCAACCGGTTTTGGAAAGAAAAAATTCGGCAGACATTACAACGGTATCCATGCTTCAGACAGAATGATACTACCTGGGAAATTGTAAATGCATAAAAGAAATGGAGAAAACGAGTATGATGACTTATGAAGAATTCAAGGGAAAGATGATAAACAGCATCAAGGAATATTTACCTGCGAAGTACAGCGAATTTGATATTTTTGTGGTGAGTATACAGAAGATAAATCAAAAACTGGATGGGTTAAGGATAAAAATTCCTGGAGCAAAGACTTGTCCCACGATTTATATCAATGATTTTTATGATGCTTATGCGAAGAAAAATGATTTTGAATGGGTAATGCGTGGGGCAGCAAAGATCATAACCAGAATAGAGTCCTCAATGCCGCAGAAAGAAACAGAGGTACAGGACTTTATGTATAATGCATCCTCAAATGTAGAACTGTTCCGTCGGAATGTAGTATTTGAACTGGTGAATACAGAGATGAATGAGGAACTGCTAAAAAGGGTGCCATACAGAAAATTTAATGATTTGTCTGTCGTTTACAGATGGATATACGATGTGGGAAGTAATGGACAAAGTGGAATTCTGATCACAAACGAATTGGCGAAACAGTATTCCATGAGTGAAACAGATCTTTATGAGAATGCCCTGAAAAATACGAAAAGGCTTTTCCCTATTAACATTGAATCAATGCGAGAATTTACAGAGAGGATATTGGGTGCAATTTTTCCATCTGGAATGATGAGTTTGATGCAGGAAGATATGGGGCCAATAGACAGCATGTGGATACTATCCAATATCGTACACACAAATGGAGCCACAGCATTACTTTATCCGGAGGTTCTTGATGAAGTAGTAAAACTTGCAGATTCAGAGCTGTTGCTGCTGCCGTCATCCAGGCATGAGATAATTGCAGTTTCTGTGGAAGCTTTGAAAATGACAGGGCAAAAGACGGAAGAGGTAAAAAGAATGGTGCATGAGATAAATATGGAGCATGTTCCGCTGGGAGAACAATTATCGAACGAAGTATACCTTTATGGCAATACCAGAGAGGTTACGTTAGCAAATCCATTTAGGTGAAAAGGAGAAACAAATAATGAATACAAAAATTGAATATTTATATCGAGATGCTTCAAATTATAAGAAAATAAATCAGGTAATAGTATCAGGCACTTTTGATGAAGCGCAAAAGGAAAGTATTCGGGATTGCTTATTTGAGGGAGAGTATTTTATCCCAAGGCAAGTAGGATTCCCGGAGACACGTTTTGATAAACTTACTGAAGATGATCATTGTTGGTTTGAACTGTCAGTAGAGAATTTTTCAGTTACGTCACTTCCGGCAGAAATTCAGATGTCAGTAGAAGATGTTGTCAATGCGTTTCTTGCAGCTAAGGATAACTGGGATGATAGCATAAAGCTGGCATAGAATGGTGGTGGACGTATGGCATATCTATTATCGGAAACATTTAAGTTCCCAAAAGATAATTTTGAAAGCATGAAATACCAACCCTATGAATTGAAACCCAATTTCAGCATGTACAGAATATATGAATGGCATAAATACTGGGATGGAAAGATTTATTTATCTTTTTCAGGAGGGCTTGATAGCACGGTACTTGGGTATCTGATATGTGAGGCATATGTGAAATATGGCTTGCCAGGAAAGATACCGTTGGTATTTTGTGATACAGGCATGGAATTTCCGGAGATCAGAGAGTTCGTTACATATTATATAGAGTGGCTGAAAGAAAAGTTTCCACAGTTGGAGTTGGAGCTTGTTAAATTGCATCCGGAACACAGTTTTCGTTGGGTGTGTGAAAATAAAGGATTTCCGATTGTCAGCAAAGAGACGGCAGGGAAGATTAAGAAATTGCGGCATGGGAAATTAGGTGAAAGATACCGGAATTATCTTTTGAATGGTGATGAGCGTGGAAAATTCGGAATGCTGTCAAAAAAATGGCAGTACCTGGCTGATACCACACGAATACCAGAGGATATTTCGGATGTGTGCTGTGAAATCTTAAAGAAAAAGCCATTTAAGAAATATGTAAAAGAAACCGGCCGATATCCATTCATGGGAATTACACAGGATGAAAGCTTCAGGCGGGAAAACCAATACAATCATACGGGATGTAATGTATATGATGGATCAACCATTAAGAGCCAGCCAATCGGTTTTTGGACAAAACAAGATATTCTGCGCTACAAAGTGGAAAAAGAAATACCTATTTGCAGCGTTTACGGTTGCTGTATCAAAAATAAGCAAGGAATTTATGTTTTGACTGGAGAACAGAGAACCGGTTGCGTTGTATGCGGTTTTGGATGCCACTTAGAGTCTGAGCCGAATAGAATACAGCGATTGAGGGCATCTGATAATGAACGACACCGGACCATGTGTGAGAGAACATTGCAGATTACCAATAATGGCGTGACCTATATGCAGGCGCTGAATGATTGTGGTATACCGACTACAACATGGGAGTTGGAAGGCCAGATGAACATTTACGATTTCCCGGAATTTTTACCAGATGCAGAAAATATCGGGTGAAAATAAAGCGGGTGAGAGAAAATCTCTTATGTAAGGAGAAAGAGCTATGAAAATAGAAAAAATTCATATTTATAATGAAGAAAACAGTAAGAGCGGAGGCCCAGAGGCAACATTGATCCGAGGGTGTGAATTTCTGGATGACCTCAAAGACAAAGATGGAAGGTACCCCAAAAAGGAGATTGCATATTGTCGAGCATATTACAAGGGACAATGGTGGAGAACCTGGTTTTCAATACAAGAATTGTCTGATCGGAGCTTGGGTGAAGAGATAGACTCATTTGTGGATGCATTTTTTGAAAGAAGAGAATTTTATGATCTGGATACATTGAACGAGTTTTGCCGCAATCATGCAGCTGCTACGATGGATCCAACAGAATATAATCTTTTTTCAGATACAGAGCATTTCAACATATGGATCAGATTGATTACCAGATCCAATGATTACAATGTGTACCTCACATTTTTAGAAAAATAAGATTTGATCGAGGAGAGCTGGAAACGGCTCTCCTTGCTTTATTTTACAAAAGGTGGAACCAAGTATGAGTAAAAGAGTAGAAGGGCGTTATTGCTATAAATGCGGCGTTCAGATGAATACCTGGGATGTGCGCTTGACCAATATCTTTAAAGTGTATGATACTTGCGAAAGCTGTTTCTGCAAAATATATGATATGGATCAGGACACATTCAGAAATTATATGGATAAATATCTGGATGAGCGGCCATGCCAAGGACTGTGAGGCTGATATGAGAGAATATAATAAGTTGACAAAAGAATTGCTGGCCGAGGGATATTCAGCAGAGTGTCATCCGGATTATGTTATGGTAGGAAACACCTGCCCGGACAAGGATAATCCATTAAGTAATTTAGATGGTGGATTCGTATATGTACGTTCTCATGTTAGCAAGATGACCTTTCGGACACCTTGCGGATTGCAATGCAAAGGTGAGAGTTGTATGTCAAGTCTGGAACTGGAAGGAATTGAGTGGACCTTCGAAAATGATATGGCGACTGTGCAGTGTCCATATCGAATAGCAGTATGTGAGGATAAACACGAATCTTTACCATGTACCGGTGTGATAAAGACCTGGTGTAATGTACATCAGGTAGATGAACCGTATCAATATGAAAATAGTCTCGAACAAGTGGAAGAACTGGAAGAAAAAAGAATAAGCGAAGACAAGCGTGAATTCATAGAGGACAGGAAGGGAAGAGCTTGCGAGCATCATATGTATTACGATCCGGATCAGCGGGCCTGGACAATGCGGTATCGTCCTCAAATATGCGCTCAAAATAACTGCCGTGGCTACTGCCCAATTTTAGGAAAAGAACTGGATAAAAAAAGAGGAAATGTTTTTTATGATTTGAAAACTACTTATTTGCGGACAGATTTGAATGGAACTCTGTTTGAAGGACAGGTAGATTCTCATATTGAAAAAGGCAGAAGAGTGTTTCAAAGACCAGTCAGCCTGGATATTTGCAGAAGCTATGAAAAGCTGTGTAAGGCAGAGCTGGAAGCGAGTATTCGCCTGAAATACCATAGCCAGTATGCGGAATTTCATCATGAAAAATTTGAAATTGATATCTTGAATATCCGCTCTGAATGTCGGGCCAGCAGGGATTTACTGGAGGATCTGGAAAATCTGAAACAAGGAATAAAAATATCTTTCTATGAGGAAAACGAACAATGGAAGCAAAAACAAAAGAAAGAGGCTCGGAGAGTGGCGCAAAAAAAGAAGCAAGAACACTTTGAAAGACAAATCCTAAAGAGTGGCTATGCATCTCAAACGAGAGAAATGCAGAAAAAAATCGAAAAGATTCTATCTGCAGAGCGAATCCGGGAACTGGAAGCAGAGTATGAAAAACGGATAAGAGCTGAACGGGAACGTCCGGTGCAGCTCAATTTGTTTGAAATGTTGTAGTGGAAAATGAAAAAGGTCGTGGATGTAACACGACCTTTTTCATGTAAAAATCAGTTGGGATAGTCTGTTTCACCAGAGAGAAGGGATTCCCTGAGTTCTCGTTTGTATTTGTAAAATGTATTCCTGGCGATACCGGTTAATTTCATGCAATCGTTATCATGTAGAGTTCCACCGAAATCAATGGAGTGTTTGAGAATTTCAGCTTTTTTCTCGAGGCTTTTTTTGGTGGTAAGCTTCCGTCCTGGAACACCGCCAATTTGCTTACCGTTGAGGCGGGCGGTTTCAATTCCCTGGCGGGTTCGCGTATGTAAATCGCTGACTTCTTTTTCAGCCTGCTCAAAGGCAATGCGAATTTGTTCTTTGGCCAAATCCATCATTAACTCGTTCATAGCGTCGATCATGGTCTTGGCAAATTTATCTGCAGCCGGATTACCTGTGGTGAAATATATATTGATTCGCTGCTGCAGTGCTTGCTTGTATACAGCGGTATTTACATGCGGTTCATTCAAGAATTCAAGTACAAGTCCTTTCTTGAATAGTTTTTCATATTCTTCACAACCCTCATCGGCGCAGCGGGCCATTCGTGAGACGGAATCAAAGACGATTCTATCGCCGGGTTCTGCAAGGCGTATAATTTTATCAAGTTCCTTCCGGCCCTGGAACATGGTACCGGTAAATATTTCACGCACAATGATCGCATCCGGATAACGGGCCAGTATGTTTCTTTCCTGACGTTCAATATTCTGAGTAGGTCTGGATATTCGGCAATAGCCAAAAGTCTTCATAAAATCCTCTTTTCTAATATTAAAATGAATGTTCGTTCGTTTTGGTACTAATATTTTATATCGGAAAAAGAGAAAAGTCAATAAGTTTTGATACTATTACGACATACATTCATTTTGATACGAAAGGCAAAGAAAAATTGCGTTGCTTGCAAGTAGGGAAGACACCCTATATAATGTAGGCGAACCAGAATTACAGAATGTGTTCCGGAATAAAGAAAAGGAGACAAAAGAGAAGTGAATTTCAGATTTAAGTTGAAGGAAAAGCATAAACGGTTGCTCGTTATATGCGGTGTAGCATTGGTCGTGTTTCTCTCGGCAAAAGGAATTCGGCAATGGCTGGTGGTTAAAGATATGACTGCAGAAGAAAAAACAATTTACTACGAACAGAAGCAAGAGGAAAAACAGGGATACCGCTGTATGTCCTCGCATCAGCTGACAGAGGAAGAGGCAGTTTTAAGGGATTTGTTTCAGTATCTGAAAGCGGGTAATACGATTGAGGCATGTAAGATTATGGATGTGCCGGATACCTTTGATACAGAGACTTATAATCAATGGTTGAAAAGCACAGGGATTCAGCCTCTTTTTGCTTATGATTTGTCAGAGATAGGTATACTGGACCGGCAGGAGGAACGGGAAGAGACAGTTAATTACAAGTCAGTCACATATGATGAACATGCGTACTATATTTTTTTTACAGGGGATAATACGGTACGCTGCAGGTTTGTGTATCAACCGGAAGACGAAGTGATGCGGTTTGTTCCGGATTCTGGGATTATAGAAAATTATGAATTAGAGTCTCCGTCCAAGAATCTCTATGAATATAGTGCAAATGTGGAGGAAGATAAGGATCTGGAACAGTATTTGGTTACGACAATTGAGCAGCCGTATCTTTCAGAAGAAAAATGGTCTACTACATGGTATAAGTTTGAATTCCCAAGATTTTTAAATTGTACACCGCATTTTCTTATTGCATCAGAGCTGGGGACTTTTGAAACGGAATATGTGGAACAGGAGTCTTCGACATCTTCCTCTGCAGAGCCGTATCATACGGTCCTTGCAATCATCCCGGATGAAACCGTCAATGAGATTTTGGATCAGGCCAATAATAGCTTGAAAAATATTTATACGCTTTTACAGGCACAGGCCAGTGATGCAGAACTTGGAAAATACCTCTTATCGGGTAGCATTCTGGAAACATGTTCGCAGAGTAACCGGAACTACGATGAGATCTACGAGAAGCTGCAGACAGTGATGGACTGCAATTTGTATTATAATAAAGAAGCTTCGGGAACACTTCCGGTCGAATATAATTGTAGGCTTGCAGAAAATGACGGCGTGATCATAAAAGTAAATGCATCAGTGAATACGACATTGGGGGAGTGCAGAAAAGTAACAACATTGCATTTAAGGTACATGGATGATACGTGGAAAATTGTTGATATGGATACCACCAACGCAAATAATCTGTTTGTGGACATTTCTACGTTTGATCCGCAATGGTAAAATGGAAAAGCAAAAATGAGTGAAAATTATGGTGAATGTATGGGAAAGTTATTAAAATCTGATTATACTAAGATAATGCAAAACAGGCTCGGAATGTCTAAAAAAGAAGTTGAGCAGGTTTTGAAAGTACAGGAAGAAATTTTACTGGATGCAGTAAAAGGTGGGAAAAAAGTTATTTTTCTGGATTTGGAACTTTTGAGATAAGGTATTATAAAGGCAGAACGAAGAAAAAAGGTCTGGATCTGAAGGAGCCGACGAGAGGTAAGTCGCATGTTCACCTCAAATTTAAAATGAGTAATGCCTTGGAAAAGTATCTCTGTTCAGAAAAAAATTGAATTACAGTAATTGCAAGTGTATTCGGTTGAACTATTTGGCGGGCAGGATACTTGACAAAATTTGCCTGGACGATATAATAGAACCATAG
>ERZ780149.3568-NODE-3568-length-12873-cov-4.457560_pt1 | contig 12873 bp, 12 predicted proteins | sample MGYA00511367_ERZ780149 | MGnify/ENA primary metagenome ERZ780149 (study PRJEB29588, sample SAMEA2153852) | human gut metagenome | biome: human gut; feature: human-associated habitat; material: faeces | place: Denmark | collected 2008/2010 ...
GAGAGGGCTTCACCCTTTTTTGATAAATAGCAGAAGCGCCGCCCATCCGGGCGGCATTTCTTTTTTTTGATTACATGGCCACGCCCTGGCCGCAGGCCAGGTCGCAGATGGCAGCGGCGGCATTCTGGGGGAACTGTTCCTCCCGGCGGCGCAGCATGGCCGTGGGGTCAATGGCCCCGGAAATCACGCCGGACAGCAGGGGCGTCAGCTCCTCGTCGTTTTCCACCGCCAGAGCATAGCCACGGCCCGTCATAAAGCCAATATTGCGGCTTTCGCAGCCGGGGACAGCATTGAGATACAGCAGCGGCGTCCGGGAGGCCACCGCCTCGGCGGTGGTAAGGCCCCCGGCCTTGGAGATCAGCAGGTCCGACGCCTGCATATAGGCGCACATCTGGTCCGTAAAGCCCAGGACCCGGACCCGGGGATTGTCCACGAAGTCGTCGATCATCTGGCGATGCATCCGCTGGTTGCTGCCGCACACGGCCACCAGCATGTCGTCGTGGCCCAGCAGCCCGGCAATGCAGGCGGCGGTGGAGCGCAGGGGGCCTGCCCCCATGCTGCCGCAGGCCAGGGTGAACACGTGGCGGCAATTGTCCAGACTCAGCTGCCGCCGGGCGGCGGCCCGGTCCGGCATACGGCAGAACTGCCGCCGGATGGGGATACCCGTAGCGTAAATGCGCTCCCGCGGCAGACCGGCCGCCTCAAACTCCGGCGTCAGCGCCGGATGGGGGATGCAGATGCCATCCAATTGCAGCTCACCCACGCCGGGGGAGCAGGTGAAGTCAGTAGCCACGAACCAGGCGGGCATCCGCAGACCGTAGCTGCACCGCAGCTCCGTCATCATCATGGCCGGAAACACATGGACGCAGATGGCCGCGTCGGCTCCCAGATCCATCAGCGCCTCATACAGGGGGCCAATGCCCCGGATGCTGTTTTCATACAGCAGGGGAGAGGGGCGCTTTTCCTCCCGGCGGTAGCCGGCGCCGTACAGCTTGGGGGTGTAGCGATAGGCGAAATCGTGGCCCCGGCTGATAAGGTCCGCAGCGCCCTTGGGCAGAAAGTCCAGGGTGTTGTAGGTTTTGCTCTCGTGGCCCCGGGCGGCCAGCTCCTCCGCCAGGGCGGCGGCAGCGGCGTTGTGTCCGCCGCCGGTGTTGCAGGAGAGAATAGCAATTTTCATAGATTCTTCTTTGTCTCCTTCTCCGCCAGTCGAAGCAGGCGGGGGCGGTTATAGCGTTGGATCAGGATAAAGCTCACGTTGCCCAGCAGGTTGTACACCAGCCACAGCAGCCAGGACCACACGCTTTTCCACAAAAATAGCATGCCCACAGACAGAACGATGAGCCAGCAGTGGACGCACTCGGCCACGCAGGTCTCCTGTACCAGGGACATGGGGTCAGCCGCCGACAGCTTCTTTTTCACCATGTCCGGCATCAGGCGGCTCATGTCCGGCAGACGGTCCTTCCAGCGGCGGATGTGCAGCTTGTTATATACCCGTCCGCCCTTTTCCCAATCCCGGCACCGGTAGGGGGCCTGATGGGGGTCAAACCAGCGGCGGGGCAGGGCCTGTCCCACCGGGTGGGCCAGAACGCCCAAGGCCGCCGCGTACAGAGCGGCCCGCCAAAAACCGTGCATGCGCTGTCCTCCATTCGTGTATTACAGCACATCATACCAGATATAGGGATAAGAATCAAGCACTTGGACGAAAAATGTGTAATACTTTGCCTGACATGGATGACTTTTTGCACCTGTCAAGAAGAATTGTCTGAAACAAGCAAAACCCTCGGCGCATCGCACCCGCATTTTCAGAACTTTTATAAAAGCTCTGAAAATGCTTTTGCTCTTGTCAAAAAGGATTTTTGACAAGCTCAAAGCCCCCGGTGCCGTACACCGGGGGCTTTGCTTATTGGAAAATTGGGTTAGGCAACGCGCTTGCCCTTATAGCGAGGAGTAACCGCCATGGCCACCAGGCCGCAGCCGCACAGACCCGCCAGGGCGAACCACAGAGCCGCACCCTTGTCACCGGTCTTGGGACCGTTGTTGCCGGTATTGCCGTTGTCGCCGGTGCTGCCGCTGCCGCCGGTGCTGCCGGAGTCGCCGCCCTGACCGGGCTGACCGGGCTGACCGGGCTGACTGGGCTGACTGGGCTGGCCGCTTCCTCCGGCGTCACCGCCGGAGCCGCTGCCGGTTTGCTTCTGGCCGCAGACAGAGCACACGCCGTTCACATAATCGTGGGCGCCGAAGCCGTCCTTCTGGCTGTTGTCGGTGACGGTGCAGCCGTCGGCCAGGCAGTCATGCCAGTGATTCACGCCGTCAGAGGACCAGGTATCGGACCACTGATGGGTATGCTCCTTCACCAGGGGCTTGTCCTCAGCGCTGTACATGCGCCACAGCTGGGTGCCGTAGAAGGGATTGGCGGTGCCCATATACACGCCGTTCTCGGTGGAGCAGATGGTGCGCAGGCCGTGGTTGGAGCCGTCGCCGAAGCCGTCCCGGGTGATGGCGTCGAAATTCACGCCGTCCTTGGACACCAGCAGGTCAAAGCCGTTCTCGCACTGCTGGGCATAGTAGTTGCAGCCGAAGTAGTACACAAAGTTGTGGATCGTGTCGTCATACACGGCCTTGTCCAGGGCGGCAAAGATGGCCTTCACGGCGCTTTGCAGGTCATCCTTCAGGCCCTGGGTGTCGGCGCTGCACATAGCCACGCCGGTGACCTGGGCGTATTCCTGGGCAAAGCTTGCGCTGTCCAGCTTCACGCCCAGCAGGTCGAACACCTTCTGCTTGAAGGCCTCATACTCCTCCAGCATGTTCCGGTAGCCGGGCACGGGATTCTTGTCAGCGGACATATCCGTGGCAAAGCCTGCCAGCATCTGATACAGATGGGCGGTATACTTGGTAAACAGGACCTTGTCCAGGAACCAGGTCAGATACTTGTTGTCGTGCTGCTGCAGAACCTCCAGCACGGCGTCCTTCAGCATATCGGCCCGGCCGCTGATGTCGGCATAGTCCATATTGGCCACCTGACCGTCGGTGATCTGGGTGAAATGATAGGTCAGAGTGGAGGTGTCATAGGTGCCGATGTACAGCTCACCGTTGTGCTCGCCGTAGCGCCAGATATACTGGTTGGAGTTGTTGCCCAGACCCGCGCCCAGGTTGCCGATGGGGCCGTCGGGGAAATAGGGGTTGTCGTCCTTACCGGCCACCTGCTGGAAGTTGCCGTCGGCGTCCATGCGGTACAGATAGATGGAGTGGTCCAGATCGTTGTACAGCAGCTCGAAGTTGCCGGAGGCGGGGATCTCCGCCAGGTCCAGCATGGGATCGTTGTAGGTGCCCAGGTACAGATAGCCGTTGTACACCCACATGTTGCAGCTCATGGAGTAGTTGATGCCCAGGCCGAAGTCGTAGCCGCTGGTGCCGTGGTCACCGATGACCTGGGTCCAGGTGAAGCTGCCGTCCTCGTGCTTGTCGCCGCGATACATGGCAAAGCCCTGCTTGTTGATGTGGCCGTCGATGGACTTGTCGGTGACCACGGTGACGTACATGGAGCCGTTATACTCGATGATGTCCCAGATACCGCCGCCGTTGAGGCCGTCGGTCTTCATAACGGCGGGCAGGCCGTCAAAGTCGTCCTGATCTGCCACACGCCGCCAGGAGCTCAGACCCGCGGTGGGATCGGAGCTGGCCACGATGATGCCGCCGGGGTACCCTTGCCGTCGTAGTTGTCCGTGGCCAGGCACATATAGATCTCGTCGTCAAACACCAGCAGGCCGTGAACGCCGTTGGACACGCCCTGGGTGTAGTTGATGTTGTGATAGGCGATGGAGCACTCGTTGGTCTCAGGGTCCACCTCGATGAGGGTGGCCGTGGGGCTGCCCATACCGGCAAAATAGATCTTGCCCTTGAATTCAAAGGCCATGCGATAGCCGGCCAGATAGTTCACGCCCTTCAGATAGGGGGGATAGCCGGGGAAGATGTCGGGGTAATCCTTCAGGATGTCCCGCTCCCGGAAGATCACCTGGGCCTCGCCGGTGTAGCGGTTCACAGCCATGATCACGGGGGTCCACTGGGACATGGGGGTTTCGTCGAAGGTGTCCGTGCCGAACATGACCTTCACAAAATCTGCCGCGGCCCGGCTGGTGTCCACATTCTGATCCAGCTTGCCTTCCTTCTTCATGGCGTCCAGGGACGTCTTGACGTTGTTGTGATAGATGTAGTAGGTGGAGTTATAGCAGGTGCCGATGTAAACGTAGTCACCGGCCTCAGCCATGGACCAGGAGTAGCTCTGACCCCGGTCCTGCAGATCGCCGGTCAGAATGCCGTCCACCTCTCCGGCGCCCAGCGTGGGGTGGGAGACCTTGTCGATGGTGTAGCCGCCCTTGGAGTAAACACCCTGCTCCAGGGGCTCGTAGCTGATGGTGTCGTCATCATTGCGGACGGCGACTGCCAGTGCGCCGCTGACCAGGCTGACCGTCATAACCAGAGCCAGCAGAACAGCGGTGCAGACTTTGAACGCTTTGTGCATGTTATCCCGCTCCTTTAAAACAATTTGTCTGTCCTTGCACGAAAAACACTTTATCTATAATATGTGCGCCAGCAGACACACAGTAATTTAACATAATTCGCATCCTTTTACAATAGATAACATCTGAAAAATACAATAATTTCTGCTTATAACAGAAAAAAGAACGGGAGATGACGGCGCTTTTTGCGAAGTTTTCCTATAAAGGCAGCGAAATGCGGAAAATTTTGCCCAAAGGCGGTTGCCAAAGGGCGGCAAGAGGTGGTAAAATAAATGTATCCTATTCCAACCGGCGGCGGCCACTCCACTTTTTGGCCCCCTGCCGGAAAAACAAAGGAGGAACAAGGTCCCGCTGAGACTGGCGGTGCGGCAGTGTGGAGACCTGCCGTAAGGCGCTGCGGCTTTGCTGGGCGCGAGACCGTTCCCTGCGGAGGCAGAACGGTTACAGTCTGTGCATATGGCAGAGGTCATTCTGAAAAACCTCAAGAAGGTGTATCCCAACACCGAAAAGAAGAAAAAGGCCAAGAAGGGCGAGCCCGAGAAAAAGACCAGTCTTCAGATCACCGATGAGGGCGTTGTGGCGGTGCAGGACTTCAACCTGCACATTGCGGACAAGGAGTTCATCGTTCTGGTGGGTCCCTCCGGCTGCGGCAAGTCCACCACGCTGCGGATGATCGCCGGTCTGGAGGACATCTCCGGCGGCGAGCTGTACATCGGCGGCAAGCTGATGAACGACGTGGAGCCCAAGGACCGGGACATCGCCATGGTGTTCCAGAGCTACGCCCTGTATCCCCACATGACCGTGTATGAGAACATGGCCTTCTCCCTGAAGCTGAAAAAGCTGCCCAAGGACGAGATCGACCAGCGGGTCCGTCAGGCGGCAGAGATCCTGGACATCACCCAGTATCTGGACCGCAAGCCCAAGGCCCTGTCCGGCGGCCAGCGCCAGCGTGTGGCCATCGGCCGCGCCATCGTCCGCGACCCCGCCGTGTTCCTGATGGACGAGCCCCTGTCCAACCTGGACGCCAAGCTCCGCAACCAGATGCGCGCCGAGATCATCAAGCTGCGGGAGCGCATCGACACCACGTTTATCTATGTCACCCATGACCAGACCGAGGCCATGACCCTGGGCGACCGCATTGTCATCATGAAGGATGGCTTCATTCAGCAGATCGGCACCCCCCAGGAGGTGTTCGACCACCCTGCGAACCTGTTCGTGGCGGGCTTTATCGGCGTGCCCCAGATGAACTTCTTCGACGCCAGGCTGTCTCGCCGGGACGGCAAGTACACCGTCACTGTGGGCAGCATTACCGTGGAGCTGTCTCCGGAGAAGCAGCAGCGTCTGGCCGCCCATAACGTGGCGGAGCAGGACGTGACCCTGGGCGTGCGCCCGGATCATATCATGCTGTGCGCCGACGGGGTCAAGGGTACGGTGGACGTGTCCGAGATGATGGGTTCCTCCGTGCATCTGCATGTCACTGCCGAGGGCAAGGACGTGATCGTCATCGTCCCCACCAACGGCGCCGCCGCCCACTTCCCCATGGGCAGCGAGGTCAACATGATCTTCGGCGGCAACGTGGCCCACGTTTTCGATAAGACCACCGGCAAGAACCTGGAGTGGTAAATCCGGAATCCCATAGCGACAAGAGTACAGGACTGCCCCCCTCCGGCGCAAAAGCACCGGAGGGGGGCAACTTGCGTATGTCTGAATAGGATGTTATACCGGAAAAGAACGCCTTGCACCGGGAAATCAGGTGTGTTATACTATACAGAACAACACACTGGATTACTATGCGTATTTTTACCCAAGAAAGAGAGAAATCATGACCACCCAAGACTACCGCACCCGCAGACCGCTGCGCATTTTCCTGTCCTACTTCCGCCCCCACCGGGGCCTGTTCCTGCTGGATATCACCTGCGCCTTCTTCATTGCCGTCATCGACCTGGCCTTTCCCCTGATCTCCCGCACCGCCATGTACCACTGGCTGCCGGAGAAGCAGTTCTCCATTTTCTTCACGGTCATGGCCCTGGTGGTGGCGGCCTTTGTCCTCCGGGCGGGGCTTTACTTCATCGTGGGCTACTGGGGCCACACCTTCGGCATCCTGGTGGAGGCCGATATCCGCCGGGACCTGTTTGCCCATATGCAGGACCTGGGCTTCGACTTTTACGATAAAAACCGCACCGGCCAGCTGATGAGCCGCCTGACCACGGACCTGTTCGAGCTGACGGAGCTGGCCCACCACGGGCCGGAGGACCTGTTCATCTCCCTGGTCACCATCATCGGCGCTCTGGCGGTGATGTTCTCCATCCAGTGGCGGCTGGCCCTGGTGGTGTGCTGCATCATCCCCGTGTTCCTGCTGGTGGTTATGTACCGCCGCCGCCAGATGTCCCAGGCGTCCCGGGCCGCCAAGCAAAAGACCGGCGCCATCAATGCCGAGATCGAGTCCGGCCTCTCCGGCGTCCGCACCACCAAGGCCTTCGCCAACGAGGCAGAGCAGCAGCGCCGCTTCGACGGGGCCAACGAGGTGTTCAAGACCTCCAAGCGCAACTTCCATAAGGAGATGGGCTTTTTCAACGCCAGCATGGAGCTGTTCATCAGCCTGCTGTCCGTGGCGGTCATTGCCGCAGGCGGCTGGCTCATTATGAAGAACCGGCTGAACTATATCGACCTGATTACCTTCAGCCTGTATATCACCACGTTCATCAGTCCTGTGCGAAAGCTGGCCAATTTTGCCGAGATGTTCTCCAACGGCTTCGCGGGCCTTCACCGGTTTATTGAGCTGATGGCCACGGAGCCCACCATCCAGGACGCACCCGACGCCGCGGACCTGACGGACGTCCGGGGAGAGGTAGCCCTGGACCATGTGACCTTCTCCTATGACAACGGCAGCCCCGAGGTGCTCCACGGGGTGGACCTGACGGTCCGGGCCGGGGAGACGGTGGCTATCGTGGGTCCCTCCGGCGGCGGCAAAAGCACCCTGTGCCAGCTGGTGCCCCGGTTTTATGACCCCGACAGCGGCACCGTGTCCGTGGACGGCCACGACGTGCGCTGCCTGACCCAGCGCTCTCTGCGCCGGTCCATCGGCATCGTGCAGCAGGATGTGTTCCTGTTTGCCGACACCATCCGGGAAAACATCCGCTACGGTAAGCCCGACGCCTCCGACGCGGAGGTGGAGGAGGCCGCCCGCCGGGCGGGGCTGTACGATGATATTGCCGCCATGCCCGACGGGTTCGACACCTATGTGGGCGAGCGGGGCACCCTGCTGTCCGGGGGCCAGAAGCAGCGGGTAGCCATTGCCCGGATTTTCCTGAAAAATCCGCCCATCCTCATTCTGGACGAGGCCACCTCCGCCCTGGACAGCGTCACGGAATCCCGGATCCAGCATGCCTTCGACGAGCTGAGCCGGGGCCGCACCACCCTGATCATCGCCCACCGGCTCTCTACCATCCGGGCCGCCCACCGCATCCTGGTGATCCAGGACGGCTGCATTGCCGAGCAGGGGACCCATGACCAGCTGTTGGCCCGAGGCGGAGCCTACGCCCGGCTGTACCACACCCAGAATCTGGGGGAATACCATGGATAAACGCGAAATGCTGGACCGGCTTGCGGCAAACGGCGACGAGCGGCTGCTGCTGGGCCGGGTCTGGGACAAGTATGAGCAGTGCCGCCGGAGGAATCTGCCCCAGGGAACGGGCTTTCTGTCCCCGGCGGAGCAGGCGGCGGCCCAGCGGCTGCTGAACGCCCTGTCCGTCTCGGAGGGATATACCTTCTGGGGTGGATACGACGGGGCCCAGCGGCGGCAGCTGTGGTTCCTGCCGGACTGGCAGGAGGCCCCGGAGGAGGATGCCGTCCGGGTGGTCCGGGCCTCGTTTTATGAGGAGGATTCCCTGACCCACCGGGACATTCTGGGCAGTCTCATGGCCCTGGGCGTCACCCGGGAGACATTGGGGGACATTCTGGTGTTCCCCCGCTGGGCCGACGTACTGGCCACAGGACCGGCGGCGGAGCTGCTGCTGTCGGAGTGGACGGCTGCGGGCCGGGTGCGGCTGCACCCCGCGTCCCTGCCTCTGGAGGACCTGATCCCGCCGGAGGAAAGGGTGAAGCACATCCGGGACACGGTGTCCTCCCTGCGGCTGGACAGCGTGCTGGCATCGGGCTTTTCCCTCAGCCGGGGCAAGGCCGCCGAGGCCGTGACCTCCGGAAAGGTCCAGGTGAACTGGACCGACTGCCAGAAGCCGGATCGCCCAGTATCCCAGGGGGATACCCTGACCCTCCGGGGCCTGGGCAAGTGCGTTCTGGAGGAGGTCGGCAATCAAACGAAAAAAGGCAGGGTGTTCATCACCCTGAAGCGCTATCTGTAAGGGGGAACCGATGATGGATGAAAAGAAGATCGCCCGGATCAACCAGCTGGCCGCCAAGTCGAAAACGGCGGAGGGGCTGACACCGGAGGAGAAGCAGGAGCAGCTTGCCCTGCGCCGGGAATACATCGACTCCGTGGTGGGAAATCTGGCCCGGGAGCTGGATAACACCTATGTGGTGGACGAGCACGGCAACAAGCGCAAGCTCCGCCGGAAGGGAGAGAAGTAATGGCCTATTCCTATGACGACCGGGAGGGGGAGACCCGGCAGGAGCCGCCCCGCCGTCCGCCAAAAAAGAACGACAACGATTTTGGCTCCTGGGCCATTATCGCAATTTTATTCGCGGTGGCCTGGCCGGTGGGCCTTGTTGTGCTGCTGGCCAAGCTGTTCGGCGGCGACACGAAGCGCAAGCCCGTGTCCCGGCAGAATCCCGGCCTGTCCCAGCAGAATCCCGCCCCGTCCCGGCCTCGTACCGGGACAGCCTCCAGCACCCGCAAAAAGGTGACGAAAACGCCCCAATACTCCGCAAAAGGGGCCAATACCATGAAAATTGCGGGCCTGGTGCTGCTTTTTGCAGGCCTGGTGTCTATGGTGCAGGGCGTTGGCGCCGCTGCCGGAGTTCTGAGCTGGAGCCTGCTGGCGGAGCTGTTTCCCACCATGGGCCTGGCCGCCGGAGGCCTGGGACTGGTCATCGGCAGCGCCTCTATGACCCGCCGGGCCCGCCGCTTCGGCAAATATCTGGCCTGTGCCCACGGGCAGGACGCCGTGTCTCTGAAAAAGCTGGCCGACACGGCGGAGGTCCCCCAGCGGAAGGTGGAAAGGGACCTGGAGATCATGATCGAAAAGGGCCTCTGGGGCAAGAACGCCTATGTGGACCTGAGCAGCGACATGCTGTTCCGCTCTCCGGAGGCGGCGGAGGCATACTTTGCCCCGCGGCAGACCGCCCAGGAGCCGGCCCCGGCGGAGCAGGGCTATTCCGGTATCCTGCGGGAGATCCGCCGGGCCAACGACCGCATTGCCGACCCTGTCCTCAGCCAGAAGATCGACCGTCTGGAGGAGGTGGCGGGGAAGATTTTCCGCATCATCGAAAAGGAGCCCGCCAAAAAGGGCAAGGCCGGCACCTTCCTGAACTACTATCTGCCCACCACCCAGAAGCTGCTGAATTCCTACGCCGAGTTTGAGGAGGCCGGGGTCAGCGGCGAGAATCTCAACCAGGCCAAGGCCAAAATCCAGAGCACCATGGACAGCATCGTGGCGGGCTTTGAGCGGCAGCTGGATGAGCTGTACCGCGCCGACGCCATGGACATCGACAGCGATATCCGGGTCATGGAAACCATGCTCCGCCGGGACAGCGCCACCGTGGCCGACGATTTCGGCCTGGGCGGCGGCACGGCGGTGCAGCAGGAGGAAGAATAAAGACGGAAATAAGGAGGAAAAGCCCCATGAAGCGTGTTTTAGCCCTGATTTTGGCCCTGTGCATGGCCTGCGCCCTGTTTGCCTGCGGCAAAAAGCAGGCGGACCCCACGCCAGGCAGCCAGTCCTCCGCCAATACCGGGACCGCTGACCCCGGTCAGGGCGGCGGCTCTGCCGCGCCCACGGACCCCGGAACCAGTGGGGCCGGCAGCGGAAGCGGGTCCGGCGATCCGTCCGGCACCGGCAGTACCGGCACCGGCAGTACCGGCAGCGGCTGGGCCGGTACCCGGGTGGCGGTGATCTATTTCTCCTGCACCGGCAACACCCGGACGGCTGCAGAGCGCATCCGCGACCTGACCGGGGCGGATCTGATCGAGCTGGTGCCGGAGCAGCCCTATACCAGCCAGGATCTGGACTACAACGACGAGAGCTGCCGGGCCAATCAGGAGCAAAAGGACCCCGCGGCCCGGCCCCGGATCGCGGGCCAGCCGCTGGACCTGTCCCAGTATGGCACCATCTATCTGGGCTATCCCATCTGGCAGGGCACCGCACCACGGATCATCAACACGTTCCTGGACAGCTATGACCTGACCGGGAAAACCATCCGGCCCTTCTGCACCAGCGGCAGCAGCGGCATCGAGACCTCCGTGGCGGATATCCGGGCGGCTGCGCCCGGGGTGGACGTAACGGCGGGCCTGCGCATTGCCGACCCCGACGGCAGCGATGTGAAGGCCTGGGCGCTGGGTTAATAAGAGCTTGTCAAAAAAGGGCGTTGCCTTTTTTGACAAAAGAGATTTCGCTCCGACCCGTGCGTTTTCACGCAAAAATGCGCGAAAACACACTCTCTCCGCGCAAAGTATTTTTCGCGACGTACACGCCGCCGCGAAAAATGGATTGAAAACTTATTCGCGGCCTGCGGGCCGCGAACTTTGCGAGGCGTTTTTGACAGTCTGGAATAAGAGGAGCCTTGTAGGGGCCGGGTTTTACCCGGCCCGGAAGCGCCGGACCCACGGGCGGGGCAGAGCCCACGCCCATACAGTGGGGCCGCCTGTAAACGTCCGTAGGGCCCGCTGCCCTCAGCGGGCCGCATTACAAACGCTTCATATCCACGCACAAAACCCGCCTGCCGGAGGTCCGGCGGGCGGGTGCTTTTTTTTATCGGCGGGATGGGGTGCGATCGCCATCATGCCTTATTGCTTTGCCAGATCGGAGAAATAGTCCTCCAGGGCGGATTCCGCGTAAGCGCAGCAGCCGCTGTCGCAGTCCTTGGCCTGGGAGGAAATCGCTTCGGCCAGCACCGGATCGGCATCCGCCGTCATTTCCGCAAGCTGTGCGCTGTCCAGCGTGGTCCTGCCGGGTGAAAGAGTATCCTGAGCGCTCATGGTCCCGAAGCTGTCCAGAAAATACCGGTGGCCGTTTTCATCATACACGGCATACAGCACCGTGTTGTAATCGGTGATGGGGTGATACTTCTCCCCGCTGCCGTCATAATCCTTCAGGAAAACCAAAAGCTCGGTTCCGTTTATAAACAAGGGGTAGTTGGGAGAGGATGCCTCTGAGCAGCCGCCCTGCACCAGGGTGAAGTGCCGGGGAAGGTCCCCTTTATAAGACTCCTGAACGGCCGCGTCGAAGAACGTGACCCAGTTGTGCAGGTCCTCTCCCTGCCAGTCGCCCACCGTGACGCGGGCCACGGCGTCTGCCTCCTGAAAGGCGTCGGAAATGGAATAATAGCGCTCAAACATGGACCGGATCTGCATCTCCCCCCACCGGCTGGGGGGCAGAACGGGCTCGTGGGCCGCGCAGGCGGTTGCAGACAGCAGCAGGACCGCCGCCAGAACAAAAGAAATCCCTGGCCGCAAAAATGATCTGTTCACGGTGAACCTTCCTCTCTTTATGTATAATCGGCGGACAGGCGCGCGAAATAGTCCTCCAGGTCGGTCAGACGATAGAGGTCGCCGGAGGACGCAACCGGCCGGTCCGGGTCGGCCTGGGAGGGCGCAATGGCAGCCAGAACCGGGTCCTGCTTTGTCAGATTGTCCCTGATCTGAAGGAGCTGCTCCTGCCCCGGGTGCGCAACGGCCGGGCAATCGGCGGGCTGATTGATCTGACTCCATTGGGTCATCATGCCCAGGGCGTCCAGAACGTAAGACATGCCGCTGTCGTCCCGGGTTACATACATCACCGTGGAATACGTGTTTATCAGCTCATAGGCGTCCGGATACTCCACCAGGTCGTAGGTATCCCGGTACATGGACACATCGTATTTGATCAAGAACAGCAGCAGCTGATTGCCATAGGTGAATACGGGATAATTTCGGTAGGTCCAGGTGGAGCAGCCCTCCTGGGCCAGGACAAACTCATGGGGGATATCCCCCTTGTACACTTTTTGGACCGTTGTCCGGAAAAAGGTTCGCCCGGTGATCAGCTCCTCCTCCAGCCAATCCCCCACCGTAACAAGGGCCACCACCTCTGCGGCGTCATAGGCCTCCGACAGGGAGTAGGTGTGGGGAAGCATTCCTTTGGCCTCTCCCTCCCCCCACCGGCTGGGGGGCAGAACGGGCTCGTGGGCCGCGCAGGCGGTTGCA